>ERZ791645.56-NODE-56-length-95241-cov-5.931860_pt1 | contig 95241 bp, 82 predicted proteins | sample MGYA00509939_ERZ791645 | MGnify/ENA primary metagenome ERZ791645 (study PRJEB30046, sample SAMN00715249) | human gut metagenome | study: EMG produced TPA metagenomics assembly of the A metagenome-wide association study of gut microbiota in type 2... | reverse complement strand
AGCTTAACAACGCGCCGTTTACTGCCACAGGAAGGTTCGACTCCCGAAGGCAAATTTTTGAGGATAAAGAACGCGAGTACCTTGGCCGCCTGCCGCTTCAAGCTTTCTGTCCGTTGGATATCCGCGTCCTTGTCGTCGATCGTGGCCATTGCGTTCGCATATCAGGTGATGATCATCATCGCTACAGCACGCCGCCGGAGTACATCGGCAAGCGCGTTTCCGTGACGATCACTGATGACAAGGTCTACATCTATGACCTGGATTCGTGGGTCAAAATCGCCGAACACAAGCGATACAAGAATGTGCAGGGCAACAAGACCCACCTATTGACGAACACCTGACTGACGCGGAAAGGAAATACCGACGCCAACCTCGCGAATGGGTTGCAGAATTTGTCAAGGCAGGATTACCGGAGGACTTTGCTGATCGTCTGGTTCGGCATCTAAAAAAAGGAAAAACTAACTTTCCTTGCGGCCGAGCTTGCAATGCCTTGATGAGGCTCTTCAAGCTTTACCCGGTCTCCGTCATCTACCAGGCTCTGAGCACTCGCCTTGAGTACGGCAACGTCACCTATCAAGAAACGCGCAAAATGTGAGCAGATCATTTAGGCCAAAGAAAACAACCGGGAGCCCAACATTGGCAACGATCAAAGGGGCGCGGTCGACTATTTATCTCCGACTCACGCCAATATCCGAAACAACTACCGATGAGGGGGTGAAGATGAGTCGATCGGTAATGGATCTCAAAGATGTTTGCCTTGAGCTGTGCGCCGGCGGCATCCTGATGAAGGCGCTGGAACTTGTCAAGCTTCCGAATTATCAAAGCTTAGATCCGGTGGAGTTCTTATACGAATGTCTCATGAGCGAAGTGGCTCAATGCTGTGAACCGAGCTTTCTATGAGCACGTGGAAGACTAGGTTTGAACAGTATGCAACGAGAGGCTGAAGACCAGCGAACAGCTACACCCGTGCATCCCGAACATTACGTCGGCGCTCATTGCATCCTTTGGTTGGACGTCGTGACTGCTGTGGAACCACACCAAGACGTTGCCGCCGGAAGAATGTTGCACGGCAAACCGAGTCTTTTGATCTACACCGAGATGAGATCGGGGCATATGCTCGAGTTTGCGCTCGACCTTGTCTTTCGCCAAAAATTTAAGATTGCTTTACCGACAGCAACCGAAAGAACGCTTTGGGCTGCTTACTAGGAATCATCGACCGAATAAATGGATTTTTTCAATAGCTCTTTGAAGACGAGCTTGCTTGCCATTGATGATAAAGACGTTGTTATAAACGGATGTTTCCGAAAAACTAAGGTATGGGTAGAAAGCCAGATTTCGATGGTCGTATTTGTCAGTACCCATTCAACCCTGTCGAAAAAACTATGAAGCGCTTGTGTATTTCTTAAGTATTTTGTACTTGAATGTTCTAAGTCTTTTTTCAAATGAGTACATAAACCTCGTTAAGCGCGGTACATAACAAAAAAGAAAATACCGCTTAAGTGTTTTCCTTGTAATATAATTTAGTTTGTATGCAACAATAGTGTCTTTTTTGTACAAAGATATGTCATATGGAAGATCGTCGTTTTTTATCAAATTCAAAGTGACCTCTAAAAATTTACTGAAAACAATCATCTTTACGTCTTGTGATAAATGTCTTGATAAATCAAAACATGTTTTTCTGCCATTGGATAATCGTTTATTAAAATTTTTTTGATGTGTTAAAGATTCGGATACACATCTGTAGTAATAGAGAATTTTAGGAATATATACAAACTTTGGTACTGACTTGGCAACTTTCAGACAAAATATTTCATCTTCAACTACATTTTTGTCTTCTGTAAATCTTATATCTCTAATTGCTTCAACTTTGTACAGTTGTTTCCAAACCATCCCTCCGCAACTGTACGTTGATTCCCATTCTCCATAAGAAAAAATCATTTTTATGAAGTCTTTTTCAGAAAGAAATTTTTCTGGATAAAAATTTTTCTCCTCGCAGGTTTCATTGGTGCTAGCATATCCACAAATTGAAACATCGGCGTGATTCTTTATTAAACTACAAATATGAGTGCTCAAAAAGCAGGGGTCAATATAATCATCGCTGTCAACAAAAGCGATATAGCTGACCTCTTTATCTTTAAGTGCAAGATTTAATCCTACATTTCTGGCTGTTGCTTGGCCTTGGTTGTTTTGATATATAACTATGATTCGACCATCCTTTTTCTTATAAAAATCCAATATTGCACTTGTGCTGTCAGTAGATCCATCATTTATTATGATTGCTATGAAGTTGCTGTAGTTTTGATTCAAAATGGAATCTAAGCACTGAGAAATATATTTTTCCGAGTTGAAAGTGGGGATGATAAATGCGGCTTTCTCTTGGCAGTTCATGGTTTCTTTATATCTCAGGCAAAATTAAATATTTGATATATGGGTGTGATGAATAAATTTTGATATGTAATGTATTATTTGTAAGAAAAATTGCAAACGAATGAGATGTCATTATAGATGATAATGATATCTCAAAATAAGCGCCCTCTTGAAGATCATTTTGTGATTCGCACAATTAATTTAATGCTTCGAGTGTTGTTGTTTGGTGTGGGTAGATTACACGAACAGAATATATTTTTTACAAAAAGCAACGAGCAATGATCTGCTCCTTGTTTGAACTTTTTAGACTGAGTGTTGATGGCAAGTAATTTATCTGATGGCAGATCATATACATTAATAAATGACATGAACAGATAGCATCATGCAAACTTATATATTCTTTGTGAACTTTTTCGTCCTTTTTTTTTCTCGATATCTCAACCCTGACACCGATATAACTTCGGGGCAGAAGATCACCGCCAACCTGATCGCATTTTTTCCCCCGAGCCAGATGCCTGTGCCTATTCTTCCTGACAGCGAACTTTTTCGCAAGATTCAGCATGATCTCGTCGACACTGTCCATCAACGTGGCGCAAGGCTGTCGGCAATAGTGCTCAATATGTTCGAATTGCAGAGCTCGAGTTTCCCTGTTTTGTTAAGGTTTTGTTGCTATCTTAGATAGGGAACTTGCTCAAATGTACAGCAGGTATTGTGGCGAATGCTCTTCAAAACGGCTTGCCTCCAATTTCGTTGCTTTGGTTTGCGTGGCAATGTCCGCGAGGAAATCAACATTGACGGCGTTGCAGATGCGCCTTCTGGCGTGCTCAAGATAGATCAGTATCGTGATGTCTCGCCCCTCCCCAGTGCTGCGCCGTATAACCCACGTAACTGGCGCGGTTAAGGGTGCAGAATTGCCTACTTCTTCAAGTAAGTAGCTATAGAGTGCTGTCTCAGCATTCGTAGACCACAACCGTGTGGATCATTTAAGCAAACTGGTAAATGAGCTGTTCTGGACTCGGAGTCCTTTTCCAACACGGGAATTTGGTTTCGTTGGCGCCTACGTATTCGGCCAATCGGGTAACACTATGATTTGCCTGTCAAGACGCTACCGAAATCGTCCATGGCTTATGGCGATCGAAGTTCTCTGTTGCTGGCTGACCAACCATGTAGGAGCCGCCAATGAAATCTCTGCTATGCATCGGAATGCCGCACGCTTTTATTGTGGCGTATTCAATGACCGGAGCAGTAGAGGCCAGACCGACGGCCGTATTTGTATCCGGCACCGTCATAGATGCAGGTTAATCCGTCTACACGGAGCCAAAATGCGAGCAGAAGTCCTCCGTGAAAATTCCCGAGGAGTCTTTGCGCAAACTGTTGGCATAGTTACGTACTGACTCGAAAGCCATTGTATGACGGACACCTTCATCATTGGGCTGAGGCCAAATGACACCGTGACCTGTCGGATTTGCAAGAGATAGAACGTTTCCTAACTTGCCGTATCTTCTCTCTAGAGTTACGGATTAAAAGGCGAAGATTTCATCTGATCTGTTGCAATGTCATCTATTCCACAAAAAATGTGAAGGATTTAATTAATTGTCACCATAAATATCTCTGGTGAAAACTTTTTCTAGTACATCTATCAGTTCTGGTGATTTTCGATTGGTTATGATGATGTCGCACTGAGCTTTGAATTCAGACAAATTTGCGATCAGTGGAAAACCGAAAAAGCTTTGATCTTTAAGGGAGGGCTCGTATACAACAATACGGATGCCTTTCGCCTTAAGTCGTTTCATGATGCTCTGGATTGAAGAGGCTCGGAAGTTGTCGGAACCTGACTTCATGATCAACCGATAAACGCCAACACATTTTGGTTCTTTCTCAATAATCTTTCCCGCTAAGAAGTCTTTTCGGGTTCGATTTGAATTAATTATAGCTTCAATGAGAGTTTGTGGAATATTTGAATAGTTTGCTAATAATTGCTTGGTGTCTTTTGGAAGGCAATACCCACCATATCCAAATGATGGATTTCTATAATGTGAACCGATTCGTGGGTCAAGACAAACACCATCGATGATATTTTTTGGATTAAGATGTTTCTCTATGGCATAACTGTCTAATTCATTAAAAAATGCAACTCGCATTGCAAGGTACGTGTTAGAAAACAGTTTAACTGCTTCTGCTTCAGCGGATGGCATAAAAATAACAGGAACATTTTTTTTGGCTGCACCATCTAACAGAAGTTGAGCAAATTTTTTTGCAGCAACAGAGTCGCTTCCCACAATAATTCGGGAGGGATATAGATTGTCGAAAAGTGCTTTGCCTTCTCTTAGAAATTCTGGTGAAAAAATAATTTCTCGATGATTGAGATGACTTAACTTATTTGTATATCCAACTGGAATTGTGGATTTAATGATAACAGGAGCATGACACCCTATCTCATCCAGTATTCTTAGAACTTCTTCAATGGAATGAGTGTTAAGGAAGTTAGTTTTCGGATCGTAATCGGTAGGGGTCGCAATAATCACAAAATCGGCGTTTTCGCAAGCTACTTTAGGATTTAATGTTGCTAAAAGATCCAGATTCTTAGATTTAAAGAATTTTTCTATTTCAGCATCTTTGATTGGGCTGATTCGTGAATTAATTTGATTGACTTTTTCTTTTACTATGTCAACCGCAACTACTTCGTTGTGTTGAGAAAGAAGGGTAGCAAGCGATAGCCCTACGTATCCAGTTCCGAAAATGGCAATCTTCATGGTTAAATAGTAGTTAAAGATGTGGTGTTTGTAAATAGCAGGAAATGAATATGGCTAGAACATTTGTCATTGATATTTCGGTGTGAAGGTCTTTATAGGTTAATATTGATTTTTTTGATTAGATTTAATATTGTAGAGAAGACAGTTAAACACTACTTTTTTGGGTGATAGACAACATCCTTTTGATCTCCGAGGAAGCCTACGTCAGGATTCGAGGGGTATGCTCAGCGTCTAGCGCTTCGGTCTAGTGACGTGACACCTTAAGAATTAACAAACTGTAGTAGCGTAACACATGAGAAATCGTAGAGATTCGCACGATGCTTCTCAAACATTTGGCCCCAGGAGTGATAGACCAAGTCCTCTGTTTAACCAACCGGAGGACTCATGAACAAGTTTCCAGTTCCCCTTCTGAGGTAACTGCTTGATTGCATGCAGAACAGCCGTACAATCTGTGTGACCGCACAGAAGTTGGGGATTCCCAAATCCACGGTGAGTTTCCTTTTTCAAATGGCGTTATCGCACGGCGAAGCCAAAGTGGCTCAGTCGATTCAATTGCCCGATACGCAGCTATTGGAGACTTTTTACCCGCCGACAACGAAGGCGTACCAAGAACCAGACTGGGTGGAAGTTCACAAAAAACTGGCCCGTCGGAATGTCACGCTCAAATTGCTGTACGACATCTATAAGTCACAAGTCGTCAGATGCGCATACACCTACACTTCCTTTTGTCGCCGCTACTCTGAGTGGCGGCAAACCAACGGCCTTGGCGTACCCAACGGCAATGTCCAAGTCATCCCCGGTGAGAGCATGGAGATTGACTTCGCCGGCGACAACCTCAAGTGGATTGATCCTAACTGTGACGTACAACGTGCTCGGTTGTTTATCGCGGTGTTACCGTACAGCAACCTGACTTACGTGAGGCTTTTCCCAATGAGAAGCAACAGAGGTGGATCTCCGGCATCGTTCACGCACTCGAATACTTCGGCGGTACGCCGCAGGTCCGCGTCATGGACAATGCAAAGGCACTCGTCAAGCACTCGAGCTGGTACGAGAGCGAAGTGCAGCAGACGGAGTGCTCCCTGTGCAACTACTATGACATCGAGCCGCGGGCGTGTCAGCCCCGTCGTCCCAAGCAGAAAAACCGAGTCGAGGCCGGTGTGGGTCTCGCACAGCGACGGATCATTGCCGCCATGGAGCTGGAGCGCACCCCGATGGCGCGCAATCTCGATCACCTCAACGAGCAGGTAAAAGCGAAACTCGAAGAGCTTAACAACGCGCCGTTTACTGCCACAGGAAGGTTCGACTCCCGAAGGCAAATGTTTGAAGATGAAGAACGCAAGTACCTTGGCCGCCTGCCGCTCCAAGCCTTCTGTCCGTTGGATATCCGCGTCCTTGTCGTTGATCGTGGCCATTGCGCTCGCATATCAGGTGATGGTCATCGCTACAGCACGCTGCCGGAGTACACCGGCAAGCGCGTTTCCGTGACGATCACCGATGACAAGATATACATCTATGATCTGGATTCGTGGGTCAAAATCGCCGAACACAAGCGATACAAGAATGTGCAGGGAAACAAGAACCACCTATTGACGAACACCTGACTGATGCGGAAAGGAAATACCGACGCCAAACTCGCGAATGGGGCACCGAGTTTGTCAAGGCAGGGGTGCCGGAAGATTTTGCCGATCGTCTAGTGCGGCATCTAAAAAAAGGAAAAACCAACTTTCCTTGCGGCCGAGCTTGTAATGCCTTGATGAGGCTCTTCAAGCTTTACCCGGTCTCCGTCATGTACCAGGCTCTGAGCACTCGCCTCGAGTACGGCAACGTAACCTATCAAGAAACGCGCAAAAGATGTGAGCAGATCATTTGGGCCAAAGAAAACAACCGGGAGCCCAACATTGGCAACGATCAAAGGGTCGCAGTCGACTATTTGTCTCCGACTCACGCCAATATCCGAAGCAACTACCGATGAGGGGGTGAATGATGAGTCGATTGGTAATGGATCTCAAAGATGTTTGCCTTGAGCTGTGCGCCGGCGGCATCCTGATGAAGGCGCTGGAACTTGTCAAGCTTCCGAATTATCAAAGCTTAGATCCGGTGGAGTTCTTATACGAATGTCTCATGAGCAAAGTTGCTCAATGCTGTGAACCGAGCTTTCTATGAGCACGTGGAAGATCGGGTTTGGGCAGTACGTAACGAGAGGCTTGTTGGGCGAACTCTTAAAGTACCCCGGGGGTCAATTTAAAGGACGCTTGACACTGCAACGCACACGAACAAGGTCTCTAAATGCCCTGGCACTGAGCGACAGCGGTCGAGTCGTTCTCAATGAGCCGATGCGTATGCGATCAGCCAGAAACTCGGCATCGGAGAAATCATTGCTCGCCTTGACCATGTTGGTTTTGACGGTTGTCGGATCGGCAATCAACAGCTGCCAGCCTTGCTCTTCAAACAAGTCGGCCAGGCCGTACCAGTTGTAGGTTGATTCGACAACGGCGACGTGCGGCTCGTTGCAAAACTCACTGAGCTTGCTTCGTACCGCATCCATTTGATAAGCCAGAGCAATCTTGTCGCTCCAGACCTTGCGCTTCTCGAGGTAGCCGGTTTTGGCGTTGATGTGATTGCGGAGCACGCAAACGACGATGTTGTTGGAATGCAGGTCGATACCGATGAAGTTGCGGTTATCGATAGTGGGTGCGGCAACCGAATTTGCAGCCAGTACTGTATCCTTGCGCATTGAGACCTCCATAAGATCAAAGTGCTTGTTGATGGTGTCCCTCGGGACATGTGGAGGTCTTTTATTTTGCCTGTTGACAGCCAAGAGGTACCTTGAGGTCGCGATGAGACGGCTTTTGTCAAGGCACCGAGGAATAGCGCAGTGCCCGCAGGGCGCGAGCATATGCCGCGAAAGGCCTTTACTAACTTAAAAGTCGTAGAAAACCCCCACCAAAGGCCTTGAATCGGCACTTCCTAAGAGAAAAGTCCCAGCAAAATCAAGGACTTTTTTCTTGTTTTTCAATAGTGTATGTATGGCATAATAAGCGACCACCATTGGAGATACCCATGGGACGCCCTCTTACTGGAAAACAGCATGTCGGCATTCGCCGCGAAACCCGCCCTAACGGCGATGTCTACGTGTATGAACGAGTCACCGGTTACGACCCGAAGACGCAAAAGACCAACACGCTCTCTACTCGACTTTTGGGAAAAATCCCGGCCGGCGCTACGGATATGATCCCGACTCGCCCTAAAAAGAAGCGTTCCGAGGATAGTTCGTGCACCGTTGAGGCGCGGCGTACGCATGTTGGCCTGCAGAAAATTCTTGACTGGGCAGGGCGCGAGTCCGGTATTGATGAAGATCTCAAAGCGTGCTTCGAGATGGGTGACGCACTCAAGCTCAGCTCCATCGGGCGATATTGGGTTGCCACGGATGGGGACGCATTGCCGCGAATGGAAGCGTGGCAGGTGATGAACCCTTTACCTTACGAGTACCCGATTAGTCAGGACGTCTACAGAAAGCTCTTCACTTCAATCGGACGCAACGAGTCGGGCGTTCAGTCCTACTTCAGATGCCGAGCCCGACGAGTCTCGGCCGGCGGACTGAATCTGGCTTTGGATACGACAACGTTTTCCTCGTATTCAAAGAATCAGATCGAAACGCGTCAGGGCTTCAACAAAGACGGCGACGGACTCGACACGATCAAGCTTCTTGTCCTGTACTCCGTTGAAAACCGTCAGCCGCTTGCCTTCAGTAAGCAGCCGGGCAACATTCCCGACAAGATTTCCTTGGTCAATGCACTCCAACAGCTTGACGTGCTCGGGCTTGCCACTCCGACCATTGTGGCCGACAACGGTTTCTACAGTCAGAGCAACATGACGCACATCGTGCGCGAACACACAAAGTTCCTCATGCTTGCAAACAGCACGGACAAATGGGTTCGTGGCGAAATAGACTCCGCTCGAGAAGAGCTGGGGCATTTCGACAACGTCTGCCCGTTTGATATGGATGTCAGCGGCGTCATGCACCGCCGTCAACACGAATTTCGCTTTGTTCGGCAGCGTACCCGAGGTGAGTATGAAGCTGGCGAAACGCAGACAATCAGTCGACGTCTCTACGTGCATATCTTTCACAAGCCTCAAGTGGCACCGATTCAGGAAAGGCGCCTGCGTGAGACACTGTTCTCACTCAAGAAAGATCTGGAAGACGGCGTTGAGGAATTCAAGGCCTCTGCTCAGAAGCAAATCGACAACTTTTTGGTGGTGCGGCGTACGGCCAAAGGCGTCAAAGTTGACTTCCGGATGGACAAGATTGAGGAAGCCAAACGCTACTGGGGCTACTTTGTTCTTGTAAGCAATGAGATTCGAGATCCGTTCGAAGCTCTGAAGGCTTACCGTGCCCGCGAAAAGATTGAGGAGCTCTTTGCGACGTGCAAGGAGAGCTTCGACGGGCGCAAGCCCAGGACATGGCACCCCGAAAATCTTTACGGCCGCCAGTTTGCTCAATTCATCGGCCTGGGGTACCACTGTTTCCTGACCAAGAGAGTTCTTGACGTGAAAGCTCAACTGGCCGAGAAGAACAAAGAAGGAAAGACAAAGAAAGAACTGAATCTGGAAGAGAAGTTGCTTTCCTGGCTTGAGCAACACTCGCTGATTCAGATATTGGACTGGTTCCGTTGCGGCGACTACGTCGCCGCAACGGGAGATGCCGGCGTGTCTAAATGGACGACTGAAACTACCCAGCGTGACCAACTCTTCCTGAAGATGCTGGGTGTCAGCTGATTCGTGGAAGCATTAGACGACTTTTAGGTTACTAAAGTCGGCTAATCGAATTCGCCTTTAGGGCTGGGGTGGCTGGCAAAGGAACGCGAAGCGGGCCGTGACTGCCATCCCCAAGCCCATCGGCGGCGAGACTGGGGATGTTTGAAGGGCGACGCCCCTTCATGTTTGGCCGGCGGCCGAAGACAAAGGATTTCATTCACTCCGTAAGAACCTTCCACTCACTTAACCACTCAGGGGTGGTTAGATGAGTATCGAGGAGTTCTGTCGAGTGTATCCAGCGGCAGTAGGACTCCTCACAATTTTTTTTGAAATATCTTGGCAAATACCAGGTTTGCCTCCAGCTTCTTTCAGCCAACCCCTCTCGAGACATATCTTACTCATGGCTATGAAGTTGCCACTGCTGGCTCTTCTCGTCGGGATATCTGCTCAAACGGATGCTTCTCCTCGGGCTACCTCGAAATTTGGTGTTTGTTTCATCGAAATCAACGACAGCTACGTTTTGGCTTTCTTACTTTACGACATTTAGGCGGAAGCTTCGCATGCTCCCTCGCATTTTCCGCGTAAGGAGCATGCAGAGCAGAGTTCTGGGTTAGGACTACCACAAGCAATTACTTATGTATCTCAATTGACTTTTAACCTTTTGGACAGACAGGTTAACTTCAACCTTTGTTCTATGAATGTTCATGGTTTCACCAGCGTGAAGCAACTCTACAGGTTCCGAACGAGCGGAGGAAATTCGCCCGCTACCTAAAAAATCATCGAGCAAAACAATGTGGTTGTCTGGGTTATCACTCGTGAAATTCGTAATGTGACGGCTCACAATTTCATACACTTGCTGAACGTAAATTTTGGTCTGCTGATTTGGTTCGTTCCGAGCTCCAGACCTTGTCGACCAGCCACAATGTGTCAGAACGATCATTTGAATTTTTGGCGTATGCCCATCGGACGGCATAATACGGCGAAATTCGCTAGAAGGGCTCGTAATCAGCTTAAGTAGCAACTCCAACGAGTTGACAGACTGTTGATCGGTTCTTACTGGTATGATCAAGGCATCCGTAGCATGCCAGACTAGATGAGTGCCACCAGAAAAGAATGGTGACGTATCAATTAAGCACCGTTTTGTATTCGTTTCTATGCATTCTCGATCAATTTCATTTTTTAACGAATATAGGATTGAGTCGAGCATTGACAAACGTTGCTGACCTGAGGAAACGGTAGCTGCCTGCGCAAGTGCCGTCGCCATTTGGGTCGGCAATGTGTACATGTCTGCGCTGGATGCGATAAAAAAATTGTTTTTGTTTTGAAAGTATTGGTTGGTTGCCCCTATTTTTTGGGCAACACGCGTTGGGGTTCCGAGTCCAGGCAAGATGTGCGGCAGAATCATGTCGTACACCGTCTGCCGCATCCCGGAGAAATAGTTTTTATCGTAGAAGTACGACAAATTTCCTTGTGGGCAAGTGTCAACGATCAAAGCATCATCGGTCAGGAACGATAAGTTGAAGCAAAGGGAGGTTTTGCCAATTCCACCACGGAGATTGCACACAGCATAGCGATTGAATCTCGGTATTTGAAGAAGATCTGCTTTTTCTTCAGCAATGGCATTTTGTCGAGCGATAACGTCAAAGGCGCTCATTGTTGGCTCCTAGAGATAGGATTAAACGGTGGAAGAAGTTTAGCACAAGGTGGAACAAGTTGAGCTTTAACTTGAAAGGCAAAAAAGGTCTCCTATGAGAGCCCGTTTATTTTGAACAGTCGCTAAAAAATAGTCATGGAGGCGCGGGCTTCTTCACCCACTATCATGTAAGAGGCAGGGAGCCTTGCGCCGGCGCTCTCAGACTGCGTTCGCTTTTTTTGGTGTACTCATCACCGGCAAAAAATTGCAGCTGACCTTATTCGCGCCCCATATTGCTCTGCTTCGTAGGAAGCTAGGCGAATAAAAAAATGAGCATGAGCGTTATTGCTCGTGTCTGCATTCTCTTCTAAGGGTTGGGTAGCTTGCCTGCGCAAGACTCGCCTGAGATCCTCTTTTCTGTCTTGACAAAGAGGATCTATGGTTAAGTCTAAATGTTCAGTGCAAGGAGTTGACCCCTCAACCCAAACCACTGCACAACACTGCGTTCGAGCCACCTATCGCTCTGCCATCGGTGTCGATGTTCACGCCAAGCAACTGGTCTGCTGCTATCAGTCTTCTGATGGGGTTGATCCTCCGACTCATCAACCCATTCTCAAAGAACAACATGCCGAGTTTGGGACTTTGCGTTCAGAGCTCTCCGATTTCGCCGCTTGATGTTTAGAGCTCAATTCGGAAATTATCCTGATGGTGTCAACGGGGGTACTTTGGCGTAGTCCGTACGAAGCACTTGAGGACGTCGGATTTACAACGCAAGAGTTGATGTTGGTTAATGCTCGTGACGTCAAAGGCATCATCGGCCGAAAAACCGACAGAGAAGATGCGGTCAGGCTTGCCCAGATTGCCCGTATGGGGATCATCAAAGCTTCCTCTGTACCTCCCCGCATTTTTCGGGAAATGAGGCTTATAGTCCGACGTTATCAAACGTTAAAGAGAACAACTGCAAATCTGACCAATGTCTATCAGAAATTGCTTAATGCTGCCGGATTGCGGGCTTCATGTGTTTTCAGTGATGTACGAGGACTCGCTGCTACAGCCATTCTCGAAGCCAAACTCAATGACGCGCCGGATTTTGCTGAAACTGTCATTGATAGGATTTTGCGCGCATAAAAACCACATTTTACGCTGATTGAAACACTTCAGGGCAGGATGGATCCCCATCATCAAGTTTTCCTGTAACACCTACATGGAGGATTTGATGAAAAAAACTTTCATCTCACCAAATCAGACAAATTCTTGCCTGCGTTACCCAGAACCGTTCTTACCGAGAGCTTGAAGATCAATTGGGCGTCTCCAAAGCGTCCATTAGCCGCATTTTCAACGCCTCTGTGCGCGGGGATAAATCTCCCCGGGAGTTGCTCAAGCTTACAGACAATGAGCTTGAAGAGTTTTTCTACCCAACTTCGGGTTCAAAATTTGTCGAGCCGGATTGGCCGCAGATTCACAGTCAGCTTCAGTGCCGGGGTGTCACGCTTCAGATGCTCTATGAGAAATTCAAAGCTCAGACCTCTCGTCCCGTTTATACCTACACATCCTTCAGCCGCGGCTATGCCCGCTGGAAAGCTGACAATGGTGTGCGGCAGAGCGGCGGCAATATTGAAAGAATTTCCGGTGAGCGCATGGAAATTGATTTTGCCGGCGACAAGATCAAGTGGATTGATCCTGATGGCGTACTTCACGAGTCCAAGCTGTTTGTCGCAACGTTGCCCTACAGTTGCATGCTTTTCACCGAAGCATTCAACGACGAAACTCAACCCAGCTGGATCTATGGCATTGTTGATGCACTGGAGTACTTTGGCGGCGTGCCTCGGGTTCTTGTGATGGATAACGCTGCGCCGCTGGTTCGAGTGCCAAACTGGCAGGAAGCCGAAATTCAATACGCCATTCGATCGTTATGCACTTACTACGGCATGCAGCCATGGGCCTGTAAACCAAGAACCCCAAAGCAAAAAAATCGAGTTGAAGCTGCGGTCAACGATGTCGAGCGCTTGACACCTTAAGGAGGAAGGCTTTTAGGCAGGCATCTCTTTAATCTTGAGTTTTATCGGCCGTGACTCGGGGCGCGCTCCGCGCAACCGAATAGCTATGACGGCCTGCAAGTACTCGCTCTGATTCCGAGGGATGCCCCGGCCTGCGCTCCGAGCTGCCTACAGCCCATTGTTTACGACATGAGCGGCAGGTCGAACGCCGGTATTTGGTTCGGGAAGGAAGCGCGATAGATATGGCAGTGATTTGCTGGCTCGACAACCGAAAGGAACTGCGCAGCTTCTTGCATGATTCAGGTCTTTGCCAGAATAACAACTGGGTAGAGCGAAGCGCTGAGTGGCGGAGGTCAATCGCAATGCCGCCTTCGTCAAGAAGAGCGTTGAGGGTGTCAAGGGATTATGAAACTTGGGGGTGCTTCGAGAAGCAGTCAAGCTCAACGGCATCAATGATGTGCCTAAGTGGCTAAAAGCTATACACCAAACTTATGATCAGTATGTGGAAAGTCAGGTTTGGACAGCACGTTTTGAGAAGCTGAAGTCTGGCGAGCCATTGCGTCCGCGTATCCCGAACATAATGCCGGAGCTTGTTGCCTTCTTTGACTGGACGCCGAAGCAGCCGTGGAACTGTGCCAAGACGCTGTCTCATGCAGAGCTGTGCCCTGCAATCTGCGGTTTTCATCTTACCCAATTCAGACACGGAACACTAGCTCTAGCGGGTGCCGCAACTTGTGCTACCGAGAAATACGACATCGGTTTGCCGAGCTCAAACGAAAGAATATTTGGCGTTTCTTGTGAGCAAGTGTCTTAGAATGAAACGTCCGACAGCTAACTGTTGATTCGTTCGTTGGGTACACTTCGTTCAGCGTTATTCGGATGTCACAGCGTGAAGTTCCGAGAGTGATCAAGTTCCAAGAGGAATGCTACTTAAAGCTAGAAAAATGTCCTAGTTTGGGGCGAGAGATATTGAGGTTATAAGTAAGGAGAAGCGAAATGGAGGGTATTAGACGATGCAATGATATTAGGTGTGTGGATCAAATAGTGATAAATCTATGTTGTAAGGAAGACTCGTGCAGTCAAAGTTATGAGCATCGGAGTTTTGGCGTGTGTTAGCTGACTCATGGAATTGAAACGCTTTGGACAAGAAGGTTACTTCCAAAGGATCAAGAAAATTAACAAACTCAAATGAGCTATGGGTATAAAAGTTGCCACAGCGAAAGAACTGTTAAGGAAGTGTATTGAAATGGGGAGACGGCAGCTGCGAAGGTGCCGTTTATGTCGTAACCCTTGACGAACCTCGGGGTGGAGTAGAGTGGGTGTTGAAGAATTGATACTTGGATGGTATCCGCGGAAACCATTCTGCCAGCATTCTGATGGGATGATGGAGGGGCGAGGTCCCAGAGGGCGTTTTATAGATAGTCTGACGACCGCCACCAGCGAAACAACGAGGGTATAAATTTTGTCATTGCTCGTTCTCTTTTGCGAGAGATTAGATGAATGCGGAAATAATGTCAATGAGTGCAATTATTAATGCTCGAGGGTTGCGTTTCATGCATAGTTCGTCTGATCTTGTGTCCATGATGGTGAGTAATCTTATCTAAAGGAAGTTACTTTGGAGGAGAAGGATATTAAGGTTGATTGTAATATCTTAGATGAGGGCTAGACAATATTTTAGATTGAATACAGGCATCAAGGTTCCAGGTTTAAAATAACGTCATCAGGAATGGTGTTATTAAAAGACAAAAAAATCGCTAGGTTGAGTTGGTGAAAAAAATGTTAAAACTTAGTTAAGAGGATTGTCGGTATTGTGTGTATTGAAACTTTATCTCGTTTGAAATGTGGGTGTGGGTTTAATAACTGCAAATTTTTATATTAGATTTTAGAGAAGATTTGTAAGAGGAAAGAATGAAAAAAATTTTGATTACAGGTGCGGATGGTTTTATTGGAAGTCATCTGACTGAGTTGTTGGTCAAAAGCGGATATGAAGTGCGAGCATTCGTTTTTTACAATTCATTCAACTCATGGGGGTGGTTGGATACGCTGTCTAGCGAGATTATGGACGGCATAGAAATTTTTTCAGGAGATATCCGGGATCCTAATGGCGTCCGAGAGGCAATGAAGGGATGTGATGCAGTCTTCCACTTGGCTGCGCTTATTGCTATTCCATTTAGTTACCATTCTCCTGACGCGTATGTTGATACGAACATCAAAGGAACACTAAATGTTCTTCAGGCGGCAAGACTTCTTGAAACAAACAGGGTTCTTGTAACTTCAACATCTGAAGTTTATGGTACAGCACAGTACGTACCAATTGACGAACTACATCCTTTTCAAGGACAGTCGCCATACAGTGCGACAAAAATTGCAGCAGATAGGTTGGCTGAGTCCTTTTATAGAAGTTTTAATTTGCCTGTAACGATTGTAAGACCATTCAATACATACGGACCACGACAGTCGGCGAGAGCGGTGATCCCGACGATTATTACTCAATTGCTAGCAGGGAAAGAAGAGATAAGATTAGGAGCATTGACTCCAACAAGAGATTTTAACTATGTTAAAGATACGGTTCAGGGTTTTTTAGAGATATTTAAGTCAGATTTGACAATCGGTGAAGAAATAAATATAGCAACACAGCAAGAAATTTCAATTGGTGAGTTGGCAAATGAGTTAATAAAACAAATTAACCCATTGGCAAAAGTAGTTGCTGATGAGGTTAGATTGCGGCCTGTAAAAAGTGAGGTAAACAGGCTTCTTGGGGCCAATGCTAAGATAAAAAAATTAACAAACTGGACGCCTAAGTACTCTTTTGAAGAAGGACTAAATGAAACAATAGAGTTCTTTAGGGAGAACTTGCCAAAGTACAAAACTGGAATTTATAATATTTAGGGAATAGCGTATGATCCATAATTTTATTCCTTTATCGGTGCCGAACCTTAAAGGTAAAGAACTTGAATATGTTTCGGAAGCAGTTAGAGCTGAATGGGTATCAACTGCCGGAGCTTATGTCAATGAATTTGAGCGTGTGATTGCAGAATACGTTGGCGTTGAAAAGGCCGTAGCATGCCAAAACGGAACAGCAGGACTTCATACTGCATACATGCTTGCTGGAATAAAGCCAGGCGACCTTGTAATTGTACCGACTTTGACGTTTATAGCAGCAGTTAATCCGATCAAGTATATTGGCGCAGATCCCATTTTCTTTGATTGCGATAGCTCACTCTGCATTGATCCAGCGAAATTAGATGAGTTTTGCCAATTCGAATGCGAATTCCGAGATGGAGTGCTCTATCATAAAGCTACAACGAGGCGTATATCTGCTGTTGTTGTTGTGCATGTATTTGGGAATATGGCAGATATGGAACGGATTATCCCAATAGCCAGAAAGTATCACTTGAAAGTTGTTGAGGATGCAACGGAAGCGTTAGGTACTAAATATCTAGAGGGAACATTTGCAGGAAGATACGCAGGGACAATCGGTGATATTGGTGTGTATTCATTTAATGGAAATAAAATAATAACTACTGGTGGCGGAGGAATGATTGTGTCGAACAATGTTTCTCTGATGAATCGCGCAAAGCATCTCACAACTCAAGCAAAAGTTGATACTGTAAGATTTATTCATGATGAAATCGGTTTTAATTACAGATTAACAAATATGCAGGCTGCTTTGGGGTTGGCTCAAATGGAGCAGCTTGAGAGATTTATAAGTATAAAGGAAAGAAACTATAAGGCATATTTGGCTTACTTTGATAAAATAAAAGGTGTGACTTTAATGGAGTTCCGCAAGGGGACTAGATCCAATCATTGGTTTTATTCTTTGTATCGTCAGAGCGATTTTTTACTAAGCCGAGATCAGATCATGAATATGCTTGGTGAAAAACAAGTTCAAACAAGACCAATTTGGGGATTGATTCACCAGCAAAAGCCGTATGTAAACAGCTTGTGCTATCGTATTGATCAAGCTTTCGATTATCATAAGAATATCGTTAATTTACCATGTAGTACAAATTTAACTGTAGATGATGTTGAGTATGTCTGCAAATGCTTTGAGGGGGTAGATAATGCAACGATATGAAGACTTTTGTGTTGAAGCAGGAATAAGTCTAAGGGATGCAATGAGGTGTCTTGATAGGACATCAAGAAAAATCTTGTTTTTAACTCAATCAAAAAAACTAGTTGCCTCCTTTACAGATGGTGATTTAAGACGGTTTTTGCTAAAAGGAGGAGAGCTGGCCGATAAAGCAATTGCAGCAGCAAATAAAAATCCCAAATTCGCATACTCGAAATCAGAAGCAAAGACCTTAGTAAGGAATTTGCAATTTGTAGCAGTACCTGTAGTCGACAAAGACGGTAAAGTTACAAATGTAGTTTTCGCTGATGATGAGCAATCGTTTAAGGTGCGAGAATCACTGGCGCTTCCTGTTGTCATTATGGCGGGAGGAAAAGGAACAAGGTTGGATCCGTATACAAGAATTCTGCCCAAGCCTTTAATACCGATTGGCGATCTTCCGATTATTGAACACATAATGAAGAAATTTTCAGAATTTGGATGCTGTGAATTTCATATAATTGTTAATTATAAAAAAGAATTGATAAAAGCTTATTTTTCTGAAAATTCTACAAAATATAATATTCATTGGTATGAGGAGATTCAGCCTCTTGGGACGGGGGGAGGCTTGTCTTTACTAAGGGGAAAATTGCATAGAACTTTCTTTTTTACGAATTGCGATATAATCGTTAATTCTGATTATTCGGATATTTTGCGATTTCATAAATCGAATAAAAATTCAGTTACAATGGTGAGTGCCTATAAAAATATTATGATACCCTATGGCGTTATTGAGACAGAAAAAGATGGGGTTATTATAAGAATGAAGGAGAAGCCAGAAGTTTCTTTTCAGACTAATACGGGTATGTATATTGTTGAGCCGTCAGTTCTTGATTTTATAAAAGACGGAGTTCCTATTGGCTTCCCTGATGTTCTAAAGCTTAATTCAATTGGTCGTATTGCGGCATATCCTGTAAGTTCAGAAGATTGGTTAGATATGGGGCAAATGGACGAACTTGAACGAATGAGGAAAAAAATATATGGGGAATAGACGGCTTTTACTAATAGGCGGAGGAGGGCATTGCGAAGCGGTGCTTGATAGCTTAACGCATAATTGTCTATTTTCAGATATCGCGATAATAGATAAAAAAAGAATAGGAGAAAATATCCTAGGTTATCCTGTTATTGGTACAGATGAAGATTTGAGAGATTTAAGATTCTCGGGTTGGACAGATGCCTTTATAACGGTTGGGAGTATAGGTATTACAAACAGTCGGCGATCACTGATGGGGCTTATAATGAATTTAGGCTTCAATTTGCCGAAAGTTATCGATAGTACAGCAATACTGGCTAAAAATATTACCATTTGCAATGGTGTTTACATAGGAAAAGGAGCGATTGTTAATTCGGGATCGCATCTTGGAGTATGTTCAATAATTAACTCGGGAGCAGTAGTTGAACATGATTGTACCATTGGAGACTTTGTTCATATAAGTCCAAGTGCAACATTGTGTGGATCTGTAAAAGTGGGCAATGATACACATATTGGAGCTAATGCATCTATACGTCAAGGATTAAGCATAGGATCTTATACTTTGATTGGTATGGGAAGTGTTGTGGTTAAAAATATTCCAGATCGCGTATTGGCTTACGGATGTCCTTGCTCTGTTAGGAGGAATATATGCGGACTCAAATAATTGCGGAAGCCGGTGTAAATCATAATGGTTGCCTAGATTTAGCATGTGAATTAGCTTTAGCAGCAAAAAATGCTGGTGCAGATTATGTAAAATTTCAGACATTTAAAGCAGAAAATATCGTTACGCGATATGCTGAAAAGGCGGAATATCAAAAAGTAGAGGACAAGGACGGATCTCAATTTGAGCTGATAAAGCACCTAGAGCTGGGATATTCAGATTTTGAGAAATTAATTCAATACTGCAAGGATATTGGTATACAATTTGTGTCTTCTGCATTCGATTTAGAAAGCGTTGAATTTCTTATTCGATTCAATATGCCATTTTGGAAAATTCCATCTGGAGAAATAACGAATTTGCCATATTTGATAAAAATTGCCGAGACAAGAAAGCCGGTGATTATGTCTACAGGGATGGCTACATTAGAAGAAATATCGTTTGCACAGGAAGTGTTGAAGCAATATGGAACTCAAGATCTGGTTTTAATGCATTGCACTACTGAGTATCCAGCACCTCTTGAGGAAGTCAATCTCAAAGCGATGGAAACTATGAGGAAACATTTTGACCTTCCTGTTGGATATTCTGATCACACTCGAGGTATTATAGTTCCAATAGCTGCCGTGGCTAGAGGAGCCTGCTATATTGAAAAACACTTTACTCTTGATAAAACAATGGATGGACCAGATCATAAAGCAAGTCTAAATCCTCGAGAATTCAGCGAAATGGTTGAGGCGATCCGACAAGTTGAAATGGCGCTTGGAGATGGCGGTAAGGAACCATCTCCATCAGAACTGAAAAATAGGAACATAGCTCGTAAGAGCATTGTTGCTAAAACAAGTATACAAAAAGGCGAAAGATTTACTACCGATAATATAACCACAAAGAGACCTGGTAATGGAATCAGCCCGAAGCAATGGTTTGACGTTCTCGGTATGGTAGCAAATCGATCGTTTAAACCTGACGAATTAATCGAGCTATGAAAGTTGTTTGTGTTGTCACTTCCAGTAGAGCAGATTATGGTTTGTTAAAACCTGTTGTAAGTAAGTTCAATCAGGAAGAAGACATAGAGTTACGTCTTGTTGTTACAGGTTCGCATCTTTCGAATAATTTCGGACTTACTAAGCAGGAAATTGCCCTTGATGGCTTTCCGATTCATAAATCCATACCCATTTTAGATGAAGATCCGAGCATAATTTCAACATCTAGAGCAATGGCGAAGGCGCTTATTGGGTTTTCGCATTATTTTGAGGAAAATAGGCCTGATATTTTAGTCGTATTGGGGGACAGATTTGAGATTTTGGCAGTATGTATTGCAGCAACCAATCACAGAGTACCAATCGCTCATATTCATGGAGGCGAGACTACCGAAGGAGCTGTAGACGAATGTTTTCGACATAGTATTACTAAGATGAGTTATTTGCATTTTGCTGCCTGTGAGACTTATCGAAAGCGCATAATTCAACTGGGGGAGGATCCTTCCCGAGTTTTTAATGTTGGGTCACTTGGTGTTGAAAATGTTTTGCGGTTGCCCTTATTGAGGCCAAACGAACTTGCTAAAGACCTGAATTTTTCATTCGACAGGCCTTACATAGTCGTGACTATTCATCCTGTGACACTCGAGGACCGCACTGAACACAGGCAGTGTACAGAGTTGTTCAAGGCATTGGATCATTATCCTCAATGGTCAGTTTTGATAACAAAATCTAATGCCGATTGTGGCGGTGATACAATTAATCGTATGATAGATACATACGTTTCTGCTAGATCGAATTGTAAGTCTTTCGCATCTCTGGGGGCTCTTCGTTATCTTTCCGTTGTCAAATATGCAAAATTTATAATAGGAAATTCCTCGAGTGGAATTTATGAAGCGCCTGTCTTAGGGGTTCCAACAATTAATATAGGCGACAGGCAGAAAGGACGAATCCGTCCGGATAGCGTTATTGATTGCGATTCTGACAGCAACTCAATAATTGAAGCCATAGAATTTATGCATACATCGATATTTAAAAATAAAATGAAGACAATGATTAATCCCTATGGTGTTGGTGAAGCCTCAGCGAATATTTTGAAACAAATAAGGTACTATCTTTTTAAAGAAAAAATTTATCTAAAAAAGAAATTCTTTGATATTTCATTTAAGCTAGAGTAATGAAAAATATAGCAATAATTCCAGCCAGAAGTGGTTCTAAAGGCGTTAAAGACAAGAATATACGAAATTTAGGTGGTCGTCCTTTGCTCGCATATACAATTGAGGCAGCTCTTGCTTCTGGTTGTTTTGATACAGTATACGTTTCAACTGATTCTGAAATATATGCCGATATCGCTCGCTCCTTGGGAGCAACTGTTCCTTTTTTGCGTAGTGCTGAGCTATCGTCTGACTCAGCTTCGTCTTGGGAGGTGGTCAAGCAGGTACTGTCGGAATATCATGATCTTAACCAAGATTTCGATACGTTTATGTTGCTACAACCAACGTCTCCACTAAGAACTGATAAAGATATTAGAGCTGCTTATAAATTATTTAAAGATAAAAAAGCTACTGCGATTGTTTCTGTTTGCGAATGTGAGCACTCTCCACTGTGGTGCAATGTTTTACCTGCTAGTTTAGCAATGGATGAATTTATTTCAAATAATAACAGAAAGCGTAGGCAGGATTTAAAAAAATATTACAGAATTAATGGTGCTATTTACTTGGCGGATGTTGCTTTTTTTAAGAAAGTAGGTTCTGTGTACAGTAAAACATGTTACGCATATATTATGGACTCTATCAGGTCAATAGATATCGATACGGAGCTTGACTTTATTATTTGTGAGGCGATTCTTAATTTGAATGATGCGGTGGATTGAGCTTTAAACTACATTCTTTGTAAAAATTTGATGTAATAAAGTGAATGTTAGTATGTTTTTTACTTAATTTTTGAAAAAATGCCATCAATGTGGGGTCAATGGGGGCTTGAGACAATTCTATATATGTTGGAAGAAATATATACAAATTTATTGATGAATTTCTAAACTGGTCTTCATCGAAAATTAAAAGAAAATAGCAAATCGCAGTCGAATATATTGTGTAGAGATTAAGCGTGGAGAATCTTGTTTTTAGTAGTTCAATTTCAAATGGTGCTGAACTTGATTTTGTGTTGAATAATTTTGAAAGATATCTTTTTTGGCTTAGATTTGTGCCTGGATGAAGTCTTAAAATTAATGGAGTATCTGCAATCTTGGTTGCGAGTTTGATGATTTCGATTCGAGCTCTGAATTTTAGGGTTTCGTTCTGCGATTTTTTTGAAAGTTTCGTGAAAAAGCCGTAAGGGCGCTTTCCTAATGGCTGATCAAAGAAAATATCATTAGATGAAAGAGGTGCTGTTGGAAATACAGTATCTAGCCATTCAATTAGTTGCGATCTAAATGAAGATATTTTCTTTATCTTCACTGTTTGTATATTTGCAAATTTGGCAAGTTCTGGCTCATAAAGGTATATACAGTCTGGATTGACTTGTAATGATTCTAATGTGTAACTTCTAGTGCCTTCGTCAATTAAATGTCGTTTGCATGACTTATTGCAAAGTGCTAGCAATGAATTTTGGTCTGTATGAAAAAATATGTCTGTAGTTGCTCTAAGACACTGAAATGCTTCGCAGTAGATTGAAGGTATTTCTTCTGTTAAATAACTAGTGTTCTTTTTGAGAATGTTAGTTACTAAGGAGCTAAATGGGTAAACTCTTCTTATGTCCCTTGAGCTCAACCATTTTTTCAAGGTTGGTCTTTGTGTGGGAACCGTGTATATGTTTCTAAATATTCCCAATGATTTGATTCGATATTTTAGTTTCTGAGATATTAGTCTGTCAGATAAAATGCAGTTTAATTCCCCTGGTGGTTGTAGTTTTGAATCTATAATATTTAGTGCTGATATGAGCTGGTTCGCTGTATTGAGGTAGAAGAGAATTTTTCTCATAACTTAAAATTTTATTGTTCAAATTCTGGGTAAAGAGTTTTTAATATGTCGCTTAGTAAGGAGTAAGATGTTTTCCCGACACTTGTTTCTTTAAATTGATAATTCTCTATCTTTTGTGTGATAAGTTTTTTCCATTGTTCTGGGTATTCGCATTCTTTCCAGTTTCCTCTACCGCGTCCAAAATGAGCTACGGCCAAATATAAGAGAATCGCATCTGTACTAAAATTCTTCAAAGCTATCTCTGACCATGTAACGACTGTTCCCTGAGCATTTTTTTTGTGGTTATATGTAGCAGCCAGACCAGCCCCACCTATCGCTCCTGCAACTGTGCCAATTAGTGTCCCCAACCCCATTGATATCCCGCCTGAGACGAGATCTGTTGCCAACCCACTTGCGGCTCCGGTACTGATGGCTCCCGCTATTGCAGCCGTAGCAAGAGGTACCGAACTTGTGACTTCCCAATTGGATTGCAAACGTTGCAACAACTCCTTTTTAATTCCTTTACCACTCAATGAGTTGATAGCAATTAATCTATCAGTTAATGAGCAGAATTCGTCAGCGGCTCGTGATGCCAAAGCTGTTTGAGCCGCACCGATAGGATCTGCATTCGTTTCATTTTTAAAAAGGCCGAGGCGTTTTCCGAGAAATCTGATCTGATCTTTGATTGAAGCGGACTCCACAACTTCTCGATCGTTGGCTAGTTTCTGGAGATAATGTGCTAATGCTTGAATACTGGCGTTATAAGCCGCTCGTCGTTTCCTTGACCAAACTTCTCGCAATGCATCAAATGTTGCATGAAGCTCTTCTGGGAGAGCTTTTGCTATGGCGTCAAATAATGCGAATTCCTGTACCCAGCACCTCGCAAATGCATCCATAGGAAGCACTGAGCTCACAATCGGATATGCTGACATCGCATCTTTCCAGCGATTTACATCAGATTGCTCTGCCTCTGGTGCTTTTGGTTCTCCCATTTGATTGAGCAACACAATCACCGGCTTGCCGATCCACTCGAGAATTCTCATCTCTGCACTCACGTATGGAGCAGAGTCAGGTAGCTCGGTTGCATTGACAAGATAGAGCACAACGCTTGATGTTTCTTTAACGTGTTTGAGTGCTTTCTGGTTTAACCAGAGAGATTTGTTTGCGACACGATCCCAAACCTCGGACAAGAACCAACCTACCGGATTGGCTCTGCCTTCCAACCGCTTGGCGAGAGCAACAGAATTGCCAAATCCTGGCGTATCCCAGAGGATGAGTTCACAACCTTCGGGGGTTCGAGCTAGTACATAGTCGTCAGTCGTTTCTGTGACGTGGGCACGGTCAGCAACCTCACCGATGTCTCGGCCCAGCAATGTACGCGCCAGTGTTGTCTTTCCGATATTGGTATGACTGACCAAACTCAAATGAATTCGCATCGGATCATTGCTCATTGTTCTTTTCCTTTTTGTCAGTGTCAGTCACCGAGATGTTTTGATCGGATGAAATTCGAGGAGCCGCCCAAGCTCGAATTGTCTTGATTACTTCTAGTTGAGACTCGGAAGAGTCACGTAAAACAAACAGTTTGATCTGATGCGCATTGCTCAATGCTTCCCAAGATTCCTGTCGTTCCTTGATGCGTGTCGGCATTGAAGAGAAGCGTTGAGCAAATTCCTTCATGTCAAGGAGTGCGGCAAAGACCGCAGCCCCCTCGGACTCGTATACCTGACGCAGACGTTCAATGACCGCTCCGTGCACTTCCTCTTCTGGGGTTTCGATGCCGTCCAACCAGACAAGGACGATTGGCTTTCGGGGACCTGAAGAAACGGCGGGAATGTTCGCTTCTTCATCGTCAAAATCGATAGTCTTGACATCAGAGTCTTCTTCAGTTCCCCAATGTGTGCAGAGAACTGAAGTTGTCTGATCTCGTAAAGGACGATTCACGGACGATGTGACGATCAATAAATTCCCTAGCACGGCGTCCTGCGCGCATTGGACAAGAATGTTTTCGTAGTAAGGCGAGTCAATAGAAAGAGTGGTTTGTGCTTTAAAACGTCCCATTCGCCACGTGTCAAAGCAGGCAAAGATTAGACGAGGAATGATGACGACAACTCCCATCAAAATCATCATTCGGATAAGCCAAGGAGCTGCTGAGACGGGGGGTTCCAGGTAAGGTAAGCGGTCCGCTCGCATTTCAGCGATCTGGCTCAGATCAGGCGTGGGAGGAAGAGGACCGACAGCAGGAATAAGTCCGTACGTGTAGTCAATAAAGGCCTTGACACTTTCGGGACTTTCGGCAAGCCATGTGCTTTCCCAGCCGGCCCAGTACGATGTACCAAATCCTCGCACCAGAAGACTTACGATGATGCCCAAGGCAAAGAAAAGGGCTGCGAAATGCAAAGTACGGGCCACGTTCATTCGAATGAGTGGCGCAACAAACGAAGACCATTCACTGTAGAAATGCGATTTGAAGCCGGTACGGCGCAACGTGCCGTAGCTTGTCTTTTGAACGAAGACGTTCAGGCTACTTCGCAAAGGCAAGGCAAAACGATTGGTTCCGGTTCCGACGATTCCGATGGCACAACAAAACAGTGCGATGTAGACAACGAGATTCCAGAGGATCACTCCCCAGTAGGGGGGTGAGAGCAGATTGACAATGTGCTCAGGGCTAGTAATGCGATCCGTTAAGGCGCCAAGCACGAAGGCCAGAAGAACAAAGAGCGGTGAGAAGAATTGGGGCAGGCGAGCCTTAGTGCTGACGGTCGTGTTAACGCCGCGCTCAGAAGCCGTACGCAATACGACCTTGGCGCGCTCAGTCAAAAGCTTCACTGCATCGGCTGATTCTCCGACCGTATGGGCGGCACGAAGACTCGCGGCCTCAGCGTCTGCTGACGTCCACTTGATGTGAGCGTCATTGGATTCCTCAATCGCCTTGGCAAGCAGAATCAGTTTTGCCTGTTGGAGTGTTAGTCGAACCGACGTTCGTTTGCTTTTTGCCATAGCAATGAGAAATCCTCTGATATTGGTTCAAATCCCTATTTTAGGTGAGAGTGCTTAGTTGCGCTCTAGATTCGAGCCATTTGCACGGCGTCAACCAGTTCTTTTGTCGCTGCACCGGGATCCTTTTGTCCGCATATAGCTGAAACAACGGCAACCCCATCGGCTCCAGCACGAATCAAATCTCCGACAATGGGTACTTTGACACTGCCGATGGCAACAACGGGACAGGGTTTGTGTGAGGCCAGTAGTGCGAAACCCTCAATGCCAAGAGCATAGCTCGCATCCGGTTTGGTGCTCGTCGAGAAAATAGGTCCGATTCCAAGATGATCAACCAAACGAACATCTACTGCAGAGAGTTCCTGTTCGTTGGACACAGAGAGCCCTAGTAGCTTTTCGTTTCCGATGATGGCGCGAGCATCGCTGGGAGATAAATCGTCCTGCCCGATATGCAAGCCTTCGGCATCAACGGCAAGGCATACATCGGCATGATCGTTGATGATCAGAGGAACATGAAAGTCGGCGAGAACAGATTTCAGTGCTCGGCCGCACTCAACCAGTGCTCTCTTTTTCCAAAGCGGGGCGCGCAATTGAACGCAGGTGGCACCGTTTTGTACGGCCGCGCGTGTAGTGTCGATCATGCCTTGAGCACCACCACACAAATCGGGGTCCAGTACCAGATATACAGAAAGATCGATGGGTTGTCGCATCAATAAAAGTCCTTGGCTTGAAGAAGGTTCAGAGCGTCGATGTAAGCCACGGCAAAACTACCCGGGCCGCGGGCTACGCCGGCAGCTTGTTGTGCGGCACGTTTGGCAAGCGCACAGGCGGAAATGACAGCTTCAAGGGGATGTTCGGTTTGAGCAACGAAGGCTGCCACCATGGCTGACAGGGAGCAGCCGGTTCCGACCACAAGCGTTGCCTTAACGGAGCCGCCGGTACACGAAAGAATTTCCTTGCCGTCGGTGGCGTAGTCAGTTTTTCCAGTGACGCAGACGATGGTGTTGTACTCACGAGCAAGTTTGACGGACGCTTCAAGAGCGGCATCACTAGAGTCGGTACTGTCGACCCCCTTACCGCCTTTGCCCATTCCTGCAAGGGCCAAAATCTCTGAGGCGTTACCGCGGATTACCGTCGGGTGAAGCGCCAAAAGGCCTTGGATCATTTTGTCACGCCAGGGAATAACACCGGCTGCAACCGGATCCAGCACCCAGGGAACATTGTGTCGAACGGCACTTTTGGCAGCCAGATGCATGGCTTCCAATGAATCCGGACGAGGAGTGCCGACATTGATCAGCACGGAGGAAGAAATCGCGGCAAAGTGTGCGGCTTCTTCACAGGCGATGACCATAGCGGGCGATGCGCCCATCGCAAGCAACACGTTTGCCGTGATCTCCTGCACAACATCATTGGTTATGCAGTGCACGAGCGGCGCTACCTGTTTCACATGGAAGAGGTGTGTCGCAATGGTTTCTGGTTCTACGGCACGAACAGGAGGCAAAGTGAATTCAGACATACAGCAGAAGAAAAGAGATGAAGTTGAAAAATCAAAGGGAACTGATGGCGTGCGTCAGCATATAGCCGGCAAGAACCAGGAGCATGCAGGCAAAGATGCGCTTTAAGGGCTTCGTGTCGATGCTGTGGGCGACCTTGGCGCCAAACGGCGCGGTAAAAATGCTTGCCGCAGCAACAGACAACAAGGCAGGCAAATGAATATAGCCCAACATCAAGGGAAACTGTGGGAGGCCCGGTTCACCCCAACCTGTAATGATGTAGCCGAGCGTTCCGGCAGCTGCGATAGGAAAGCCCAAGGCGGCAGAGGTTCCTACGGCGTTATGCATTTTGACATTGCACCACACCATGAACGGAACGGAAATGAAACCGCCCCCGGCGCCGACCAATGCCGAGACAATTCCGATGCCGGTACCGGCGCCAAACATTCCTGCCATTCCCGGAAGAGTTCTTTTGGCTTCCGGTTTGGAATTGATGAACATCTTGACAGCGGAAAAACCGACAAAACAGACGAAGACGAGAGAAATCCAGAAGGTTGGGAGAAGGCTGGAGATTTTGGCTCCGAGGAGGGCACCTACCAAGATACCGGGTGCCACTGCAGCAACAACGTTCCAGAGCACTGCACCGCGCTTGTGATGCGCTCGCACCGAAGAAAGCGACGTGAACATGATGGTAGCCAAAGATGTCGCGATGGCTGTATGAACGATGGCTGTATCAGGCACGTTGGCATAGACCAAAAGCATGGTCATGAAAGGTGTGAGCACCATGCCCCCGCCAATGCCGAGGAGTCCGGCCAAAAAGCCGGTACAGGCGCCTAAACAAAGCAGAGCCGCAACAATTTCCCAAGACATGAATACGCTTCCCGCAGAATTGTTGAATTGCGGCGTACATGATACCTGGCGTCAAAGAGGGCAGAGCGAGGTCGGGGCAGGAATTGACGAAGGCGGGAAAAGGAAGACCCTGTGGTTTCCGGCTACGTTACCTGAACCGAAAGGTCAGGGTGGCCGCGGCTGGAGCGGAAAACGGAGCGGACAACGCGTGCCCGCTGCACTATCGGCTCTCGAGTTAAACGGCCTTGCACGAATGCATAGGTTAGGAACATTGGAGCCGCTGGTGAAACTTCACAGGGTAGGACAATTATAAGAAAGGCCGCTTATTTTCAGCGGCCTTTCGGGGAACATTTACACAAAAGCTGGACAAATTCAGCTTTCGAGAGCGGGATCCAGAGCTTCATCGCACTTCATGCGAAGCGCGGCAACACGCGAAACGGTTGCTTCATCGACAGGGACCTGACCGAGACGGCCGGTAATGGAGTCAAAGGCGATCTGCAACGACGCCATCACGGCAACGCGTTCAGGGGTTAGCGAACGATTGGCCGAGCGTACTTGAGATGCACGCGTATTGAGGATTTCGGCGGCGCTGCGTAGATTCTCAACGTCTTCTTCGGAAACCTCGAAAGGATACTCGCGATCCAAGATGGTGAGTTTGATGCGTGGCATGCTTTATGACTCCGATTTTCTACCCGACAATGTTCCGATTAAGCAGAAGGCTGTTCCGTCTGCTGGTCGGCCGTCAGGGAGACGATCAGCGAATCGATGCGGCTACGCACAGCGGCAGCTTCTTCCTCGAGCAGTTCGACGGCAGCGGTCTTGTCTGCAAGCTGAGCCTTGAGGGCTGCGTTTTCAGCCTTCATTTCGTTGTAGGCCTGCACAAGGCGGGCGACGGAAGATTCAAGTTTGTCAAGCTGGTCGTTCATTTGTTACCTCGTTAGAGCATGCGCAGTGTTTATTGCGCACCTAGGAAAAGTTTGCCTGCGAATTTTGCCACTCAACGCGTTTGTCTGCGAGGCTTTTTACGCGGAAAAACAAATTCAGTTGAATCCGAGCACATCGGACATGGAAAAAAGTCCGTTGGATTTGTCTTTCAGAAAGCACGCTGCTGTCACGGCACCTTGTGCGTAACCTGCGCGCGAACCCGATTTATGGCTGATCTCGATGCGTTCACCGGGGCCGGCAAAAATCACGGTATGGTCACCGACAACGTCCCCGCCACGCAGAGCCGCAAAGCCGATGGCGCCATCGGGACGTTCACCGGTATGGCCTTCTCGACTGAGGATCGCAACTGACTCGAAATCAACTCCGCGTCCTTGTGCCACACGGCGTCCCATTTCAAGAGCAGTGCCGGAAGGTGCATCCACCTTATGCCTGTGGTGCATTTCCACGATTTCGCAGTCGTATTGCGAAAGCATGGCGCCTGCAATTTCCAGGAGCTTTAAAACGGAATTGACACCGACGCTCATGTTGGGCGCGAATACGACAGGAACAGACTTGGCTGCTTCAGCAATTTTCTTTTTGCCTTGCGCGTCAAAGCCGGTCGTGCCAATCACGATGCCGACATTGTGAGCAACGCAGAATGGCAGATAGGCAAGCGTAGCTTGGGGACGCGTAAAGTCGATTAAAACATCGGCTTTGGTGATCTCCTGAACGTCATCTGAAATCAGAATCCCGGTCGTTTTACCAATTGCCGCACCGGCGTCCGTGCCGATTTCGGGAACTCCGGGGGCCGTGACGGCAGCTGCGAGTTCAAGGTCATCGCTACAGAGAACGGCCTCAATGATGAGCTTGCCCATGCGACCGGTTGCGCCGGAAACAGCAATTTTCACGATTGACTCCTTACTGATCTTCAGGACGCACGAGAGGCGTTGGAGCGAAGTCCGTTTCGCGGCCGAGAATCATTTCGTCCGCCTGTTTTTCGGTCGGAACGGGACTCGCTTCAATCTTGGTGAGGATGTCCTGTTCATCGAAGTAAAGCGTGACGCGGCGCATCTGAATGTCGCCGTAGCGGGGATTCAGATAGTAGGTGTAGTCCCAGCGATTGCGATGGAACTGACTTTCAATGAGCGGTTCTCCCATCAGGAAGAGAACTTGCTGACGAGCCATGCCGACTTGAAGCTGGTCAATCATTTCTTTGGTGACCAGGTTGCCTTGGTGGACATCGGTACGGTAGACATAGCTATTGAAGTTGCAGCCGGACAGCGCGATCAAACCGACGGCAAGAGGAGCGGTGATAAGAAGTGTGCGCAAGGACATGAGAAAAACAGTTGAGAAAACGCCTCGAAATTCGTAAATTGAAAACTTCCCGTTATGATAGCGAGTATCGGATTGAAATGAGCCTCTTGAGGATAGCCAATGAGCGTAAATAATGAACATGAGATGCTTGAGCCCGAACAGGAACTCAAAAATGTGGGGCTTAAAGCAACCGCGCCGCGCATGCGCATTCTGGAGCTTTTCCAAAAAGCCCAAGAAGCTGGGGCCGTGCGACATCTGACTGCAGAAGACATCTACAAGCAGTTAGTTGCTGAAAACATCGAGGTGGGGCTCGCTACCGTCTATCGCGTTCTTACCCAGTTTGAAGCGGCGGGTCTCATCGTTCGTCACTATTTCGGCAACGACCGCGCCAGCTACGAAATGGACGACGGCGCACATCACGATCACATTGTCTGCACGCGCTGCGGCCGCGTAGAAGAGTTTGTTGATAAAGAAATCGAAAAACGCCAGAAGCAGATCGCCGTGCGTCTTGGTTTTGAACTCGAAGGGCACTCGCTGTCCCTATACGGGGTTTGTGAGGACTGCCGTAAGAAAGAGAAGGCGCGTCGTAAATAGGGCGCTCTTTAGCGAATCTAAAAATAGATAACCGGACTGGAGCTTGGTGACTCGAGTCCGGTTCTTTTTATGGCCGCAGGGGTGAGCGAGTTACTCTTCCACCAACACAGGGCTCACGCCGACGCTGTGGAAGCCTGCATCAACGTAGGCCACATTGCCCGTAATGCCGCTAGCCAGATCCGAGAGCAGAAAGGCGGCGGTATTGCCGACTTCATCAATCGTGACCGTACGGCGCAACGGAGCGGAGTGTTCCATGTAGGTCAGAATCTTCGAGAAGTTCTGGATGCCGGATGCTGCCAGCGTCTTGATCGGACCGGAGCTGATGGCGTTGGCGCGGATGCCCTTGGGGCCAAGGCTGCTGGCCAGATAACGAGTGGAGGCTTCCAGAGCGGCCTTACAGACGCCCATGGTGTTGTAGTTGGGAACGGTGCGTTCACTGCCGATGTAGGTGAGAGCCAAGATGGAGGCGGCACGACCTTCCATCAGCGGCAAAGCCGCCTTGGCAAGCACCGGGTAGGACAGCGCGGAAATTTCCATGGCCGTGCGGAAGGATTCGCGGCCGACTCCGTCGAGGTAGTCGCCTGCAATGCATTCACGCGGAGCGAACCCGATGGAATGCACAAAGCCGTCCAGACCGCCCCAACGTTCCTTCAGTTCATCCATCACATTGGCGATCTGATCATCTTTGGTGACATCCATTTCAAGGCAGATGTCGCTACCGAATTCTTTGGCAAATTCAACGATACGGTCGTGGAAGCGTTCTCCAACGTAGGTAAAGGCGAGCTCGGCTCCTTCGCGGTGGCAGGCTCGGGCAATGCCGTAGGCGATCGAACGGTTCGACAACACGCCCGTGATCAAAAGTTTCTTGCCTTGCAGAAATCCCATGATTTATTCCTCGGTAAGGATTTTTGTTTTTAGCGAATCTTCAACCGTTGTCCGATTGAGATTCGAGTTGTTCTCAAATTGTTGATGATACGGATTTTAGAGACGCTGGTACCGTACTTTTTTGCAATTGAAAAAAGTGTCTCTCCGCGTCTGACAACGTGTACGTTCTTTCCTGGCGGCGGCTGCGTATTTGCACGCGGCGGAATTACAAGCACGAGGCGCTGCCCGATGCGCAGTCGGGAGCTGCGCAAATTGTTCGTGCGACGAATCGAGCGCTGTGTGATGCCGTATTTCTTGGCGATGGTGTAGATGGAGTCGCCCCGGCGCACGCGGTAAACCACACGGCGCACTTCCGGAGCCGAAAGTTTGAGTCCGGCGTTGAGTTCTTCCTGTGCGATTGCCGGCGCAAGCTGCCCGTTGGCGTCAACCAGCAAAGCAGAACCAGCGAGCACTTTGCGTCCCTTCGGGATGCGGTTGACGCGCCGAAGCTCTTCTTCGGTCATACCTGATTTCAACGCAACGTCTGCAAGTGTTTCGCCTTCTTTAAGGTGATAGAGCACCCAGCTTGATAGTGGCTTTCCGGTGTTGACCCAACTCGCGAGGTTGTCCATGAAGACTTCCAGATTTTCCATCGGAAGCAACATGACGGAGTTGTGACTGGCAACAATCACAGGTAGGTTGAATCCGGGATTGAGCATCCGAAACTCGTTGGGATCCATTTCAGCCAGCTCGGCCGCTGTCTTCATGTCGATGTCACGGCTCTTTGTAACGCGGACAAAGTACGGTGCATTTTCAATTTCAGGCAAATTGATGCCGTACTTTTCGGGATCAGCCACAATTTGGCGGATTGCTTCCAGACGAGGTACGTAATAGGCCGTTTCGCGAGGCATGCGCAAATGAGCATAATCCGCTTTACGTCCGCGCGCCTTGGCTCTTCGGATGGCACGAGAAACACTGCCTTCGCCCCAGTTGTAGGCGGCAAGCGCTAGGTGCCAATCCCCAAACTGTTGATAGAGCTTTTCGAGGTAATCCAACGCAGCACGCGTACTCTGCAACACATCTCTGCGTTCGTCCTTCCAAAAATTCTGCTGGAGCGAATAGATGTTGCCGGTCTGAGGCATGAATTGCCAGAGGCCGGAAGCTTTGGCGTGAGAGAGTGCTTCGGGTTGGAAAGCACTTTCTACGAATGGCAAGAGCGCAAGTTCGGTGGGCAATCCTCTTTGCTCGATCTCGTCGACGATGTGATAGAGATATTTGCCGGCACGCTCAAAAACACGCTCGATGTGACGCGGATTACGACTGTAGCTTCTTAACGATGTTTTTACGCGGCTGTTCTTAAGTTCCGGCATAGAGTATCCGCGGCGGATACGATCCCAGATGTCAACGGGAGGAGATACTTCAGCTTCCGTAGCGGGTAAATCATCGGCTTGCCGCGCTTCCGTAGCCGCAGGTGTTTCTGCGCACGCCACGGAGCCGGCAAAGCAAATGCCGGTTACGAAGCAAATCAAAAAATTGCGCAAAGACACCATGAATGCGAGAGAAAAAAGAAAGGTGAGACGGGAAGCGACTCGAAAAGGCGAAATTGTAGCTTGAAAAGCGTACATTTCTGTTTGTGTGCTATGCACAGCACGGGCATAATTCTACGTTCTATTTTCCATTTTCAATCAAAGATCAGGACAAATGGCTCAATATGTCATGACCATGAATCGCGTGGCCAAGGTGGTTCCCCCCAAGCGATTCATCCTCAAAGATATTTCTTTGTCGTTTTTCCCGGGGGCCAAGATCGGCGTTCTGGGGCTCAATGGTGCCGGTAAATCGACGCTGTTGAAGATTATGGCCGGTGTCGATAAAGACATTGATGGCGAAATTACCTGGCAGAACGATCTCAAGATCGGTTATCTGCCGCAGGAACCGCAACTTGATCCTGAAGCAACGGTTCGTCAGGTTGTAGAAGAAGGCATGGGCGAGGTGATGCAGGCTCAGGCCAAGCTTGATGCCGTGTACGCGGCTTATGCCGAACCGGATGCTGACTTTGACGCATTGGCCGCAGAACAGGCCCGCTTGGAAGCTATTATTGCCGCTGCCGGTACGGATGCTTCGACGCAGATGGAAATTGCGGCGGATGCGCTGCGCCTGCCGCCGTGGGAAGCCAGAATTGGTCATCTGTCCGGCGGTGAAAAGCGCCGTGTGGCTCTGTGCCGTCTGTTGCTGTCGCGTCCGGATATGCTGTTGTTGGACGAACCGACAAACCATCTTGACGCTGAAAGCGTTGAGTGGTTGGAGCAGTTCCTGCATCGTTTCCCGGGAACGGTTGTTGCCGTTACCCACGATCGTTACTTCCTGGATAATGCAGCCGAATGGATCCTTGAACTTGACCGCGGTGAAGGCATTCCCTGGAAGGGTAACTATTCTTCTTGGCTTGACCAGAAGGAAAAGCGTCTGGAGCAGGAAAAGCGCCAGCAGGAATCCCGTGCTAAGGCCATCAAACATGAATTGGAATGGGTACGCCAGAATCCCAAGGGACGTCAGGCAAAAGCAAAGGCTCGCTTGAATCGTTTCGAAGAGTTGTCTAGCTACGAGTACCAGAGCCGTAACGAAACCAATGAAATCTTTATTCCGGTGGCAGATCGCCTCGGCAATAAGGTTATTGAATTCCACAATGTCAGCAAGGGGTTCGGCGATCGGCTGTTGATCGACGACTTGTCCTTTACGATTCCGCCCGGAGCCATTGTGGGCGTTATTGGCCCCAACGGTGCCGGTAAGTCAACGCTCTTTAAGATGATTACCGGAAAGGAACAGCCGGATTCCGGTTCCATTGTTCTGGGTGATACGGTCAAGATTGCTGCCGTGGATCAGACTCGTGAGGGATTGCCCAACGATAAGACTGTGTTTGAGGCGATTTCGGGCGGGCTCGATATTCTGCAGGTCGGCAAGTTTGAGATGAGCTCGCGTGCCTATCTCGGTCGCTTTAACTTCAAGGGCGGTGATCAGCAGAGGACTGTGGGCGTTCTTTCCGGCGGTGAGCGCGGTCGCTTGCACCTGGCTGCAACTTTGCTCAAGGGCGGCAACGTTCTGTTGCTCGACGAACCCTCGAACGACTTGGACGTTGAGACCTTGCGTGCCTTGGAAGAAGCGCTGTTGGAATTTGCCGGTTGCGCGTTGGTGACTTCGCATGACCGTTGGTTTCTCGACAGAATTGCCACGCACATCCTGGCGTTTGAAGGCGACAGTAAGGTTATGTTCTTTGACGGTAACTACAATGAATACGAAGCCGATAAGAGAAAGCGCCTAGGTGAAGAAGCGGCACGTCCGCACCGTATTCGCTTCAAGCCCCTCAAACACTAAGTCATGTTCTGTCCTCCGGCGCATTTTCTATACGGGAATGCGCCGGCTTCTCCTCATGCATTAGCTATGTCCGCCAACTTCGTTCATCTGCGTTTTCACTCCGAATATTCCATCCAAGACGGCATCGTGCGTCTCGACCCCATCCTTGAAGAAGTGATGGAGCAAGGTGGTGTTGCGCTGGGTATCACCGACTCGATGAATTTGTTCGGAGCCCTGCGGTTTTATTCGCATGCGATAGCTGACGGTATCAAACCTATCGTCGGGTGTGATTTGTGGATCACAAATGCGGTACATGGTAAACGAGACAATCCGTATCGCCTGACGGTCTATTGCCAAAATCATGAGGGTTATCTGTCGCTTTGCGAGCTTCTATCCCGAGGCTGGATGGAGAACCAGTATCTGGGGCGCGGTGAAGTCAGATTCGAGTGGTTGACTCTTGAAAATTGCAAGGGACTCATCTGTCTTTCCGGTGGACCGCAAGGGGTGATTGAGCAACACTTGCTCGAGGATAATAAGGGTGAAGCTAAAGCGGCACTTGAACAGTTGCGCGCGGCCTTCCCGGGGCGTTTTTATTTAGAAGTGCAACGAGCCGGCCGAAAAAACGATGAAGCGGTAGTGGCGCATATTGCCGAGTTGGCTGTTGAGACGGGATTGCCCATGGTGGCGACACACCCGGTGCAGTTCTTGCATCGAGAAGATTTCAATGCTCATGAAGTGCGCTGCTGCATTGCCGGTGGATACGTGTTGGCGGATCCCCATCGTCCGAAGCTTTATACGGAAGAGCAGTATCTGAAGACCGAAGAGGAGATGCGGGCGCTCTTTGCGGACATTCCCCAGGCAATCGACAACACGGTGGTGATTGCCCAACGCTGCAATCTGGACGGTGTATTGCAAAAACCTCAGCTGCCGTTGTTTCCGACACCGGAAGGTGTGTCGCTCGACGAATACATGGTGCAGCTCTCGCATGAGGGCCTGGAGCGTCGACTTGAGTTTTTGTATCCGGACAAAGCGGAGCGAGATGCTCGCCGCCCGGAATACATCGAACGCTTGGACTACGAGCTCAAGACAATCTCGTCCATGAAGTTTCCCGGCTACTTCCTCATCGTGCAGGACTTTATCAATTGGTCCAAACGAAACGGTGTAGCAGTGGGGCCAGGCCGCGGGTCTGGTGCAGGTTCTCTTGTGGCCTATGCGTTGGGCATTACGGACTTGGATCCGTTGCATTATGGATTGCTGTTCGAACGCTTCCTGAATCCAGAACGCGTTTCGATGCCTGACTTTGACGTGGACTTCTGTCAGCACAACCGTGATCGCACCATTGAGTACGTGAAGCGTACCTATGGTGTGGATGCAGTGAGCCAGATCGTCACGTTCGGTGCCATGGGCGCAAAGGCCGTGGTTCGAGACGTCGGCCGTGTGCTCAATATGAACTACAAAAAGGTTGACGAACTGGCCAAATTGATTCCTCAAAAGCCGGGCCTTGATGTGACGCTCGCAAAAGCAGCTGAAATGGAACCTGCGTTTAAGGAAATGGCCGAGAGGGAGGATTATGTCGAGTTGATGAGCTACGCTCAAAAACTCGAGGGCTTAACTCGCAACCTGGGTATGCACGCGGGCGGCGTTCTGATTGCACCGAGCAAACTGACAGATTTCTGTCCGCTCTATAACGCAGATGGCAAGCCCGAAAATACCGTCAGCCAGTTCGATAAGAAAGACATTGAAAATGTAGGCCTTGTGAAGTTCGACTTCCTGGGACTGACAACACTGACGATTCTGACGAAGGCTGCAGAGTACATTGATCGACTCAATCCTGGCGCTAAGTTTGATCTGTCGCGAATCCCGACCGACGACAAGAAAACGCTGGAGCTCTTCCAACAGGGAAATACAGGGGCCGTGTTCCAGTTTGAATCGGACGGCATGCGTGAACAGTTGCGGCAAGCAAAGCCTGACTGTTTGGAAGATCTTGTCGCCCTGAACGCACTTTATCGTCCCGGTCCGATGGATCAGATTCCTCACTTCATTGACCGTAAGTTCGGGCGAGAAAAAGTAGAGTACCTCGATCCCCGTATGGAGCCGATTCTGCGCGAAACATACGGCATCATGGTCTATCAGGAACAGGTGATGCTGGTAGCGCGAGCTATCGGTGGCTATTCGCTGGGTGGCGCCGATCTGTTGCGTCGTGCCATGGGTAAGAAAAATGTCGAAGAAATGAAGCGGCAGCGTGCCGTCTTCATTCAAGGTGCGGCCGAACGGGGCGTCACCGCAGAGACGGCAACCGAAATCTTCGACTTGATGGAGAAATTTGCGGGTTACGGCTTCAACAAGTCGCATGCTGCCGCATATTCATATGTTGCTTGGCAGACAGCTTACCTAAAGGTGCACCACACGGCGTGCTTTATTGCGGGCAACATGTGCCTGGTGATGAACCAAGGGGAAAAGATGCGAGAACTGGTGGAAGACGCCCGCGAAATGGGTGTGACCGTTCTTCAGCCGGACATCAATATCAGTGAATGGTTCTTTACGGTTCCCGATGAAAAGACCGTTCGCTTTGGTTTGGGGGCCATTAAAGGGGTCGGACAGAATATTGTCGAAGATTTGCTGCACGAGCGACTGTTGAACGGTCCGTTCTTGGATATTTTCGACGTTGCTGCTCGTGTGCATTCCATGAACCGAAAGGTTTTGGAACAACTCATCAAGGCAGGAGCTTTCGACTCGTTGGATAAGGATCGAGGAAAGCTTTTCGGAAACGTCGAGAACGCCATTCAGGCAGGGCAGGCTGTGGCAGCATCAATCGGACAGGCGAGTCTCTTTGCTGATGAAAATGGAGAAGACGAACGAATCGTCAATTGGAAAAAGGCGGAACGCTGGGATGATCGGACGCTCTATACGCTTGAACGAGACGCTTTCGGTTTTTGTCTGACGGGCGACATGTTCGATTCCTACCGAGTGGAAGCGCGTAACTTTGCCATTCCATTTAAGGATGTCAGAGATAGCCGCGAACAACAGACTATCGCCGGTATTGTGCAGAGTGTGCGAACCATTGCAGGTAAGCGAGGCACGTTTGCCGTTGTGGCGCTAAGCGATGGGCAAACTACGATGGATGTTCTTGTGTTCGCAAAAGCATACGAAAATTACAAGAACATGCTTAAACCGGATGAGATGCTCATTTTCACCGGCAAGGGGCGCAAGGATGAACGCAGCGGAGGAATGTCTTTCGTCTGTGACAGGGTAATCACAATTGACGAGATGCGAGTATCTCAGGGCGCGACTTTGCTGATAGAGGTTAATGAAGGAGCGGCTTTGGAATGGCTTTCCCGAGTTTTGAGTAAAGCGCAATCTAGCGATGTAGGAACTGTATTTTGCGAAGTTTCTCTTTTGTCAAAAACTAAAAGAGCTGAGCTCTTACTAAATAACCGCTATGTGCCTTCTGATGATCTAGCAAATCAGCTGAGGGGGGTTGAAGGAGTGATTTCAGTAAAATATTCATACTAGGGAATACAGATTTTGCTATCTGTTTATATTTTGTCAATAAGTGTTAATAACATCTCGACTTGGTGTTTTACAGATAGATCATAATGAAGATCTTTGATGGATGTTCTGTAAGGAGGAGGTAGCGAAGTTAAGATATGATGCAACTCCTCGGCATTTTTTCGGGAAAAAGTAATACAAGCGTCAGTTGAAATAACTTCGGTGCAGCCGATGTTGTTGGCCATGATAACAGGTGTGCCACAAAGAATACTTTCAATTCCAACTAGTCCAAAAGGTTCATAAGAAGAAGCTAAGATTGTATAGTCTACTGCATTGTATGCTTTTTCCATATTATTTTGATAGCCAATTGATACAACAGCTGCATTGTCAATTTTTGCAGGTTTACCTGCAATTGCTATCTCGATATTATCGATTCCTTTCAGAGAGTTCAAAATAAATGGAAGGCCTTTTCGGTTATGGCCAGATGCTGAAGGGAACAAGAGAACTGTTTTGTCCTGACTTAGTCCTAGCTCCTCCCTGTTCTTAGCCCTTTGTGCATCAGAAAGACATTTGAAACTTTTTTCAGGTACTGGTGGGTAAGCTATAAAAATCTTTTCTTGGCTGATCCTATATAGGGTTTTCAGCTCCTCAGCCATAAACTTGGAGGCAGGAAGAACAAATTTGGTTTTTCTAAACGCAATATCTTCGAATTTATTAATTATGAAATCATAAAATATGTGTGACTTGCGTGTCGAAGAAAAACCACGATGTGTTCCTCCGCAAAATAAAATATCACTTTCTGTATTCCTACAAAAACCAATGAAGGCGTGAATATTTTTGTTCGGTGTTATTTTTCTAAGCCAATGGGAAAAGTACCAATCCTCTAGTGTTCTTGGGACCGTTTTTGTAGCACAAGAAAAAATCTCAAATTTTTCAAGTTGCGGTAGTGGCTTATGATTTTTTGTAAAAATAACCAGATGATATCCAAGCTTGTCTAATTCGGAAATTATACTGAGAGCGTGAGATTCCATCCCGCCATTAGAAGCAAGGCGATTACAAATAATTCCGATTTTTTTAGGCATAGTTTAGGTTGAGTTCAGTTTGGTGGTTTCTTGTGAGTAATTATTTGGGCAGAAGTTAGTTGTAGTAATGTGTCAAGATGGAAGTTTGTTAATTACTTCATCTATTGTCGGCCATCGTCCATTTTCTCCAAGAACAATAGCATCAGGATTCCACGGGCCCGTACGATGGGTATCCGTTACGCCAACTAGGGTAATCTGCTTTGCGCCGACTGCGGCGGCAATATGACTGACGCCAGAATCATTGGCAATCACCACTTGAGCACGTTTGGCGATTGCTGCGAAGTTTCCCAGAGTTGTGGGAGGCAAAATTGTCGCGTCGGGACAGGCAGCTTTGACTAGCGCTTCTTCTCGCAGTGACGGGAAAACGATTGGTTCAATGCCTTTGTCTCGTAACGGGGTGACAAGTTCATTGAAATGTTCCCAGTGTTTTACTTTGCCTTGATGCTTGCCGCGTGCAATAGGGGCAAGGAGAGCGAACTTAGCAGGAATTTTGTATTGCTCGATAAGGTTTTTTGCCGCAGCCTCATGCCTCTTCATCAAGACAAGACTAAGACGTTCAGGAACCTTGTCGAACGCCGGAGTACTACCCCAGGATTTAATAGCTTCATGGGCAACATAGAAAAAGCGTTCGACTTCATGCATGGTTCCAGGTTCTGGAATGCCATTGTCCAGAATGACAGAACGCATATCAGTTTTTAGGCCAGTTGTCTTGAGTTGCCCCAGCTTAAAGAGGAGCGCAGAGCCGAATGAATTTGGAAAAAGCAATCCCAGCGAGGCATTGGCATTGCGAGCAAGATAACGAATACGGGAGAGGTCCTCAGTAACCTTTCCTTCAATTGGATCGAAACGCCATCCCATGCCTGCTAGCAGGTCTTCAGCCCAGCGTTTCCCGACCAGCGCGGGAGTAAAGCCACTAGCAGCTAGAAGGCGCAATGCCGGAAGACACATACAGCAATCGCCAACATGATTGGGAAGACGGCAGAGAACGGTAGGCATAGAAAAGACCTAGTAAAAACAGAAAAATACGCAATAAGAATGATGAAACATGGGCTGAGTCACGTATTTCAGCCGCTTTGCTTCTGTTACAACCTAGCAGGGGCACATTGTAAAATCTCACGGTCGAAATCTGAACAATTCGAAGGATTCCTTTAATGCATCAAAGCACAGATAACAACACCACGGACATGCTGGACGGTAAGCAACAGGACGCTGTACGTCGCCTTTTTGCGCAGGTACTTAGCTATAAAAAGTGGCTTGCTTTTGCAATGTGTGCCATGGTTGTGACAGCGGGATCCTCGTCGCTGATTGCTCTTTTGGTTGGGCAACTGACCGATAAAGGATTTTACGAGAAGGATCCGACAGCGATTTGGTGGGCTCCCGGTTCACTTTTGATCATTTCCCTTGCATATGGAATTTCTTCGTTTACTAGTTCGTATTTTCTGCAGAAAATTTCTCAGGATATTTTGTACAGATTCCGAACACAGCTCTTTTCTCGCGTTCTTCGTTGGCCTGCCAGCACATACCAGAAAAGAAACTCTGGAACGGTGGTATCAGTATTTATTAATCAGGCAGGTACGGCGCTTGGTACTGCTGCGGAACTTATAGCAACAATTTTCAGGGACTCACTTCAGATTGTTGCTTTGCTTTGTGTGCTTTTTTACTACAACTGGCAGCTTTCTCTTGTTTCATTTGTTGTAGCTCCATTTTTGGCTTTGATCATCCGTTGGGTTGGAAAGAAAATTCGTCGCTATGGCGGAGGTTTCCAGAGGGCATTAGCTGATCTGACAAGTGTTGTTCAAGAGGGCTACAAAGGCCAACGAATGGTCAAAATATATGATGCCTACCAATATGAGCAGAAGCGTTTCATGGGAGCCAATGGGCTTATGAGAAAGCTTGCACTCCGAATGCAGATGGTGTCCGGCGCCGGAACTCCGATGACGCACTTTGTCAGCATGTGCGCTGTCAGCATTGTTGTCATTGTTGCTCTGTTGCAGGCTCAACATGGGATGCTGACGCTTGGAGAATTTATTACGTTTCTTTCGGCGTTGCTTTTGTTATTGACGCCGATTCGTCATCTTTCGTCTCTGAATGGTGCTACGTCCCGTGTACGTGTCGCAGCCGAAAGTATTTTCGAAATGCTTGATGAGTTCGAAGAAAAGGACCCGGGAAAAAATGAGCTCAAGCACATTCAAGGGAATGTGAAATTTGAAGGTGTTACACATCAATACGAGGGGGCAGAAAAGCCTTCCGTTAAGAACTTTTCTCTCGATGTCAAGGCTGGGGAAACTGTAGCACTTGTCGGCGCCTCGGGGGCAGGAAAAACAACTTTAATCAACTTAATTCCACGCTTTTGGGTTCCATCTGCAGGAGAAATTTATTTTGATGGGGTTGCACAGAGCTCTGTGACGCTGAAGAGTTTGCGCGATCAGATTTCACTGGTGAGCCAAGACGTCATCCTGTTTGATGACACAATTGCGGCAAACATAGCGTATGGAAACGAAAACGCCACTCGAGGACAAATTGAAGAAGCAGCCCGCGCGGCCTATTTGTTGCCATTTCTTGAGACCTTGCCGAAGGGATTAGACACACGGGTGGGAGAAGCCGGTAGCAGGTTATCAGGGGGGCAAAAGCAGCGTATTTCGATTGCAAGAGCACTTTTGAAAAATGCTCCGATTTTGCTCCTTGACGAGGCAACCAGTGCTCTTGATACGGAAAGTGAAAAATACATCCAAAAATCATTGGATGAACTGATGCAGGGGCGCACAACCTTCGTTGTGGCGCACCGCCTCTCCACCATTATTGGCGCAGACAAGATTGTTGTAATGAAGGATGGCCAGATTTGCGAGGTTGGCAAACACGAGGAGCTGCTGCAGAAGAGAGGCTTTTACGAGCATCTCTACAACATTCAGTTTGCTTCAGATAATGAGGCGATCTCGTAAATTAACTAAATTAGCAATACTCAAGCAAGCGGCGAGCTCTGCTCTTGTTTGTTGGTTGTTCTGGTGTTATTTCAAAGACAGGTATTGTTGTGAAGAAGAAAATCCTTGCACTGGCTCTAGTTGTTTCTGGGATGTTGTCCCTATCGGCATGCTCGGACAATGAAGTTGCGGATGTGTCATTGGGGATCTTTACACTCAAAGATATCAAACTAAACAGCTTTGTCGATCCGCTTGTACCTGGTGTGACCTGTCATGTTGCAAGTATTGAGGCAAACCTTTCTTTGTCAGACCCATCTGATAGCGCGGTGAGTTGTCGTCAGACAGGGGAAATTACGCCGGCGATGATTGCTCGCATTAAAAAAGGAAAGACAGGCGAGGTCGTTTTTGAAAAATCAAAGAGCGTGTTTCTCAAGACTCTAAAAATCCGTCGTATTTTTGACGAAGAAAGTCAAACGCTTATGTACCTTTCATATTCGACCCGGGAAACATCAGGCAGTTTTAAACACAGTCTGTCCACCGTTCCATTGTGGGGGACGGCTTCGTATGTCAAGCCACAACCAAAAAATGGGATGAGTGAGCCGCAGTCTCTTTAACTTAGCATCTAACCATGAATAACAAAAACAATAAAGGCATTGGGCGCGTTCTTGTAAATGAGATTGCTTGGCTGGCAGTTTTGTTTGCTGTGGTTGGAGCCACTATTTCTTCGCGCTATCTCACTGGACTGCCTGACACGCGATGGTGGCAGTACCTATATGTTTTGGTTGCTTCCGCAGGCGTGTTTTTTATTGGGCATTTTTTGTTGCAGTTGCTACTTGTTCTGCCTTTGGCGCTCCTGAGTCACAGAATAGGGAGGATAGTTGCCTGTGGACTTACTTTCTTTCTTTTAGTGGCCTTAGTTACAGATACGTATGTCTATCAACAGTATCGCTTCCATGTCAATTGGGCAATGATTGAGTTGGCTCTTGTGGGAGGGAGAGAAGTTTTCGCATTCCCAGTTGCTATGATGATCAGAATAATGTTTTTGATCTGTTTCTTGGGAATTTTATCTGCTATTTTGAGTTTGGGTGCATCAAGAATAAAGGCTAAATCGTTATGGCCTTGTTTTGTGATTTTATTGTGCTATCTGAATGTAAATTTGGTGAATGTTTATTCAGTTGCGCAAAATGTTAAATCGATAACTGTTTTGTCCGAGCGTGTTCCTTTTTATTACCCAATCAGAGCAAATACATTATTGTCAAAATTTGGTTTTGTTGTACAACAAGATGAGCGAATAAATCGATCGTATGAATTTACATCATTTCGATATCCGCTTAACAATGTTGTATATGGGAAAGGTAAAAATCTGAATGTAGTGATCGTTGCCATTGACTCATTGCGTTCAGATGTTGTAACTCCGCAAGTTATGCCGAATTTGACAAAAATCGCAAAAGATGGCATTTCTTTTGAAGACCATTATTCAGCAGGGAATGCCACTCGATCAGGAATCTTTGGATTGTTTTACAGCTTGCCTCCATTTTACTGGCAGACAACACTGTCGAGCAGTACCTCGCCGGTATTAATAAGCGGGTTTATTGATGCTGGATATGATGTAGGCGTGTTTAGTACGGCTACCCTCAAAAAACCTGAGTTTTATTCAACCGTTTTTTCTCGAGTGAGGCCTTTACGGATGGGGTCACAGGGCCTAGGCGGAGTTATTGATCGAGATGTCGAAAGCATCGAAGATTTTGAAGATTGGCTATCTGATAGAAACGTAAGCCAAAAATTTATGAGTTTTATATTTCTAGACAGTGTACATGCTGTTGCTGTTCCAGAATTAGAGAAACTTCCATATGAAAATTATTGGGAAGACTTAAATCATCTTGAATTAGGGCCTGATTTCGATTCTGTTTCTTACTTTAACAGATATAAAAATTCTGCATATGGAGCGGATATTTTAATTGGTAAAATTTTAGATATTCTTAGAGATAAGGGTATTCTAGACAATACTGTTGTAATCGTGACATCAGATCATGGAGAGGAATTTAATGATTCCGGGCTTAACTACTGGGGGCATAATGGAAACTTTTCACAGGCTCAAATTAAAATCCCTCTAGTTATATATTGGCCAGGAATGGCTTCGCAAGTCGTAAAACATCGCACGACAGCGTATGACGTAAGTGCAACTTTACTTAAGAGAGTGCTGGCTGCTCAAAATCCGTTTGAAGACTTTGGGGTGGGGCAGGATCTTTTTGATTCAAAAGGACGAGAAGTCTTTTTTGTCGGCAGTTACAACGAAGACGCGATCGTGGCGGGTGATGAAGTGCTACTTATCAAGATGAGTGGCGCATTCGAAGGACACAACCTTAAAGATTGGAAAGAGATTGATTCAGCCCCGCTTAAAAAGTGGGTGCCGGCATATTTGCAGATGCGTGGCAAGTACCGACAATAGAGCGGGTTTGGATGGACAAATGACAGCTGAAATGTTAATGAATGATGACGATGGTGAAGAAGTCGAGCTTCCCGGACTCCCGGCGAACACAAAAAATTACATGACACCAACTTGTTACCGACGTTTGCTGGATGAGCGCGAGCATTTGGTTAATGTTGAGCGACCGAGCATTGTGAATGTGGTCAGTTGGGCGGCAAGCAATGGGGATCGTTCTGAAAACGGAGACTACCAGTACGGAAAAAGGCGTTTACGCGAAATTGACCGCCGCATACGTTTTCTGAACAAACGAATTGAAAGTGCGGAGGTCGTCGACCCTACAAAACGTCCGCCCACGGATCAGGTGTTTTTCGGAGCGACGGTTACCTATGAGAACCTGACGACAGGAACTGAACACACTATTCGTATCGTTGGAATTGATGAAGCGGATCCGGAAAATGGTGACGTGAGCTGGGTGAGTCCGATTGCTCGTGTGTTCCTGAAACAAAGGGAAGGGGATTGTGTCCGATTGCCTACGCCGGCAACTATTGATCATCCGGCCCGTGTGGAAAGCTTAGAAATTATATCGGTCGAGTATGTGTAGCATGTGCTCAAGAACGAATTGACAATCAGGATTGGTTATGGCTGAGAACAAATTGCCCGTTAGTGTCGTTCTGTTGGCAAAGAATGAAGAAATAAATATTCGTGACTGTCTTGAGAGTTGTTCATTTGCAAAAGAACTCATCGTAATTGATGATGGGAGTACGGATAAAACAGTCGATATCGCCACAGAACTTGGAGCTAAGGTATTTGCCCATTCTATGAATGGGGACTGGGGAGCTCAGCAGACGTATGGCATCGAGCAAGCAACCCAACCTTGGGTTTTCTTATTGGATGCTGATGAACGAGTTACTCCCGTGTTGAGAGACTCCATACGTATGGTTGTTGAGGGGGACAATCAAACGCATTCCTACATGGTTCAAAGAGAAAACCATTTTGCTTCTGGCGTCGTTAAGCATGGTGCTTTACGACCGGATTGGGTTCTTCGGCTGATGCCTCGTGAGGGAGCTGGTGTTGTTGGTAAGGTGCATCCGGCAATTGTGACTCCTTATCCGAGCCAAAAGCTCAAGGGTCGACTGATCCATTTCACATACCGAAACTGGGATGCCTACTACCGGAAAATAGATCTTTACAGCAGACTGGCCGCAGACAAATATCTTGATGAAGGCAGGAATTGCTACTTCTTCAGAGATGTTGTGTTAAGACCGCTCTGGGCCTTCTTCAAGGTCTACTTCATCAATCGAGGGTTTTTGGACGGGAAGCTTGGCTTCATTTTCTCCATGAACCACTACTTCTACACAATGGCCAAGTACGTACGGTACTACTACCTGAAAAATCACGGCGGCAAAATTTAATTGATAAAGCAAAGGGGGCTCCGAAAGGAGCCCCCACTACCTCTACCGATCCTCTGTCGGCAAGAAGATGCGTTTGTCGCCATCCAAGCGTCTAGCTACGCTCAGCACAGTCGGGATCCGTTTGAGCGCTCGCATGATGTGCATCAAGTGCAGTCGGCTTCGAACCTGAATCATCAGATTCAAAGATTCTTTACCTTCCTTGTTGGGTTCGACATTAACACCCACAATAGCTGATCCTGCGGAACTGAGTTCTGTGGCGACTGAAGCCAATGTTGCCCGATCATCGGTGATTTCCAGATCCAGCGGCACAAAGAAGCGAGCCTCTTCGGCGCTTTCGGCTTGCCACGCCAACGGCATCCAACGTTGCGGGGCATTTTGCCGTCCGCGCGCAACGTGTTCGCAGTCAGCGCGATGTACGGAAAGCCCATGTCCTTTGCGCATGAAGCCCCAAATATTGTCGCCGGGTACGGGATGGCAACAGGTCGCTAACTGAACGGCCATACCTTCGGTGCCTCGGATGGTCACCGTGGTTTCACTTGCAGGATGTTCCGGTTTTTTTACCTGTAGCAGAGTCTTGATTTGACCGATGATGCCGGCTGCCGGCATATGCCCCAGACCGATATCCACGTAGAGTTGTTCTCGCGTTCCGATGGAAGCATCGCGAAGCACTTCACGCCAAATGGGTTCGGGAATGGCCTGAAGGTTGAGCTGTGCTTCCTGGGCAGCTTTGGCGAGCACTTTTCGACCCAAAGCTTCCGATTCTTCAGGATTGCGCGTGCGCAGATACTGGCGGACTTCCGCTCGAGCTTTGCCGCTGCGCACAAAGCTGATCCACTGCGGATCGGGTTCAGCGTCCGGCGCCGTGATAATTTCGACCATGTCGCCGTTTTTGAGCGGCGTGGAAAGCGGCTGATTTTCCCCGTTGATACGGCAGCCGATGGCCTTATTACCGACGTCGGTGTGAATTTGGTACGCAAAGTCAACAGGGCAGGAGCCTTGCGGCAAGCTTACGATCTTGCTTCTCGGCGTGAAGACATAAACGCGATCCGGGAAGAGGTCAATCTTGATATTTTCAAGGAACTCACTGCTATCAGCACTGGTACGTTGAATTTCCATCAGACTTTGCAGCCAGGACTTCACCATGTTTTGGATGCCGCTGGTATCCATGCTGTCGTTGTAGATCCAGTGTGAGAGAATGCCCATCTCGTCAATGCGGTGCATTTCTTCCGTACGAATCTGATACTCGACTGGGGTGCCGTAAGGACCGATCACAGTTGTGTGAAGGCTGCGGTAGCCGTTAGCTTTCGGGATCGCAATGAAGTCTTTGAAGCGGTTGTGAACAGGCTTATAGAGCTGGTGCAAGGCGCACAAAGTGAGGTAGCACTCTTCGCGCGTACGAACGATTACACGAAAGCCGTAAATATCCAGAACATCCGAGAAGGAAGCATGCGTATCACGCATGCGGTTGTATATGCCGTAGATGGTCTTATCTCTTCCCTGGACTTGAGCCACAATGCCGCATTTGGGTAATGCTGAACGAGTCTCACGCAAAATACGTTCCAGAACAGCCTTACGATTTCCTCGTGTCAAAATCACATTTTCACGAAGAATTTCGTAACGACGCGGGTAGTGGTTGAAGAAGGACAACTCCTGCAGTTCGCGGAAAACGGTATTGAGCCCTAGACGGTGCGCAATCGGCACATATATTTCCAACGTTTCCTTGGCGATGCGGCGACGTTTGTCCGGGCGCATCACGCCGAGGGTGCGAAGGTTGTGCAGACGGTCGGCGAGCTTCACGAAGATCACGCGCACATCGCGGCTCATGGCGAGCAACATCTTGCGGAAACTTTCGGCCTGAGCAATTTCATTGGACGAAAAGCGTAACTTGTCAAGTTTACTTACGCCGTCGACGAGTTCCGCCACTTCCACGCCAAAGCGTTCGACCATTTCAATCTTGGCGACAGGTGTGTCTTCAAGTACGTCATGCATGAGACCGGCGCAAATGGTGGTGGAGTCAAGACGCCACTCAGCCAGAATGTTTGCTACAGCCAGAGGATGCGTGATGTATGGTTCGCCGGATTTGCGGAATTGCCCCAGATGCGCATCGTCAGCGTACATAAATGCCTGACGAACACGCTCCACGTCCGCTTTTGAGAGAAACTGACTGCAACGGGCGAGCAGTTCGGAAGAGGTCACGACTTTGGTGACTTTTTCTACGGGAGAGAAAAGAGGGAGGTCGGCTTCCTGACCTACGATATCATCTGCACGAGCGTCCAGATAGGCCGCATCGTAGTCGTCTTCGTCAGACTGACCGGAATGAGGGTGTTGAGGTCGAATAATGCCGGGCAGAGTCGTTGCCGGGGCTGTTTGAGGGGCGGTAAACAGCATAGGACCTTTTCCGAAAAATGATTAAAAATAAAAAAGCGCTGCCCAAATAGTTTTATAGGATAGGCAGCGCTTGGTTTCGCTTGCGGGCAACGCAACGGTTGTCCGTTGCCCGAGTGAAGCAAGAAATTAGGAAACGCGTTCCAGCATTTCGCGCGACACACTGCCCTGCGCAATTTCGCGCAGAGCGATCACGGTGTTTTTGTCCTTGGCATCAACGCGCGGTGCGTGACCGTCGTTGAGCTGACGAGCGCGGTATGCGGCGCAGAGAACCATTTCAAAACGGTTCGGAATCTTCTTCATGCAATCTTCAACAGTAATGCGTGCCATTTTCTTTTTACAAAAGTAGGAAATCGTTGCAGTGGGGTAGAGATCAGACAGGGACGCCGAGCGAGATGAACTGTTCGCGATGGCGCGCGGCCTGATTTTGGAAGTTCAGGCGCGAAGCTGTCACTACGGAGATCAGTTGCGACAAAGCAACGTCAAAGCTATCGTTAATTATAACGAACTCAAATTCAGGAGCGTGGGCAATTTCCGCTCCGGCTCCCATCAAACGTCGTGTGATGGTGGCTTCGCTGTCGGTACCGCGCTTATGCAGGCGCGCTTCAAGTGCATCAATGGAAGGAGGCAGAATGAAGATGCCCACGGTACCCTCAAATTGGGAACGTACTTGACGAGCCCCCTGCCAGTCGATTTCCAGCAAAACGTCTTTGCCAGCAGCCATGCGTTGCTCAATCCAAACGCGGCTTGTGCCGTAGTAGTTGCCGTGCACAAGGGCGGACTCGAGAAATTCGCCGCGCGCTTTGCGCTCTTCAAACTCATTGACGGAAATGAAGTGATACTCGCGACCGTTAACTTCGCCTGGGCGCGGAGCACGCGTAGTGTGGGAAATCGACAGCTCAATTTCAGAGTCGCGCTCAAGGAGTGCTTTAACCAGTGAGCTTTTGCCGGCTCCGGAGGGAGCTGTAACCATAAAGAGACGACCGGCGTGAGCAGTATTTTTCTGAACGGGACTGTGAGACATAAACGCGAGATCCATGCTATGAAATTCGGCAGAGTGACTTTCGATTCAGAGCCTTCTGAAAATGATCGTATTTTAGCCGCTGACGGGGCGAAGAACGGTCGCGCTTATGGACGTTGTATTCAAGAACGAGAGCGATGCCGATATACTTGCACTGCCTGCGAAGTATCCAGTTTTTTCGCACTTGGCGCCTATATTCATTAACAGCAATCTCCTGCATGAGGAAATTCCGAGCGGGAGCCTTCTTCCTTTGCGTTTCCAACTATGAAATATCACTTCCCTATCGTCATCATTGACGAGGATTACCATTCGGAAAACGTCTCCGGTCTTGGCATTCGAGACCTTGCACAAGCTATTGAAGCGCAAGGACAAGAGGTTAGCGCCGTTACGACGTTTTCCGATCTCTCGAGTTTGGCGCGTCAGGCAAGCCGCACTTCGGCCTTTATCGTAAGTCTTGACGACGACGATTTTTCCGACACCGGTGAAGAAAACGAAGCCATTGCAGAATTGCGAGCTTTCGTGCATCAAGTTAGAAGCTCGAATCCGGACGTTCCGATTTTCTTGTACGGTGAAACGAAGACTGCGCCTTCGATCCCAAACGATGTGTTGCGTGAACTGCACGGCTTTATTCATATGTTCGAAGACACGCCTGAGTTTGTGGCGCGTTACATCGTCCGTGAAGCTCGTCAGTACCTCGACAGTCTGCCGCCGCCGTTTTTCCGTGCGTTGACGCACTATGCGGCTGACAGCTCCTATTCATGGCACTGCCCAGGGCATTCGGGTGGCGTGGCGTTTCTGAAGAGTCCTGTGGGTCAGATGTTCCACCAGTTCTTCGGTGAAAACATGCTTCGTGCCGACGTTTGCAACGCCGTGGAAGAACTCGGTCAGCTACTTGACCATACCGGGCCTGTTGCAAAATCCGAACAAAATGCCGCTCGCATTTTCGGGTGTGACAACCTTTTCTTTGTGACCAATGGTACTTCCACGTCCAACAAGATTGTCTGGAACTATACGGTGGCGCCGGGCGATATTGTGATCGTGGATCGTAACTGTCACAAGTCGATTCTGCACGCGATTACCCTGACGGGAGCTATCCCTGTGTTTCTGATGCCCACACGCAATCATTACGGCATCATCGGACCGATCCCTCGTTCCGAATTCGATTGGAAAACGATTCAGGAAAAAATTGCCAAAAATCCGCTGATCAAAAACAAAAATGCCAAGCCGCGCATCATGACGATCACGCAGTCGACGTACGACGGCATCGTATACAACGACGAAGTGATCAAGGAAAAACTTGACGGCAAGGTGGACATCCTTCATTTTGACGAGGCATGGTTGCCGCATGCGGCATTTTCTCCGTTCTACAGCGACATGCATGCCATTGATCGCAACAAACCGCGCACGAAGAAAAGCATGGTTTTTGCGACACACTCGACGCACAAACTTTTGGCTGGTATTTCCCAGGCAAGCCAAATTTGCATTCAGGATTCCGAAACGGAAAAGCTGGATCGCTCTAGTTTCAACGAAGCGTTCATGATGCACACGTCGACGTCGCCGCAGTACGCGATCATTGCAAGCTGCGACGTAGCTGCAGCCATGATGGAAGGTCGTGCAGGCAAAGCTCTGGTGGAAGAGTCCATTGCTGAAGCCGTTTATTTCCGTCGCGCGATGCGAGAAGTCGGTAAAAACTACGACGACTGGTGGTTTACTGTGTGGGGGCCGGAAAAGTTGCCGAGCGAGGGTTTCGGTACCCAGAAAGACTGGATGTTGCACGCCAACGAAAGCTGGCATGGGTTCGGACCCGTGGCAGAAGGCTTCAACATGCTCGATCCCATCAAGGGCACGATCGTGACGCCGGGGTTGTCTGTGGAAGGGGACTTCTCCGAAACGGGTATTCCTGCAGCGGTTGTGACGAAGTACCTGGCAGAGCACGGCATCATTGTTGAAAAGACGGGGCTTTATTCGTTCTTCATCATGTTCACGATCGGCATCACGAAGGGCCGTTGGAACACGATGGTGACGGAACTGCAGCAGTTCAAGGATGCATACGACGCCAATTCGCCGCTGTACCGTGTGATGCCGCGGTTCCTCTCTGAGTTCCCGCACTATGAAGGTATGGGGTTGCGTGATCTCTGCCAGAGCGTGCACGAGGTATATCGCGATTATGACGTGGCACGTTTGACCACGCAGATGTACACCTCTGAAATGATCCCCGCAATGCGTCCGACCGATGCATATGCCAAGTTCGCACACGGCGAAATTGATCGTTTGCCAATTGACTCTTTGGAAGGGCGTATCTCTGCTGTGCTGTTGACTCCCTATCCGCCGGGAATCCCGCTCTTGGTGCCGGGCGAGCGCGTCAATTCCAAGATTGTTGAATATTTGCGCTTTGCGCGCGACTTCACGCGCCGCTTCCCAGGTTTTGAAAGCGACGTTCACGGTCTCGTAAAGGTCAAGCAGCCGGACGGCACGATTAAGTACATGCTCGACTGTGTGCGCGAAGACTGATTGCTAAAACTACCACTTAACGAAAAATAGAAAAATGGCTTTGGATCTTGTGATCTTCAATGACACCCCTGTGACGATTCTTAAGGTACAGGGGGCAGAAAAGTTTTTGGCTCGACTGCTGACGAGTGACGTCACAAAGCTTGCTGTGGGCGGCGTAGAACGCTCGGTGGCAATGAACGCTACCGGCGGTGTGCTGGGCACGCCCTGGGTTGCGCGCCGAGCCACTGATGCCTACGAAATCATTCTTGCGGGTGACGAAACCGATGCCCTTCAAGCCTGGATTCGTCAGGTGAGCGTAGCCTTTGAAGCCGATGTTGGCGTTGAATCGCTTGCAGGTTTCTACTTTGTCGGCAAGCTTCCGATTGACGGTATTTCTCTTCAGCCTGGACAGATGGTCGAAAGTCTTGGCATTCGCTTCATCGATATGGGATGGATGTGTTTGGCGGTTGGCCCCGAGGTCAACATCAAAGCGTTGAGTGACAACCTTATCAGGGCCGGAGCAAAGAAAGGCGAGCAGACAGGATGGGATGCGTTGCGTATCTTTGCTCGTGAACCGGCTGCCGGGCTCGAACTTGACGAAAGCTCCAGCCCGCTTGAAACCGGTCTTGAAGGTGCTCTGAATTTCGACGATCCGGATCGTATCTTTATAGGTCGAGCCCTGACGGAAGCTCGTTTTAAGGCCGGCAATTACGACCGTATGCAGCTGGTGGCCTTTGATGTGGCATTCGATCCGGCGTTGCTTGTTGAAGTTCCCTACGTTGTACTCAACGGTACGCAATATCCATGCACGTCAATTGCTCGCGTTCCCGAAGGGCCCTTTACGGTGGCATTGGTGCGTTTGCCTCAGGAAGTGAAGATTGGTGATCGTGTGCCCGTGGATGTCAAGACTGACCCTCGCACGCATTGTGAAGCAGCATTGGTTGTGGACAAGCAGATCTAATCGAGATGAACAATATGGCTGCCAGCGTTTTTGAAATGTTCAAGCTTGGTGTCGGTCCAAGCTCGAGCCACACCGTCGGGCCGATGCGGGCTGCGCTGCTGTTTGTGCAGGAGCTGCAGAAAAAGGAACTTTTGACACAAACACAGCGCGTGGTTTGCGAGTTGATGGGAAGTCTGGGGGCGACAGGCCGAGGTCACGCTACTGACAAGGCTGTGATCCTCGGGTGGGCAGGTAAGGCTCCGGCTACTGTCACCGGCAAAGAATCCGTTGAGATTCCTCGTGAGGCTGAAGAAGATCATGTGCTTAATCTTGCAGGAATCAAGAGCATTGCTTTTGATTCTGACCGAGACATGATTTTTTCGGCTGACAAGGTTTGCGCATTTCATACTAACGCGATGGATTTGGCGGCACTGGATGAACAAGGCAATTGCCTGCTGTGTCGCCGTTACTACTCCGTGGGCGGCGGTTTTATTGTGGCCGGAAGCGAACGCGATCCGGACGTACCCAATGAACCCGCAGCAGTTGCCAAGAGCAAAACTCAGCCGTTACCTTACGTATATCGCAACGGTACGGAACTTCTTGAACTGGCTATCAAAAACAATCTGTCGTTTGCTCAGATTGCACGTGCTAACGAACGCGTGCATCATACCGACGAAGAAATTGACAAGGAGCTTGATGCCGTTTGGGATGCGATGAACGATTGCATCAACCGAGGCTTGGAAACAGAAGGCCCGATGCCCGGACCATTTGCCGTCAAGCGTCGTGCCAAGCATCTGGCACAACGGTTGAAAAACGTCAACTCAGCTTCCGATCCCTTGAGTGTTCTGGATTGGATCAACGCTTGGGCTTTTGCTGTCGGAGAAGAAAACGCTTGCGGAGGACGCGTGGTAACGAGTCCCACCAACGGTGCTGCAGGTGTGATTCCAGCAGTGCTTCGCTATTACCGCACGTTTATCCCCGGAGCTAATCCTGAAGGCATTCGTGAGTTTTTGCTCACTGCAGGCGCCATTGGCCTTCTTTACAAGAGCAACGCCTCTATTTCAGGTGCCGAAGTGGGTTGCCAAGGTGAAGTAGGTGTTGCCTGCTCAATGGCTGCCGGAGCATTAGCGGCAGTGTTGGGGGCTAATCCGAGACAAGTGGAAAATGCCGCAGAAATCGGCATGGAGCATTGTCTGGGTCTTACATGTGACCCCGTAGCAGGTCAAGTGCAAATTCCCTGTATCGAACGCAATGCCGTAGCGGCAGTCAAAGCTGTTAATGCGGCTCGTTTGGCTCTCGCAGGTGACGGCAGTCACTTCGTGAGTCTCGACGCTGTTATGCAGACCATGTTTGAGACCGGTAAGGATATGCAGTCCAAGTATCGAGAGACAAGTCGGGGTGGTTTAGCAGTGAATAGTGTCGAATGTTGAGGATATATAGAAAATAGATCTGAGTGTGAGATAGTCTAGAGTATTGGTTTTATGGTTGATTTTGGCGATATATTTATTATGGACTACAGATCTTAATGTTTTGTTAAATTTGTGAGGGTTTATGTTTCATATTTTTTTTAGTGCCGATGAGAAGTATATAAAATATTTGGCCTCATTGCTGAATAGTATTGTTTCCTCAACAATAAGAGGGTGTTCATTTAGGGATTATATAGATCGATGTAAGGGGGTAGCAGGGCGTAGATCGATCGAGGAGTTTTCTGATGTAGAGTTGAATGAGGGGTATGTATTTCATGTATTATCAAATAAGGCATTTCAGAAAAAAACAACTTCACAATTGAGTCAAATGGAGAAGTTGTTAAGTGGTAAATATCCATGCAATATAATATCTCATATTGTAGAGGATGATTTTTTCCATCAATCAGAAATTCCAACATGGAAGGGAAATTATCAGGCTTATTTTAGATTTTTTATAGATCGGTTTGTGCAGGATGATGTTAAATTTGCCCTATACCTAGACGTGGATATGTTGGTCCTGGACGATCTAAGAAAACTTTGGACATATGATTGTAATGCATCGACTGTAATGGTTGCCGATCTTCCAGAAGTATTTGGCACGAATATGTTTAATTCGGGGTTTATTTTTTTTAATGTTAGAGCATGGAGAGAAGGGGACTGGGCAAACAAGTGCCTACAATACACTAAGATAAACAAAACGCATGATCAAGATACTCTAAACGCTGTTATTGATAAGGGGGCAATTCTATTTATATCTTCAGAGTGGAATTATTGTTTTCAGACCTTTCAGAGCGATGATGATGGTTTGCTCCGATTTGAAGAAAAGGATAAACTCATATCTAGTTTGAAAATTATACATTATATAAGACCCAAGCCTTGGATGAATATTATGGAGTGGTTTTATCCTTCTAGAGGGAAGTGTTTGAGATATCAGGGTATTATAGATCTTTGGTGGAAGAATGCCTTAATGACTCCATGCTTTTCTGATGAATTATTTGATATAAAGCTCAAGATAAATGAAGAGGCGGCCGAATTGGTTGGAAGTTATGTAAAAGGAGCAGTGTTTTTTGTTATTAGAATTAAGAGATGGTTCAAACGGAAAATGAAATATTTTCGCAATGTCACTGTTACTTGACTAAGTATATTTGTGAATTGTTTATATTGATTTCTTTCCTGATGGCTTTGAATACCGCTTTGCTCTGAAAACTGCCACCGGACATAAACCGTGAACGCAAAAAAAATCTATCTCCGCAGCTTTGGCTGCCAAATGAACGACTATGACTCTGCCCGCATCATTGATTTGATGCGAGAACACGGTTATGAGCGTACCGCTCAGCCTGAAGACGCAGACCTGTTGGTTGTTGTTACCTGTTCGATCCGAGAAAAAGCACAGGAAAAGACCTTCTCGGATCTGGGCAGACTGAGAGAACTCAAAAAAGAAAAACCGTCCATGCGTATTGCCGTGGGTGGTTGTGTTGCCAGCCAAGAAGGCAAACGTATCCTTTCACGTTCGCCTTGGGTTGACGTGGTCTTTGGTCCCCAGACATTGCATCGTCTACCTGAACTTCTTTCTGAACGAGAACGCACGGGCAAGCCCCAAGTAGATATCGAATTCCCTGAAATCGAAAAATTCGATTGCCTGCCGGCTCCGACAGCAAACGGAGCAACAGCCTTTGTCTCTGTGATGGAAGGCTGCAGCAAGTATTGCTCTTACTGCGTGGTGCCCTATACTCGCGGCGAAGAAATCAGTCGTCCTTTGATGGACGTGTTAGTGGAATGCGCTCATTTGGCTAGTCAAGGCGTCAAGGAAATTACACTACTGGGGCAAAACGTCAATGCCTATTGCGGACGTGGTGCGGACGGTAATTCCGTGGATTTCGCGGCACTTCTGGAGTACGTGAGCGAAATTCCTGGTATTGAGCGCATTCGTTACACCACAAGTCATCCCAAGGAATTCTCGGATCGCTTGATCGAAGCTTACGGAAGGTTGCCTAAGCTGGCTAACCATGTGCATTTGCCTGTGCAAAGCGGTTCCGACCGAATTCTGAGTGCCATGAAGCGAGGGTACACGCACGAGTGGTACCTTGGACGAATAGCAAAATTGCGTGCCGTACGACCGGACATCAGTATCGCAACGGACTTCATCGTGGGTTTCCCGGGTGAAACAGAGGAAGACTTTAACGAGACGATGCGATTGATTAATGAAGTCGGCTTTGACGCAAGCTTCTCATTTGTCTATTCCGCACGTCCCGGTACGCCTGCCGCAGCCTACAAAGACGACACGCCGCAAGACGTTAAGCTCAAGCGCCTGCAGCATCTCCAGGCTGTGATTGATGCTAAAGCTACGGAAATCTCTCAATCCATGCTCGGCCGAGTTGAACGTTGCCTGGTGTTCGGCAAGGCCAAGAAAGGTGAAGGACTCTTGTCGGCTCGTACGGATAACAACCGTGTGGTGAACTTCAAGGGTGACGAATCACTTATCGGTCAGATGGCAAATATCCGTATCACTGAGGTCTATCCTCACACATTGGGCGGTGAGTTGGCCTAAGACCAGCAAGAAACATGAAAAAGGACTTGAAAGACTTTGTCTATGTCTTCGAGGCGACGGCAGGCGAACTAGCCATGCTTGTCGGTCCTCTTGACGAAAATCTTCGCCAGATCGAAACGGCGTTCGATGCCAAGATCTCTCGCCGAGGAAATAACTTCCGTATTGCCGGAGCGGAGGCGCCAAAGGCTTTTGCCGTTTTGCAGTCCTGCGCAGCGCGTGTGCATGCAGGCGAAGAGATTTTCGTCAATGACGTTCAGATGACTGTGCTTAGTGAACAGACGGGGGCGAGAATTGACGACGATGAAGCGTTTATGCTCAAAACTCGCCGAGCTGGTCTTCAGCCACGAACGCCTAACCAGAAAAAGTACTTGCGGGCCATCATGCAGACCGATGTGGTCTTCGGGGTCGGACCTGCTGGCACCGGGAAAACATATCTGGCTGTCGCAGCTGCAGTAGACGCCTACGAGCGCGATGCGGTAGAGCGCATTATCCTCACGCGTCCGGCAATTGAAGCGGGAGAGCGCCTTGGTTTCTTACCCGGCGATCTCGTGCAGAAAGTGGATCCGTACCTGCGCCCGCTTTACGACGCACTATTTGACCTCTTCGGGTTTGAAAAGACTCAACGTTTGATTGAAAAACAGATCATTGAGATTGCGCCGCTTGCCTTCATGCGCGGGCGTACGCTCAACAACGCGTTTGTGATTTTGGATGAAGCGCAAAACACAACGCCCGAGCAGATGAAGATGTTCCTGACGCGTATCGGCTTTGGAACCCGCGCCGTGATCACGGGGGATGCGACACAGGTGGATTTGCCTAAAGGAGTAAAAAGTGGTCTCGCACACGCCTGCAATGTGCTTGAAGACGTGCGAGGCATTTCCATCGTGCGCTTCACAACGGAAGACGTCGTTCGCCATCCTTTGGTTGGTGCAATTGTGAGGGCATACGAGAAGGCCGAAAAAGCGGCGGAAGCTGCCGTTCAGGAACGTCGAGAGTCAGTTCGTCTTGCGAAGGAAGTGTGAAACATGGCAAAGAAGAAAATATCGCTTGAAATCGAATTCGAGCGAACTGACGATACGTCAAAGCGTCTTCCTACCCGAGCGGATATGGCGCGGTGGGTTCAGGCAGCCCTTGCTGTTCCGGCACAGTTATGTGTGCGCTTTGTGGGGCTGGAAGAGGGACACGAGCTCAATAAAACATACCGCGGCAAAGACTACGCAACGAATGTTCTGACCTTCGACTACCAACATGAACCGACAGCCGAAGCTGACATCGTGATTTGCACGCCGGTCTTGGAGCGCGAAGCAAAGGAACAGAACAAAACTTTCAGAGCTCACCTTGCTCACCTCTTGGTGCATTCAACCTTACATGCCCAAGGTTGGGATCACGAGACAGATGAAGAAGCAGAAGTCATGGAAGCTCGAGAGCGAGAGATCTTGACAGCTTTGGGTTTTGCGGATCCTTATTCGGATCGAGCGAGAGGACATTGATGAAGGTATTACATGGAAGCGCTGAATCGGCGACAACCGCGGACTTAGGTCGTAAAAGTGGTTGATGTTCGTCGATTTAAGCAACAACTGATCTCAACCAGATCCTGATAAAAGACTCTGTTTGTCCTTTCGTTATGGTGACGCCACTTTCTTTTAAACAGCGGATAGCCAAAGCTATCGTTTTCTTTGTTTCCTCTCTGGTCATTCTCAGTCTGATCAGAGTCGTGTTTTTTGCGACCTATAAGACGCCTGAAATCACTTTTGCTGAATTTCTGCCGGCTGCTTGGATGGGCGTGCGAGTTGATGCCAAATGGTTGGCAACGTTGGCTGTTCCTGCCTGGTTGTTGTTATGTTTGTCGGCGTGGCGCTATGTATTCTGGCGGCTGGCTGTGTGGATGGCAGGATTGGCAACAGCCATCGTCGTTACCGTTGCGGTCGTTAATTTCGGTTTCTACGATTTCTACCGAACTCCTATCAGTCCGATCATCTTTGGTCTTTTCCAAGACGACACAACGGCAATTGTGAAAACGCTTCAGTCGGATTGGCCGGTATTTCAGTATCTGACCAGTGTGATCATATTGATTGCGTTCCCTCTGGTTATTGCTCGGTTAGCTTTCCGTCAACAGGAAGAGGCTTCTCATCAGGGCACGACGAAAACAATTCTGGTGATTTTGGTTGGAACTGCTTTGATGGTCGGAATGATTCGCGGCAGTTTTGGGACTTTTCCGCTGAGACAACAGAATTTCGCCGTCACGAACAACGCATTTGTGAACGCGACGGTTCCCGGAGGTCTGGCATCCCTTTATGAAGCATGGAAAGGACAGAAAGTTCTTGAACTGAAAGGCGAGCCGAAGGTAGCGCTGACTGCGTTGGGGTTCAAGAGCTTGGAGGAAGCACAAGCTGTGCTGGAGTCAGCTAGAGAGGATGTCCCTACAGCAGCGCACCCCATGAAGACAAAGCCGAATGTTGTGGTGGCGATTATGGAGTCAATGGGTCGTGACACCTTTGACTTGCATAGTGAAAGTTGCGACACCTTGGGTTCGTTGGCTGATGAACTTTCAGATGCGGTTGTATTTCGTAACGGCATCAGCGTGAACTCGGGGACATTCCCTTCCTTGGAAGGAATTTTGTTCGATAGTCCCCTGACACCCATAACGCAGAGTCGATACGGGCGAAAGACGTTTGATTTTTCAAAAGTCAACGATTTCAAGAAAGAGGGTTATAAGACCGTCTTTCTTTCCGCTGGCAACGAATCCTGGCGTCAGGTTGATGTGAATTTTCCGTTGCAAGGTTTTGATGAAATTATTGGAGCCAACGCTATCCAGAAGAGGTATCCGCAGGTAAAGATCAGTACTTGGGGCCTGGGTGACGCTTGGATGTTCAAAGCGGCAACAGAGATTCTCAAAGAGAACAACGACAAACAGCAACCCGTGTTGCTCGTTCTGTTGTCTGTCACGAACCATCCGCCGCATGAAGTGCCAAGCGACGTTGAACTTGCCTCCATCGAAGAGGTGGTCTACCCGCATTTTGTCGAGGATGACAGAAAAGAACTTCTGGAGAGCATGGTGAAGACTTATCAATACGCCAGCGATTCCTTAGGAAAGTTTGTCAGAGAAGTTCGAAAGGATACCGGTGTACGCGAGTCGATCATTGTTGCGACGGGGGACCACAATGCGCGACTTCGCTATAAGTCTCAGGGATATTGGCACCACGCAAACGGTGTGCCGATTATCTTCTGGCTTCCGGAGTCTCTGAAACAAATCGCCGGAGAAGACAACGTTGTTGACGCGAATCGGTGGGTGAGTCACAGAGACATTTTCCCCACTCTGGAGGGACTAGCGTTCGGGAAACAGGCTCAGAATTACGAAGGCCGCAATTTGTTTTTAGGCGAGACATTTGATGTCGCAAGCGCCTATGCAGGGCTAGGTAAATACGGATGGGCTATCGGTAGTTGGGGTGCTGTGTCTCTGGACGGCGGCGGGAAACTCAGTTGCTACCGTTGGCGAGAGGATCTGCTGGAATCAACAGAGTGCAGTGAGACTATGGTGCAGAAGGGGAAAGCCGCCAGAGCCCAGAGAGCAATTGTTGAATACAGGATCCGCTCATGGGCAGCAAGAAACAAATAGGTTGCACTGGTAAAGACTGTTACGGACTGCTCCGCTAGAAAATGTAAGCGAGCTTTTGTCGGAGAACCTTTGGGAGTGACTTCAGCTGAGAGCTTGACAGAAGCGCAGTGTTGACGGGTGTCAAGCTCTCGAGCGGTTCTTACGAAACGTTCAATCAAAGGGCGCAATTTTGTAGGCTTCCTTTGAGTCCGACAAAAGCATCCTTTCCCCCAATCGACTAAAATCACCTAATTCTTTTGTCCAGACGCGTCTTCGCGTTCTCATGTCGAGACCGGGCGCTTCAACTTTTTAGAACCATGATTACCTTTCAGGAAGTGATCCTGCGCCTGCAGGAGTATTGGAACAAACAAGGCTGTGCTCTGTTGCAGCCGATTGACATCGAAGTCGGTGCAGGCACCTCGCACACGGCCACGTTCCTCCGTGCCCTCGGTCCCGAACCGTGGCGCGCCGCCTATGTGCAGCCGTCCCGTCGCCCGAAGGATGCCCGCTACGGCGAAAACCCCAACCGCCTGCATCAGCACCATCAGTATCAGGTTGTGCTTAAGCCCTCTCCCGTCAACATTGTTGACCTGTATTTGGGCAGCCTTCGCGCGTTGGGTATCGACACTTCCGTCAACGACATCCGCTTCGTGGAAGACAACTGGGAAAACCCGACGCTTGGCGCCTGGGGCCTGGGCTGGGAAATCTGGATGAACGGTATGGAAGTCACGCAGTTCACGTACTTCCAGCAGGTGGGCGGTCTGGAATGCAAGCCGATCACGGGTGAAATCACCTATGGTCTGGAACGCCTCACGATGTATTTGCAAAACTGTGACAACGTCTTTGACTTGGTCTATACCAAGTGGAAGGACGGTCTCGGTCAGGAACACACGCTCACCTACGGCGACGTGTTCCATCAGAACGAAGTTGAGCAGAGTAAGTACAACTTCGAAGCGAGCGATCCCGAAAAGCTCTTCAAGCAGTTCGACTACTTCGAGAGCGAAGCCAAGCGTCTGATGGAGCTTGAATTGGCGCTTCCGGCTTATGAAATGGTTCTCAAGGCCGGTCACACTTTTAACCTGCTTGACGCTCGTGGCGCCATTTCGGTGACCGAACGCGCCGCCTACATTGCCCGTATTCGTAACTTCAGTCGCGCCGTGGCGCAGAGCTACTACGACTCGCGCGAACGCCTGGGCTTCCCGATGCTCAAGGCATAAGTCATTTACCAGTTTGTCGCGAGAGAAGATAAAAAATGAAGAGCTTATTTGTTGAACTGCAGACCGAAGAGCTCCCGCCGAAGGCTCTCAAAAAGTTGTCCGAAGCCTTTGCCGCCGGCGTGCACAAGTCGCTTGCCGCGCAGTCGATGCTCACTGAAGCAAGTACGGTCAAGGCCTATGGCGCACCCCGCCGCATGGGCGTTTTGATTACCGAAGTGCTCGAAAAGAGCCCGGACAAGGAATTCGAACAGCGTCTCGTGCCGGTGCGCGTGGGGCTGGACGCCGAAGGCAAGCCCACGGCCGCTCTGACAAAGAAGATGGCGGCGTTGGGCATCACGGCGGACGTTTCTGAACTTAAGCGCGTCAACGACGGCAAGAACGAACAGCTGGTGTATACGGGCATTCGTGCCGGTGTGGCCGTCAAGGACGCCCTGCAGAAGGCCCTTGAAGACGCCGTCAAGGCCTTGCCGATCCCGAAGGTGATGAACTATCAGCTCGCCGACGGTGTGACGACGGTGCAGTTCGTGCGTCCCGTCAAGCATCTGGTGGCGCTCTATGGCGAGGACGTCGTGGACGTCGAAATGTTCGGTCTTAAGGCCGGTCGCACCACGATGGGCCATCGCTTTGAAAGCGCTGGCGAAATCGATATCGCTTCGGCCGACGCCTACGAAGAGACGATGCGCGAAAAGGGCCACGTGATGGCCGATTATGCAGCACGCCGCGAAATGCTCGTCAAACTGCTGCACGAAGCCGCAGAAAAAGCCGGCGGCACGCTCATCGCGCCCGAAGATCTGATTGACGAGGCCAATTCGCTTACCGAATGGCCCGTGATCTACGTTTCCGAATTCGAAGAAAAGTTCCTGGCTGTTCCGGAAGAATGCTTGATTCTGACGATGCAGACCAATCAGAAGTACTTCCCGATGCGTGACGCTCAGGGCAAGCTCATGAACCGCTTCTGCCTGGTTTCGCACATTCATGCGACCGACGGCGGCAAGGAAATCGTCGCCGGCAACGCTCGCGTGGTGCGCGCTCGTTTGGCTGATGCTGAATTCTTCTATAAGCAGGATTGCCAGACGACGCTCGAAAGCCGCGTTCCCGGTCTGTCTCACGTCGTGTACCACAACAAACTTGGCAGCCAGGGCGAACGCATGCTGCGCGTCAAGGCCATTGCGCACGCCGTGGCCGAAAAGATCGGTGCTGACCCCGTCAAGGCCGAACGCGCCGCAGAACTTGCCAAGGCTGACCTTCGTACCCTGATGGTGGGTGAATTCCCCGAACTGCAGGGCATCATGGGCGAATACTATGCCCGTCACGACGGCGAAGCCGAGGAAGTGGCGCAGGCTGTTTCTCAGCACTACCTGCCGCGCTTTGCGGGCGATGTGCTCCCCGATGGTCCCGTGGCTACGGCACTTGCCATTGCCGACAAGCTTGAAACCCTGGCCGGCATGTTCGGCATCGGTCAGATGCCCACCGGCGACAAGGATCCATTCGCGCTGCGCCGTCACGCTCTGGGCGTGTTGCGCATGCTGATCGAAAAGAACCTCACGGTGAAGCTCGACGAACTTGTGGCAATCGCCTTTGCGGTAGAAACGAAGGTCGAGGGCGTGGCGGACGCTTCCGAAGCTCTGACGCACTTCTTCTTTGATCGCTTGCGCGTGATGATGCGCGAAGCCGGCTACACGGCTCAGGAAGTCGATGCGGTGCTTGCCAAGCACGACACCGATCTGGCTCAGACGCCCAAGAAGCTTGCCGCCGTGCACAAGTTCATGCAGCTGCCGGAATCCGCAAGTCTTGCTGCCGCCAACAAGCGCATCGCCAACATTCTCAAGAAGTCGGCCGATGTCCAAACCGGTGAGGTGGATAAGGAACTGTTGGTTGAAGAGGCTGAAAAGCGTCTGCACGACGTTTTGGGCGATCATGAACCTATCGCCAAGCTCTTCTACGAGAAGGGCGAATACGAAGGCATGCTCGCAACGCTCACGCCGTTGAAGGACCCCGTCGACGCCTTCTTTGCCGACGTGATGGTCAACAGCGAAGACGAAAAGCTGCGTCTCAACCGCTTGGCACTCCTAAAGCGCCTCTATTCGCTCATGAACCGAGTGGCCGAACTCTCGCGTCTGGCCATCTGACGAGGCTCTGAGTCCTAGAGCGAACAAAACCGGCAGAGAGCCTTCTTTGCGGAAGGTGCTGCCGGTTTTGTCATCAAGGGGCCCGGTAACGTCAACACTCATTTGAAGCAAAAAACGAAGAAAAACGGAAATAAACGCTATGCATACGCTTCGCGGCTGGATTTTTTATCTTTGGTTTTCCATCACGCTGATTCCGGCGGCCACGACCGTGTTGCTGCTGTGGCCCTTTGCGAGCGCAGAATTTCGCTACAACAAAGTGGCCTTGGTGTGGTGCCGCCTGATGGTCAATTCGCTGCGTGCGATCTGCGGCGTTCAATACCGTGTCATCGGTTTGGAAAACCTTCCCAAGTCGTCAGAAGTGCCCGTGGTGGTTCTGAGCAAACACCAGTCGGCCTGGGAAACGCTCTTCTTGCCGTTGATCCTCGGCAATCCGGCGGGCTTTGTCTACAAAAAGAGCCTGCACATGATTCCGTTTTTCGGCTGGGCCTTAAAGAGCATGCGCATGATCGCCATTGACCGCAAGGAAGGGCGCAGTGCTTACCAGCTCTTTTTGGAGCGCGGCCGCGCGTTTGTCAAACGCGGCTGGTGGGTGCTTCTTTTTCCTGAGGGCACGCGCACCAAGCCGGGCGACAAAAACACGGTCTACAAAACGGGCGGCGCGCGCTTTGCCATTTCCGTGGGTGCATCCGTGGTTCCCATTGCGCTCAATTCCGGCCGCTGCTGGCCGCGTAACAGTGTGGCCAAACATCCGGGACTGATTACCGTGAGCGTCGGTCCCGTCATCGCGACTGAAGGCAAGACCGCGCACGAACTCAACGAAGAAGTGCGCAACTGGATTGAAGCCGAAATTGAGCGCTTTGAGTCCGAATCCGGCAAGTAATCGAAATGCTGCCGTCCGACCGACTTGAGCGCCGCGCAGAATTGCTGGAACTTGCGCGCCGCAGCTGTTGGGGCAATGTGGTGCGCGGGCGCTTCAAGTACCTGCGCGTATCGGTGCGTGAGGGGCGCGTGCGCGTCTCTTGTCCGACGCGCGTAAGCCAGAGTGAACTTACTCGCTTTATCGAAGCCAATCTCGAGAAAGTCGCTTCTTGGATGCATCTGCAAAAAATCATGCTCGAAAACCGTCGCAAGGCAAACCCCTTGAGCGCACTGCTTTGCGACGGAGGGCGCGTTGCCTATGAAGGAAATGTGCTCACCTTGCGATGTGATCCCAACATTGACCGCACGCGAATTTCTGAAGATGCCAAGGAGCTTTGCGTCAAGCTTGCAGCAACTGCAAGACGCGAGGACGTTTCAGCCATTGTGCAGAAGTGGCTCAAGGCGCGCTTTGCGGAGCGCATGGCCGAGCGCGTTTCCTACTGGGTAAACAAAACCGGCTTGCAGCCCAAGAAGGTGTCGGCAAGCAATGCCAAGACGCTTTGGGGGAGTTGCTCTCGAAACGGATCGGTTCGACTCTCCTGGCGCTTGATCTGTCTGCCGCCCGCTGTTTTTGACTACATCATCGTGCACGAGCTTGTTCACCTGCGGCATTTTGATCACTCCAAAGCCTTTTGGGAGGAAGTGAACGTCATTTACCCGGAGACCCCGTCTGTTCGGCGGTATTTGAAAAACGTGCGCGCGGCCGATCTTTTCTGAGGTACGCGGACTTTCAAAGGGGAAAAACAAAAGCGAAAACAAGGCTTTGAAGAGATTTTGAGCGACGAAGAAACCTCGAAAACGGCGCCGTTGTGGTAGAGTGTTGGTGTAAAAGAGTGGGAAAAAGTGGGGATTTTTCTCGCTATCGGCCGCGGGGTTCTTCAAGTGCTTGATTCTCTTGAAGTTTTGTCCGAAGCGGCTTCGTCACGCACGATTTTCGTGCGTTTTTGTACAGGTTTGTGCCGTGTTTCAGGGGACTTCATTATTGTCGCTCGATGCCAAGGGTCGCATGACGATGCCGAGTCGTCACCGCGAGGCTTTGGCGTTGTCGTGCGCGCTTGAAGTGACCGTCACGCGCCACCCCGACGGGTGCCTGTTGATTTATCCCCGCAACCGCTGGGAAAAGAAGCGTGAAGCCATTGCGGCGCTTCCCTACAGCGCACGCTTTTTGCAGCGCATCGTGCTCGGCAGCGCCGTTGATCTCACGGTTGACAAGGCAGGCCGCGTGCTGATTCCTGCCGACCTGCGTACTCTCGCAGGTCTCGAAAAAGAAGTGGCCCTTGTCGGCATGGGCGAACACTTCGAGCTCTGGGACGCCAAGCGTCTTGCCAAGCTCGAAGAAGAGGCTGCGGCAGCCGGTTTTGAAGCCGCCGCCGGCGACTTTCAGTTTTAACGCTTGAGGGTAGGCAAACATGATCGAAATGACCGATTCTCAAGCGCTTCACCGTACCGTACTCCTGACTGAAGCGGCCGACGAAGTCAGCCGCGCGCACAACGGCATTTTCATTGACGCCACCTTTGGCCGCGGCGGGCACAGTCGCGCCGTTCTGTCGCGCATCGCCCCGGATGCGCGCCTCATTGCCTTTGACCGCGATCCGGAAGCGATCCGGGCGGCCGCTGCGATCGACGATCCCCGTTTTTCGATCGTGCACGCGCCTTTTTCCGAAATGAAGGAAAAACTTGCGGAACTTGGCGTCACGCAAGTCAAAGGCATTCTCATGGATATCGGCGTCTCGAGCCCCCAAATCGACGAAGCCGACCGCGGTTTTTCATTTCGCATGGACGGGCCGCTCGACATGCGCATGGATACGACCCGTGGATTGACGGCCGCGCAGTGGCTTGCGCAGGCGTCTGAGCCCGACATCGCTCGCGTCTTGCGCGACTACGGCGAAGAGCGCTTTGCCGGAAAGATCGCGCGCGCCATTTGCCGTACGCGTGAAGAAACCCCGATCGAGCGCACGGCGCAATTGGCTGATCTGATAGCCCGCACGGTTCCGAAAAACAAGAACGATTCGGCGCAGCATCCTGCCACGCGCAGTTTTCAGGCGATCCGCATCCAGGTCAACGGCGAACTTGACGAACTCAAGCGTGCGTTGTCAGCTGCCGGCAGCCTGCTGGCGCCCGATGGCGTCCTGGCGGTCATCAGTTTTCATTCGCTTGAAGACCGCATCGTCAAACGATTCTTGGATGCCGGTGCGCATCCGGACAAAGCCGTCGACTCCCGAATCGCTTTGCCGGCGGACGCCTTTGCGCCGGCGCTTTGGACCGATTTACGCCGCATCAAGCCCTCAGTCGAGGAGTGCGAAGCCAATCCGCGCGCCCGCAGCGCTGTTTTGCGTACGGCGCAGCGCACTGAGGCTCTCTGGAGTGAGCCCGCGACGGACGCCGACAAACGCAAGGGAGGGCGCCGATGACTCGCTCGCACACCTTGGCGTTTATTTCGGAGCGTTTCCTTTTTGTGGTTGCGCTCGTTTCGGCGATCGTTTTGATTCTGAGCGCGGGCGCTTTGGTGACGACGCAGTACCGGGTGCGTTTGCTTTTCGTGGAAATCGAGCGCGCCAACGATATGGCCAGAAAATTGGCCGATGACTCAAGCCAATTGGCGCTTGACCTTTCGAAGGCCGCGCTGCCCGCAGCCGTCTCGCGCCGCGCCGGTGAAATGGGCTTTATCGCCGCTGACGTCACCAACACGGTCTTGTTTGAAGTCGAGCCGCAGGTGCTGCTCAAGGAACACATGGAGGTGCGCAAATGACGCCTTCTGCATTCTTTGAGCGCATTCGTTCGGCCGTTCTCGCTTTCTGGCGCGAAGATACGTCGCCCAAGAAGCGCCGTACCGACAGCGGCGAAGAGGCGTTGTTGAGCGCTGAAATTTCCGCCACGCGCAGCAAGGTCGTTTGCTGTCTCTTCTTTGTCGGCTTGGTTGCCGTGCTCGGCAAGGCTTTTTGGCTGCAGTGCGGTATCTCGACGGACTTCCTGCAAAAACAGGGTGAGGCACGCTATGCCCGCACGCTTCCCGTGCCCGCACAGCGCGGTCAGATTTTCGATCGCAACGGCGTGGTTCTGGCTTCCACCATTCCGGCGCGCAGCGTCTGGGCTGAGCCCGAAGAAGCGCTGAAGCTGACGGACGCTCAGTTCGACCAGCTGGGAGCTCTTCTGGATGAGTCCGGCGCCGCCATTCGCGAGCGTTTGCAAGCCCGCAAGAACAAGAGCTTCGTTTACATTGACCGTCAGATTGAAGTCGAAAAGGGTGAGGCGGTACGTGCGTTGCAATTGCCCGGCATTCACGTCAACAACGAAGTGCGCCGCAATTACCCCGACGGTCCGATTTCGGCGCACGTCGTGGGCTTTACCGACTCGGACAACAACGGCCGAGAGGGGGTGGAGCTTGCCAACAACGAAATCCTTTCCGGCAAGCAGGGCTCTCGCCGCGTCATTCGCGACCGACTCGGCCGTATTGTTGAAGACGTTTGGGTGAAGGAGGGTGAAGTCGGTACCGACGTGGTGCTCTCGATCGATTCGCGTCTGCAGTTCATCGCGCACAAGGCGCTTCAGAACGCCGTCGAACGCCATCAGGCCAAGGCCGGCGCCGTTGTTGTGGTGGACGTGCGTACCGGCGAAATTCTTGCGATGAGCAACTGGCCGACGTACGACCCCAACTCCCGCCGTTTCGTGCGCATGGAAAACATCCGCAACCGTGTGCTCACCGATACGTTCGAACCCGGTTCCACCATGAAACCCTTTGCGATTGCCAAGGCGCTGGACCTCGGTATCGTGCGTCCGGACACGTTGGTGCAAACGGCTCCCGGAAAACTCACGATCGGCGACAGAACGATCGGCGACACGCACGACTTCGGCATGATCACGGTGAGCCAGGTCGTCTCCAAGTCGTCCAACATCGGCACTTCCAAGATCGCGCTGGAAATGCAGCCGCAGACGCTCTGGCAGATGTACAACGACCTGGGGTTCGGTACGCCTCCGCAAACGGGCTTTCCCGGCGCCACGGGCGGTCGGCTGCGACCTGCCAAAAGCTGGCGCCCGATTGAGCAGGCCACCATCAGCTACGGTCACGGCATTTCCGTTTCGCTCATGCAGCTTGTACGCGCTTACACGGCGCTTGCCCGCAATGGTGACGTCATCGATCTGACTTTCCGCCGCACGAGCAAGGAAGCGGTGGGCAGGCAGATCTTCCGACCGGAAGTTGCTCGCCAGATGCGCGCCATGATGGCCGAAACCGTGCAGGCCGGCACCGCCCGCCGCGTCAACGTGCAGGGTTATACGGTGGCGGGCAAAACCGGTACGGCCAACAAGATTGAAAACGGTCAGTACGTCGACAAGTATGTGGCAAGTTTCGTGGGCATGGCTCCCGCCGGTCAGCCGCGTCTGATCGTAGCGGTGATGATTGACGAACCCACGCGCGGCAGTTACTACGGCGGCGCTGTTGCCGCGCCCGTCTTCAACGAAGTCACGGCGGGCGCCCTTCGCCTGATCGGCGTGCATCCCGATGCGGCTGGTTTCGGTGCCGCTCCCGGCATTTTGGTAAGAGGCCAGAGAAATGACTGAGTGTGTATCGGCGCCTTCTTGCGCGCAGTGGCTTCACTACACAGCGGGCGATGAGGCTCGCCTTTGTCTGGACTCGAGAAAACTTGAGCCGGGCGACGTGTTTGTGGCAATCAGGGGCGCCAAGGCCGACGGCTTGAGTTTTGCTCCGGTGGCGGCCGCCCGCCGCGCAAGCTGTATCGTGTGTGAAAAGCGTGATGATGTTCAGCAAAAGTGCGCGGGGCTTCCCTACGCCGAAGTGCCCGATCTGCACGCAAAGCTCGGGCCCATTGCGTCGCTCTACTACGGTGAGCCCTCAAAGACCATGCACGGCATCGCGATCACGGGCACCAATGGCAAGACGAGCACGAGCCACTGGGTGGCGGCGCTCCTTTCGCGTCTGGGCATGAGCACGGCGGCGATCGGTACGGTCGGCACATTTCTCGACGGCAGGCAGATCGAGGAAGCAGGGCTTACGACGCCCGATGCGGCAACACTCCAACTGACCTTTAAAAAGCTCAAGAGCGCTCAAGCACAAGCTTTTGCGCTCGAAGCAAGTTCCATCGGTCTCGTGCGTCATCGCCTTGACGGCACGGCCATTGAAACGGCCGTTTTTACCAATCTCACGCGCGACCATCTGGACTACCACAAGACCACGCAGGCCTATGAAGCGGCCAAAGCGGTGCTCTTCGACTGGCCGGGACTGAAAACCGCGGTGATCAACGCCGACGATGCGGCCGGTCGCCGTTTCATCGCCCGGACGCTTGAGCGCGGTGTGCGCACGATTGCAACGAGCCTCTACGAAGATTGCGTTGTGGACGGATGCGAAATGCTTACCGCCGCACGCATCTCGCACGACGAAAGCGGCATGCGCTTTACGCTGTGCTGGCAAGGAAAGTGCCATGAAGTCGCCACCCGAGTGTTCGGTCGCTTTAACGTGAGCAATTTCCTGAGCGCCGCGGGGGCCGCGCTGAGCCTCGGCTTTGACGTGGAAGCGATCTGTCGCGCGCTCGAAACGCTGCACGCGCCTGTCGGAAGACTGCAGAGCGTCACACGGCCGCAGGCGCCGCTTGCCGTTGTGGACTACGCCCACACGCCCGATGCGCTCGAAAAGGTTCTTTGCGCGTTGCGCGAGACGGCTGAAAGCCGCGGCGGCAAATTGATCTGCGTCTTTGGCGCCGGAGGTGATCGCGACGCGGGCAAACGCCCCATCATGGGCGAGACGGCTTCAAAACTCGCCGACGCTTGCGTCATCACGAGCGACAACCCCCGAACGGAAGATCCCGCCGCCATTGCGCGGGCGATCGAAGCCGGGGTGCCGGCGGATCGCAAGCACACCGTGCGTATGGAACTCGATCGCCGCACGGCCATTGTGCAGAGCATTTGCGAGGCGCAATCCCGGGACGTCGTCCTGATTGCCGGCAAGGGACACGAGGATTATCAGGAAGTCGCCGGCGTGCGGCATCCTTTCGACGATTTGGAAACGGCGCGCGAAGCCTTTAACGAGCGGCACGCGCGTCTGGCACAGAAGAACTGAAGACGAAGATGGTTGGAAAGAACACTTGGACGATGAGCACGCTCGAGCATGCGCTCGCGACGGTCATAGTGCGCACGCTCGGCAACACCACCGGAGCCGATTTGGGCCCGGTGTGCACCGATTCCCGGCAGGTGCGGCAGGGAAGCGTCTTTGTGGCGCTCAAGGGTGAGCGCTTCGACGGACACGATTACGCGGCGCAGGCGGCCCGAGACGGCGCAAGCGTCGTGGTGGTTGAGCGTGATACGGGGGCAAGCTGCCCGCAGATCATCGTGCGCGATACGCAAGAGGCGCTCGGGGCTCTCGCCCGCGCTTGGCGCAGTCAGTTTGCGGTGCCGGTAATTTGTGTGGCAGGCAGCAACGGGAAAACCACCACCACGCAGATGATCGCCACGATCCTGCGCTCTTTTGTGGGCGAGTCGCGCGTCGTTGCCACCGAGAAGAACTACAACAACCACATCGGCGTGCCGATGATGCTGCTTCGCTTTGATCGTGAAACCAAGGTGGCGGTCATCGAAGCCGGCATCAGTCATCCCGGCGAAATGGCCAAGCTCGTGAGCTGGATTCGTCCGACCGTGACGGTGATCACCAACGCACAGCGCGAACACCAGGAATTCTTGGACGGCGTGGAGGCTTCCGCGCGTGAAAACGCCTTTGCAATTGTCGCCTTGTCTGCTAAAGGCAAGGCGGTGCTGCCGCAAAAAGACGCCTGCCTGCCGCTGTGGCTTGATTACGCCCGCGCCCGCGGCTGCCAGGTGACGCGCTACTGCGAAGGCGCAAGCCCCACGGCCGATCTGACAACGCGCCGAGAAGGCGACAAGCTCATCATTCAGTGCAAAAACACTCGAATCGAAACGACGCTTGCCATCAGCGGCAAGCACGCTGAGCACGATGCGGCCGCTGCGGCCGCAGCGGCGCTTGCCGCGGGGGTGACGCCGGAAGCCGTCTCGCGCGGTCTTGCGCGATTCGAAGCGCTGCCGGGACGCGGACGACGTCATCAGCTCGCCGGCGGGGCTCTTCTGATTGACGACTCCTACAACGCCAATCCCGACAGTATGCGTGCAGCCATTGACGTGCTTGCCGCACAACCCGCGCCGCGCGTGCTCGTTGCCGGCGACATGGCCGAAACAGGCGAACAACACGTCGAGTTTCATGCCGAAATCGGGCGCTACGCCAAGCAAAAGGGCATTGACCGATTTTTGGCAACGGGGCCCGACATGGCTCACGCGGTGCAGGCCTTCGGCGCAGCGGGACGCCATTATGATGCCACCGACATGCTGCTTCGGGCCGTGCGCGAAGCCGTTCGCACGCCCGCGAGCGTTCTGGTGAAGGCGAGTCACTCCCAGCGGCTTGATCGGGTCGTGGAAAGCCTTTTGAAGGATCCCGGCACGGCGCAGTAAACACAAAGACCGTCAACGCAGACGGCGTACAATTCGATCTTTTTTCAGGCAAAGCGGGCGACAAGGAAACGTCCGCACTGGTTGGTCCCGATGCTTTTGTATATTTTTCAGTGGCTTTCCGAAGACATTCGGTTTTTCTCCGTCTTTAACTATCTGAGTTTAAGGGCGGTGCTGGCGGCGCTTACCGCCATGGCGATCGGATTTGCCGCGGGACCGGCCGTGATTGCTCGCCTGCGCGCCATGAAGATCGGTCAGGCGGTGCGCGGCTACGGTCCCAAAAGCCATCTTGTCAAAGACGGCACGCCCACGATGGGCGGCGCGTTGATTCTAGTTGCGATCGGCATTTCGACGCTTTTGTGGATGGATCTCTCCAACCGCTTCGTGTGGGTGGTGCTCTTCGTGACGCTGGGTTACGGCGCAATCGGGTGGACTGACGACTATCGCAAGGTCGTGCACCACAATCCCGAAGGCATGAGTGCGCGTGAGAAGTTTGCCTGGCAGAGCGTGATTGGCCTGATTGCCGCCGTCTATCTCGCCTTTACTCTGTCGATGCCGGAAGAAGCGGGCGTCTGGTCGGCCATCTGGGCCTGGATCAAGAGCGGATTTACGTTCAGTTCTCCGGGCAAACTGTGGCTGACGGTGCCGTTTTTCAAGCAGATCGCCTTCCCCTTTGGCGTCTTCGGTTTTGTGATCTTTACCTATATCGTGATTGTCGGTACGTCCAACGCCGTCAATCTCACCGACGGTCTGGACGGTCTGGCGATTCTGCCCTGCGTGATGGTGGGTTCCGCCTTGGGCATCTTTGCCTATGTGGTGGGCCGCCCCGACTATGCCGATTACCTCTACTTCGAATATATCCGCGGTGCGGGCGAGCTCGTGGTCGTCTGCGCGGCGCTTGCGGGTGCCGGTTTGGCATTTTTGTGGTTTAACTGCTATCCCGCGCAGGTCTTCATGGGCGACGTGGGCGCTTTGGCGCTGGGCGGCGCTCTGGGGACCATCGCCGTGATCACGCGCCAGGAAATTGTGCTTGCCATCATGGGCGGCATCTTTGTGGTCGAAACGCTTTCGGTGATGATACAGACGACGTACTTCCGTCTGACGCACGGCAAGCGCGTCTTCCTGATGGCGCCGATTCACCATCATTTCGAACTCAAGGGCTGGAAAGAAACGCAGGTGGTGGTTCGTTTTTGGATCATCACGTTTGTCCTGGTGCTCATTGGTCTGTCTACCCTTAAAATTCGCTGATCAATCAGCCGATTAAAGACAAGCGGACGCGCCGTCGGCCGGCACAGGCAGCGGCGCGTTTGCACTAAAGAGAGGAAGCTGTGGCGCATATTCGCTTGGAAAACGGACGCAAGGCGTTGGTGCTCGGATGCGGCACGTCGGGAGCCGCAGCGGCTCGCTTTTTGCATTCCCGCGGTTGGCAAACCACGATCGTTGACGGCGCATCTCACCCTTCGGGGCTCAAGCTTTTTGAGTCTGACGCTTCCAAACCTCGGTTTGTCCGCTCGGACTTCGACGTGTCGCTCATTGCCGACGGCATTGATCTGTTGGTGTTGAGTCCCGGCCTGTCGCCTGAATTTTCCAAGGCGGCTCCGCTTGTCACAGCCGCGCGCGAACAAGGCGCCGAGGTCGTGGGCGAAATCGAACTCTTTGCGCGAGAACTTAAGCGCCTGGAAAGCTACCGCGCCTACAAGCCCATCGTGATCGGCATCACCGGCACCAACGGCAAGACCACCACCACTGTGCTCACGAGCAAAATGGCTGCCGCCAGCCGCTCGACTGTTGTGGCCGGCAACATCGGTCCGAGTGCTCTGATGGAACTTGACCGCCATCTGCAGGACAACACGCTGCCTGACGTCTGGGTGCTGGAACTCTCAAGCTTTCAATTGCAGACCACGACGAGCCTCAATTGCACGGCCGCCGCCTTTTTGAATCTCACCGAAGATCACGTGGACTGGCACGGCTCGATGGCGGCCTACGAAGCGGCCAAAACAAAAATCTTCTCTGATCGCACGCTGCGCGTGCTCAATCGCGACGATGAGGCTTGCATGCGCGCCTTCATGCCCGAGAACTCGGTAAGTTTCGGCGACTCGGCTCCCGAGGCCGACGGTCAGTGGGGGATCGTAAGCGAAGAGGGCGTGGAGTGGCTTGCACGCAAGGCGCGCCCCGCTGTGCAGTGGAAAAGTGAAAAGAAAGCGGCGCTTTTTGGCGAAACCTCGTCGCTCGAACTTTTGATGCCTGTTGAGGCATTGCGTATCCGGGGGCGCCACAACGCGATGAATGCGCTTGCCGCACTTGCCCTGATCGAGGCCGTGGGACTTCCCCTGGGAGCTGCGCTTCAGGTGCTCAAAACCTATGAAGGCGAAGCGCATCGCGTGCAGCCCGTGTTGTCGGTAAACGGCATCGAATTCATCGACGACAGCAAAGGCACCAACGTCGGGGCCGTCAAGGCAGCTCTCGAAGGTCTGGGCAAGTCCGGCCGCCGCGTGAGCATCATTTTGGGCGGTGACGGCAAGGGACAGGACTTCTCTCCTTTGGCAAAGGCTTTGGCTCAATATGCCGACTACGCCGTGCTCATCGGGCGCGATGCCGACAAGATTAAAGAGGGAGTCGCCGCAAGCGGAATTTGCCTGGAAAATGCCGGCACCGACTTTGAAGCGGCCGTTCAGATGGCCTTTGATCACGCGCCCGAGGGCGGCGTCGTGCTGCTGTCGCCTGCCTGCGCAAGCTGGGACATGTTTGCCAACTATGCCGAGCGCAGCGCGCGCTTTGTGACTAAGGCAAAAGAAATTGCCGCGCGCGTTTCCGGCAGCAAACGGGAGCTTGACTGATGGGGCTCTTTTCACGTAAGGAAACCCCGCAGGCGCCCGTCTATCGCGCCTGGGCCGATGAGCCGGTTCTAAGGGGGCGGACCACGAACATGCGCGCCGACGGATACGACCCGGCCGTGGTGTTCATCACGCTTGGGCTGCTTGCCATGGGTGCGCTCATGGTCTATTCGGCTTCGATCTCCTTGGCCGACAGTCCCCGCTACAACACAACGCAATATCACTTTTTGCTGCGGCATCTGAGTTCGATTGCGCTGGGCATCGTGGCGGCCTACGCCGTCTGCCGCATTCCGATGCGCGTGTGGTACAAGCTTGCGCCATGGCTTATGGCGGCAGCCGTCCTGTTTCTCGTTGCAGTTCTGGTGCCCGGTGTCGGCAAGTCCGTCAACGGCTCAAGACGCTGGATCAATCTGGGGCTCATGAATCTGCAGGTCACCGAGTTTGCTAAGTTTGCGATTTTGCTCGGGGCCGCCGCCTTTACCGTGCGCCGTCAGGACTACATGCACTCGTTTAGCAAGGGGCTGGGGCCCATGGCGCTTGTGATGTGTATGGTGGCCGGCCTCATCAGTCTGCAGCCTGACTTGGGCGCCATCATGGTGACCGTGGCAATCGCCATGGGCGTGCTCTTTTTGGGTGGCCTCAATCTGCGCATCTTCGTGGTGGTGTCCATCGCCGTGGTGGCGGTGGTGACACTCATGATTTACGACTCGCCGTGGCGACTGCAGCGTGTGATGGCGTATCTCGATCCCTGGAGCAGCGACTATGCGCTCAATAAGGCCTACCAGCTGAGTCACTCGCTGATTGCTTTCGGCCGCGGAGAACTGCTCGGGGTGGGGCTGGGTGCTTCCGTTGAGAAACTGCATTATCTGCCTGAAGCGCACACCGACTTCATTTTGGCCGTGTTGGGCGAGGAGCTGGGCTTTGTAGGCGTCACGGGCGTCTTGATCGGCTATTACTGTTTTGTGCGCCGCGCGTTTGCCATCGGTCGACAGGCCATCAAGCTCGATCGCGTGTTTTCCGGTCTGGTGGCCGAGGGTGTGGGCATCTGGATCGGCATTCAAGTGGTGATCAACGCGGGCGTCGCTACGGGACTTTTGCCTACCAAGGGGCTGACGCTTCCGCTGATGAGCTACGGCGGCTCGTCGTTGCTCTTTACGCTGGCCGCCGTAGGGTTGCTTTTGCGTGTGGACCGAGAAAACCGTATTCTCATGCGCGGCGGCAAGGTGTAGCGAAAACACTTTCAGGTACAGAATTTTTTAAGTAGGAACGAGAAAAAAATGAGCGGGAAGAAATTGGTGATTGCGGCGGCCGGCACCGGCGGGCATGTGATGCCGGGCTTGGCTGTGGCCCGAGAGATGCGACGCCGTGGCTGGGACATTGAGTGGATCGGTACGCAGACCGGTATGGAAGGCGGTCTGGTCGGGCGCGATGACATCGTTTTTCACGGGCTGGATTTCCGCGGCATGCGCGGCCGCGGTCTCTCGGGCTTGGTTTCGGGCGCCATCAAGCTTGTGAAGTCGACCCATGCAGCCAAGAAGCTTTTTGCACAGATGCGCCCCGACGTGCTTTTTACCACCGGCGGCTACATTGCCGTTCCCGTGTGCAAGGGGGCCGAAAGCGTCAAGACACCGATCGTGCTGATGAACTGCGACGCCGACATTTTGATGAGCTCCAAGATTGTGCTCGATAAGGCCAAGCTCGTTGCCTGCGGCTTTGCTGGCAGTGCCCGCAGCGCCTCCAACGAAAAGGGACGCATCACGGGCAACCCCGTGCGCGCGGAAATCGAAGCGCTGCCCGCTCCTGAAGAGCGCTTGAGCGGCCGTACCGGCCCGATGAAGTTGCTCGTGTTCGGCGGCAGTCTCGGCGCCAAGGTGTTGAACGAAACGGTGCCCGAGGCGCTTGCGATGTTTGACGAAGACAAGCGTCCGACCGTACTGCATCAGACGGGCAAGGGCAACGTCGAGGCCGTCAAGGCGCGCTACGAACAGTTGGGTATTCAGGCCGAAGTGGTGGAATTTATCCATGACATGGATAAGGCCTATCTTGAGAGCGACGTGGTGATCTGCCGCTCAGGCGCGATGACCGTGAGCGAAATCTGCGCTGCGGGCGCCGCTTCCGTTTTGGTGCCCTTCGTCGTTAAGACCACTCAGCATCAGCTCGGAAACGCCCGTTATATGGCAGGCCACGACGCGGCCGTCCTGCTTGAGCAGTCTCAGCTCACCAAGGAACATCTCTTTGGCGTGTTGATGGGTTTGAAGCGCGACCGCATCCTGCAGCTGGCGCACAACGCCAGAAGCCTTGCGCGCGCCAACGCCGTCAACGCCGTGTGCGACATGATCGAGGAAGCGGCCCGATAAGCAGGCTGGAGAAAGAAAAATGAAGTTTGTCGTCAAACACATTCACTTCGTAGGCATCGGCGGCACGGGCATGTGCGGCATTGCCGAAGTCCTTTTGAACCTCGGTTATACGGTAAGCGGCTCGGACCTGTCGCAAAGTCCCGTCACGGAACGCCTGCAGCATTTGGGCGCCACGATCTACCAGGGGCATTGCAAGGAAAACATCGACGGGGCCGACTGCCTTGTCGTCTCTTCGGCAGTGCACGAAAGCAACCCCGAAGTGCAGGCCGCGCGCAAGGCGAACATTCCCGTGGTGCCGCGCGCCGTGATGCTTGCCGAACTCATGCGCCTGCGCCGGGGCATTGCCATTGCCGGTACGCACGGCAAGACCACGACGACGTCGCTTACCACTTCGATGCTCGCAGCAGGAGGGCTTGATCCCACCTACGTGATCGGCGGGCGTTTGAACAGTTCCGGCGCCAACGCCAAACTTGGTACGGGCGAATACATCGTTGCCGAGGCCGACGAGTCGGACGCGAGTTTTCTCAATCTGTCGCCCGTGATCGCTGCGGTCACCAACATTGACCAGGATCACATGGACACCTACGGGCACGATTTCGTCCGTTTGAAGAAGGCCTTCATCGACTTCATCGGTCGTCTGCCCTTTTACGGCGTAGCGGTGCTGTGCACCGACGACAAGAACGTTGCCTCGATCGTGCCCATGATCAGCCGTCGCGTGGTGGCCTACGGTTTGAATCCGGAAGCCGAGGTGCGCGCCATTGACGTGCGAAGCGAGGGCACGCGCATGCGCTACACGATTCTGCGCAAGGGCCATGATCCCTTGCCCGTAGTGCTCAACCTTCCCGGCATGCACAACGTGGTCAATTCGCTTGCGGCCGTGGCCATTGCCACGCTTGTGGGCGTAAGCGACGAAGCCATCGTGCGGGCGCTCGCCGAATTCACGGGCGTGGGCCGCCGCTTTGCGCAGTACGGCGAAGTGCCCGTCGATCCCGAACACCCCGAAAAAGGAACCTTTACGCTCGTGGACGATTACGGACACCATCCGCACGAAATGGCCGCAACGATTGCCGCTGCGCGCGGCGCATGGCCCGAAAAGCGCCTGGTTCTTGCCTTCCAGCCGCATCGCTACACACGCACGCGCGACTGCTTTGAAGACTTCATCAAGGTGCTCTCGCAGGTCGACCGTCTGGTGCTCGCTGACGTGTATCCCGCCGGCGAAGACCCCATTCCGGGCGCTTGCGGCCGCGACCTCGCGCGCGTGCTGAGACTCAACGGCTGTGACGGGCTCGTTTTCTGCGAAAGCGCGGCCGAAATGCCGCAGGCTGTTCGCTCGATCGTGCAGGCGGGCGACGTGGTGCTCACGATGGGGGCGGGCAATGTGGCGCGCGTGCCGCAGGCACTCTCCGGCAAGATCATTTAACGCAAAGGAATAAAAAGAATGGATTTCGCAGCAACGATTGATCCCAAGTCTTTGGGCCGCGTCGCGGTGTTGATGGGGGGCTTTAGCAGCGAGCGCGAGGTGTCGCTTTCCAGCGGCTCGGGTGTTCTGAAGGCTTTGCAGGACGCCGGATGCGACGCGCATAAGGTTGATCCGGCCGAGACAGACCTCATGACGTTGCGCGGTCAGTACGACCGAGCGGTGATTTCGCTGCACGGCCGCTTCGGTGAAGACGGTTGCGTGCAGGGGGTGCTGGAGTACCTCCGGATTCCGTACACGGGTGCGGGTGTACGCGCCAGTGCCCTTACGATGGATAAGGACACGACGCGTCGCGTTTGGGCGCAGTCGGGCATTCCCGTTGCCAAGGGTTTTGTGGCAACGAGCCCTGATCAGGCGCAGGAAATTTTGGACACACTCGGAGGCGACGTCGTGGTCAAGCCTTCCGGCGAAGGCTCGTCGGTGGGTGTGTACAAGCTCAAGGGCGCTTCCGTGGAAGAGATTTGTGAGGCGCTCGCGCAGGCTTTGCGTTTTGACGACAAGGTGCTCGTTGAAGAGCGCTGGTTCGGGCGGGAGCTTACGATTGCCGTTTTGGGCGGCAAGGCCCTTCCGATCATTGAAATCAAGGCGCCCGAAGGCAATTACGACTACCAGAACAAGTATTTCGGCGACGTCGTCAAGTACGAGTGCCCCGCGCAGTTGGATGAGGCCGTGACGCAAAACGTTCTTTCGGCCTGCGAAGCGGCCTTTGCGGCGATCGGAGCCCGTGGCTGGGGACGCATTGACGCGATGCTGCGCGAAGACGGCAGCTTCATTTTGCTGGAATTCAATTCGAGTCCCGGCATGACGCCGCACAGCCTTGTGCCGATGGCCGCGAGAGCCGTGGGCATGGATTATCAGAAGCTTTGCCTGTGGCTTGCCGCACACGCCGCGCTCGACGGCGCGGCGCACCGCTGAGTTAAGGAGGTCGGTGCGTGAAGCTTGCCCGATCGCTTGTCCGAGGAAGCGGCCTGATTGCGGCGCTTGCGGTGCTGGGATTTCTGACCTGGATCGTCGTGCGTTCTCCTTTTCTGGACATCAAGACCATTGAGGTTCGAGGTCCGGTGGAGGCAAGCGGCCTGCAGGAAGTGACCCGGACGGTCGAAGGCGCCTTGTCGGGCAATATTCTGACGGCCGACATCTGCGCCGTCAAACAGGCGGTGGAAGGCATCGCCTGGATCAAGTCGGCCTATGTCTCGCGTCTGTGGCCGGATTCGCTTTACATCGAAGTCAAGCGCCATCAGTCGGTTGCGATCTGGGAGGACGGGCGTCTGGTAAGCGAAGACGGCGTCTTATACATCAGCAACGACGAGCCCATCGAACGGCTTTTGCAGCTTCCTGCCTTTTCGGGCGACCCGCAGTACGTCGAGCAGGCCGTGCGCTATCTGCCGCACTTTAACGAGGAAGTCAAGCGCATCGGTGCGCGCGTCAAAGCCGTCAAGGCGACGTTTCGCGGCAGCTGGTCGGTGGTGCTAGAGTCGCCTCAGTTTGACTCGATGGAAATCGAGCTCGGACGTGCACTGACGCAGGGCGGTCCCATCAATCGACTGCGACAGGTGCTCGACAGCATGGATCGGGTGGTGGCGATGCTGAAGGCCTATCCGGAGCGAATCGACGCACGATACAAAAACGCGTTTGCCGTGCAGCTGCCGCCTCAAGCCTACGTCGCCGCGCAAACCAATCCTGCCGACAAGACGGCAAAACCTGCTACCAACTCTTCGAAGACTCGAGGCCGTTAACGTCATGGAAACCGTACAGCAAAGTTCAACCGTCGCCGCGCTCGACATCGGTTCGGAAAAGATTTCGGTGGCCGTGGCCGACGCTTCCGAAGGCGGAGAACTCACGCTTTTGGGGTTCGGCAAGGTCCCCTCGCTTGGCATCCAGCACGGCAGCGTGCAGGATGTGGAGCTTGCAGTGGAATCGATTCGCGCGGCCGTTGCCGAAGCCGAGCAGACGTCGCGGCGTAAGGTGACCACGGTTTCGGTGGCGCTGACCGGCAAACACCTTCACAGCATCAACAAGGTGGGGCAGGTGGTGCTGCCCGACGCTGAAGTCGACAGCGCTGCCGTCAAGCGAGTCACGCGCCTGGCCATGGCCTTTGATCCCAAGGTCGAGGGGCAGAGTCAGGACGATCGACTGGTGTCGCACGTCGTCAAAGGCTATACGCTTGACAACGACGACGTGATGATCGATGACCCGATCGGCATGGTCGGAAGCGTCATCAAGGCGCACGTGCATCTGGCAATCGGTTCGGACAGCGTCGTGCAAAACCTTGTGAAGTGCATCCGTCGAGCGGGACTCGATATCGAAGGCCTGGTGTTGCAGCCCTGGGCGAGTGCCGCGGGCGTTCTCACGCCCACCGACAAGGAACTCGGCGTTGTGGTTCTCGACATCGGTGCGGGCACGACGGACATCTCCTGTTGGGAAAAGGAACAGGTGGAATTTACGGCTGTCGCAGGCATGGGCGGCAACACCATCCAGAGGGACATCGCTGCAGTGCTCGGCTGCAACATGAGCGACGCCGAAGACATCAAGCTCACCTACGGCCACTGGCCGCTTCGTCCGGAAGACGCCTATGAGACGGTGCGCTATACGAGAGAGTCGACCGGCGAACCCGATTCCTGTTCGTGCGAAAAAATTGTGATGACCGTTGAGTCAAGGCTCACGGAAATGTTTAAAGTTATCGCCCGCACGTACCTCAGTCCTGACGGCTGGAACCTGAGAGCCTCGGCCGGCATCGTGCTCACCGGCGGCGTGGCCCGAATGCCGGGCATTGCCGAGCTTGCGCATCATGTGCTGGGCTTGCCCATTCGTGTGGGTATGCCGCTCATGCAAAGCGACGCGAGCATCGGTCTGGTGAGCCCGGAAGACGCAACGGTCGTGGGAGTGTTGACGGAAACGGTGCGTCGTCGCCGTCTGTCCGGCGCGGAGAAGCGATCCGACGGGACCTTTTCGGGGCTGCTGGCGCAATTGAAACGCATTGTGTTCGGAGATTTCTCCGGTTAAAGAATAAAAAAAGAGAGGGAGTCAAAATGGCAAAAATTCTGATCGTTGACGGCGGCGTGCCGTTTCACGGTGTGGGAGGAACGCTCAATCACAGCTACGCTGAGCTCGCGCAAAAGACCCTGAGCGCCATGGGCCACGAAGCGACGATCACGCGCGTGGATGCGCAATGGAAGGCCGCTGAAGAAGCCGACAAGTTCAAGGCGGCCGATGCGGTGATTCTGACGTTTGCCGCCTGGTGGATGGGAACTCCTTGGCAGGTGAAGCAATACATCGACGAAGTGTTTTGTGCCGGTCTTTCCGTGGGCGGCGACGGTCGTACCCGTACCGATCCCGCGCACAACTACGGCCGCGGCGGCGTGCTCACCGACAAGAAGTACATGCTTTCCATCACCTGGAATGCGCCTCTGAACGCCTTTGTCGATCCCGGGGAATTTTTCGGCGGCGTCGGCATCGATGCCGTTCTGCTGCCTGTGCACAAGGCCTTCCAATTTATCGGTATGAAGAACATCGGCAAGACCTTCATGGCCAACGATGTGATCAAGAACCCGACGCACGCTGAAGATTTCGCGCGCTTTGAAGCGACGCTGAAGGAAAATTTCGCCGCCCTCTGAGGCACGCCTGATCTTTCGTTATTTTGAAAAGAGCTGCAGGATTTTTTTGTTCTGCAGCCTTTTCGCGTCTATCGCTCCGTATTTTTCGTTATCTATGTCGACTCCGGTACAGCACAAGACAGGTTTCCGAGCCTGGCTTCCGATCATTGCGCTTGCCTTTGCCGCTTTTGTTTTCAACACGAGCGAATTCCTGCCCGTGGGGCTGCTCCCCGACATTGCCTCCAGCCTCAACGAGACGGTGCCTTTCACCGGTCTCATCTTGACGGGTTACGCCTTTGTGGTGGCGATCATGTCGCTGCCGCTCACGATCGTTACGGCTCGTTTTGAGCGTCGCAAGCTGCTTTTGGTGCTGCTCTTTGTCTTTTCGCTGTGTCACTTCGTGGTGCCATGGGTGGAGAGTTTTGAGACGCTTTTTGCGGCCCGTGTCGGCGTGGCGCTCACGCATTCGATCTTCTGGTCGATCATGACGCCGCTTGCCGCCCGTGTGGCACCGCACGGCAAGCGAGCCGTCGGACTGGCCGCCGTGATGGGCGGCACCATTGTGGCGACAGTGTTGGGCGTTCCGATCGGAACAAACCTCGGCCACCTCTTTGGCTGGCACATGTCGTTTTTCATCATCGGCATCGGTTCGGCTTTGGTGTTCGTGGTGATTTTCTTTGTCCTGCCGGTTTGCGAAGCCACCCACGCCGGGTCGCTGAAGAGTCTGCCGGTGATCTTGAAGCGCCCGGGTCTGCAGCAGCTCTATCTCCTGACGGTCGTGACCGTGCTTGGTCAATTTACGGCTTACTCGTACCTCAATCCGATTCTGGCGACCGCGGGCGGCTTGGACGAAGGCATGATTGTCACCATGCTTTTTGTCTTCGGTATCGCCGGCATCATCGGTACCGTCGTTGCTTCCAAAACGGTGGACAAGCATGTTGAGACGACGCTTTTGAGTGCCATGGTGATTATGTGCATTTCGCTTGCGTTGCTGACGGTCACAGCCGCCCATACGCCGAGTCTGTCTGTGCTGATCATCTGTTGGGGCGCTGCGATGACGGCGGTTTGCCTCGCCTTCCAAACGGTGCTCTTGACGGTTGCTCCTGATGCGGCCGACGTTGCCGCATCGCTTTATTCGGGTATTTTCAATGTCGGCATCGGCGGCGGGGCTTTCATCGGCAGCCGTGTTTCCGAAGCGGCAGGATTCATGCCGGTCGCCTATGTCGGTGCGGCCATCGTGGGCGTCTCGCTACTGAGTTTGCTTGTTGTAAAACTCAAAACAGGCAAGTGGCTGTTGGGCGAACAAACGGGACATAAAGTGGGTGAGCCGGTACACGAAAGTCATTGATGTGAAAGCAGTATTTCGAAAAATACTCGTTTCGGTATAATACGAAAATATACTGAAACGGGTATTTTTTCATGGAAATTTCCACCAGAACAACAATGATGCTGCGCACTCCGCCGGCAGTCTCGGTGTGGCTCAAAGCCAAACGGCGGGAAAGAGGCATGACGCAAAACGAGCTTGCGCAAAAAGCGGGCGTGACGCAGCGGCTGGTGTCGGACTTTGAGCGCGGCAAGGTTGATATTCGGGTCGACACTCTTTGTCGACTCTTTATTGCGCTGGATCTGTGTCTGTCGGGTATTGACGAGCGTTTGGCGTGCGAAAACGAGGAAGAGTCGGAATGGTAAATGTTCTGTTTGCCTTTATGAACGGTCGTTTTGTCGGCGAGCTGCGTCGAGAAATCGGCGGAGATCTTTCCTTCGTTTACGACGACGCTTGGCTTGAAGCAACGGATGTGCATCGCTCTTTGTCCTTGTCGCTTCGATTGCAGACCAAAGAGCATCGAGGTGGGGCGGTCAGAAACTTCTTTGTTAACCTGCTTCCGGATAACCCGAATGTTGTGGCGGCAATCGCAAACCGTTTGGAACTTCGCTCGACGGATGTCTTCGACGTTCTGAGGGCCATCGGCGCAGATTGCGTAGGCGCCTTGGAACTGCTACCGGACAAAAGACCACACTCGTCAGAAGACAGGCAGACTTATCGCTCGATGACCGATTCCGAGATTGAAGAGTTGCTTGGTCAGCTCAACGTTTTGCCGCTTGGAATGAGCGAACACGATGGCTTCCGATTGTCGATTGCGGGTGCTCAGCAGAAAACGGCGCTCACCAAATTGCCGGACATTGGCTGGGTTTTGCCAAGCGGAACCATGCCGACCACGCATATTTTCAAAACGCCGATCGGCAGTTTGCTTGCCAACAGTATTCATTTTGACGAGAGTTGCGAAAACGAATGGTTATGTCTGGAAATTGCGCGTGCTTTTGGTCTGCCAGCTGCAAACGCGGATATCCTGACTTTCGGTTGTCGAAAAGCGATTGTGGTTGAGCGTTTTGACCGAGCGATTTCGCGTCGTCAAAACGATCACTTGCTGAGAATTCCGACGGAAGACTTTTGTCAGGTGTTCGGTATTTCGCCCGGAAAGAAGTACGAAGCTGACGGCGGTCCCGGTATCAGGGACATCATGGACGTTCTCAAATGGAGTGCGGATGCTGACGGTGACCGACGGCGGTTTATGGCGGCGCAGGTGCTTCTGTGGTTGCTTGATTCAACCGACGGCCACGCCAAGAATTACTCGGTTTTCTTGGAAGCGAAAGATCGGTTCCGTCTGACTCCGCTGTATGACATTCTGTCGGCTGCGCCGCTGGCGGCAACAGGAGAACTGTCGTCTCGACGCTTGAAACTCGCGATGGGATTGATCGGAAAAAACAGACATTACAGAATGACGGATATTGAACCGCGCCACTTTTTGAGCACGGCAGCGGCCGTTGACTACCCGAAAGCGGAGATGCTGGCCGTTCTGAACCATTTCGCGAGGCTCACGCCGGAGGTTGTTGCCAAGGTCAGAAACAAACTGCCAAGCGGTTTTCCTGAAACGACAGCGTCTCCCATTTTCGAGGTTCTGCAAAAGCGAGCCGGCAAGATCGCTGCCTTCCTTCAGACTCAGACGTAGATTGGGCTTTCTAGAGATAACGGCCTGTGCGACTCTCCGGGCAAGCCTTGATTGACGTAACGGAACCGGCCGCTACGACGCGCCCGCCCGCTTCGCCGCCCTCGGGCCCCATGTCGATGATCCAGTCGGCATTGCGGATAACGTCCAAGTCGTGCTCGATCACCACCACCGTCGCCCCGTTTTCAATCAAGCGGTTGATGACGCCGAGAAGTGTCTCGACATCAAGTGGGTGCAGGCCGATCGTGGGTTCGTCAAAAACAAAGACAGTGTCGCTTTGAGCGCGCGTCATTTCGCCGGCTAGCTTTAAGCGTTGCGCTTCGCCGCCCGAAAGGTTCGGCGTTGCTTCACCGAGGGTCAAATACCCGAGGCCGAGTGAAGCCAATGTCTCGAGACGTCGGCAGACGGTGGAGAGCCCGGCGCAGGCGTGCAGCGCCGTGTTGATGTCCATGGCCATCAGTTGCGGTAGCGTATGGACTTCTCCGTTTTTGTTTTCGAACTCCACACGGTGTGCCAAAAGACTGTAGCGGCTTCCGCGGCAATCGGGACAGTCGATGTTGACGTCGGGCAGGAATTGAACGTCCAGATTGACTTCTCCCGTGCCGTCGCAGGTCGGACAGCGCAGTTTGCCGGTGTTGTATGAAAAATCGCCCGCCTTAAATCCCTGATCTTTGGCGTCCTGCGTTTTGGCAAAAACCTTGCGTAGCTCATCGTGTACGTTGGCATAGGTGGCGACGGTCGAGCGCACGTTGATGCCGATCGGAGAGGCGTCAATGAGCTTGACGGCGGAAATGCCCGGAGCCTCAATGTTTGTGACGTGCTCCGGCAGCGCACGGTTGTTGACAAGCGACGAAAGGGCCGGAACAAGACTTTCGAGTACCAACGTGGTTTTGCCGGAACCGGAAACGCCGGTAACCACGGTTAGCCGTCCTTTGGGAATCCGTACGTGCAGAGGTTTGACCGTGTGAATCGCTTTGGTCTTGAGGTCAATGGTACCGAGTGAAAAAACGTCGGACTCCGAAACCGGCGTGCGAACGCAAACGGTTTTTCCTGCCAGAAACGGTCCGATAAAGGATGTCGGATCGCGAGAGAGATTCTTCACACTGCCTTGAGTAATGAGTCGGCCGCCCGCAGCGCCTGCGCCGGGCCCCATTTCGATCAGATGGTCGGCTGCGGAGAGAATCTGCACATCATGATCGACGAAGACGACGGAATTGCCGTCGGCGACCAGATCCTTCATCACGGCCAGAAGTCCCTCGATATTGCTCGGGTGCAAGCCGATGGAGGGTTCGTCCAGCACGTAGAGAACGCCGGTGGTGCGGTTGCGTACGGCGCGCGCAAGCTGCATGCGCTGCCGTTCGCCTGTTGAAAGGGTGGACGCGGCTCGATCAAGCGAAAGATAACTCAAGCCCAGATCACAGAGACGCTTGGCATTTTCCAAAAAAGACTCGCAGATGCTCTGCGCCATCGGGCGCATTTCTTCGGGGACGGAAGCGGGAACCGCTTTGACCCAGTCGATGAGTTCGGACAGAGGTTTGCAGCAGGCTTGAGCAAGATTGATGCCGTTTAAAAGCGGAGCGCGGGCTTTTTCCGAGAGACGTGTACCGCCGCAGTCCGGACAAGCGTCTTCCTTGAGAAACTTCGCCACGCGCTTCATGCCGGATTCGTCCTTGACTTTGGCAAGCGCATTTTCAACGGTGTAGACCGCGTTGAAGTACGTGAAGTCAAGCTCAACAGGATTGGAGTTTTTGCCGCCCTTGTAGAGGATGTGCTTTTTCTCCGCCGGGCCTTCAAAGACGATTTTCTTTTCCTTGTCAGTCAGGTCCTTGAAAGGCACGTTCGTGCGCACTCCCATTTCGCGGCAGACGTCGACCATGAGCGACCACATGAGCGAACCCCAAACGACGACTGCGCCTTCTTCAATGGTGAGGTTCTCGTCCGGAACCAATGTACTGCGATCCACGGTACGAACGATTCCGGTGCCGCTGCAAGTGGGGCAGGCGCCCGCACCGTTAAAGGAGAGATCTTCGGCCGAAGGACCGTAAAAGCGGGCTCCGCAGGCCGGGCAGACGAGCTCTTTTTCTGCGGCCACCAAAAGGGAGGGGGGAACATGGTGGCCGTTGAGGCAAACGTGGCTCGCTAAGCGTGAGAACATTAGGCGCAGGCTGTTGAGCAATTCCGTCGAGGTGCCGAACGTGCTGCGGATGCCCGCAATGCCGGGACGCTGACGCAAGGCCAAGGCGGCAGGCACATGCAACACTTCATCGACGGTCGCTTTGGATGCCATCGTCATGCGGCGCCGCGTGTAGGTTGAGAGTGAATCGAGATAACGGCGAGAGCCTTCGGCATAGAGGACACCCAATGCCAACGACGACTTGCCGGAACCCGAGACGCCTGCGATGCCGACGATTTGGTGTAATGGCACCGACACGTTGATGTCTTTGAGATTGTGGACGCGTGCGCCGCGAATGTCGATCGTTTGAATGTTGGCCATGATGTTGCTTTGCTCGGAAGGTGACGACTATGAAGTCGTGGCATCGTTACTTTATCGCGCGCTGTGTTGTAATGGTGTTTTTGCGGAAAAATGTGTTTTCGTAGCGTGGATTTTTACGGAAAAATGTGTGAAAAGCGTGCGAAAAATCCTAGAAAAATGTGGAAAACATATTAAAATTCCTTGAAAATCAAGGAGAAATACGATGCGGCGTACCGCGTTTGAAGATTTGGCAGCCTGGAAGGAAAGTCCGGACCGAAAACCATTGGTGATTCGCGGAGCGCGTCAGGTCGGAAAAACGTGGCTGATGCGGCAATTCGGAGCGCAATGCTACAAAAACGTTGTCTATTTCAATTTCGACGAGGACGTCGATCTGGCATCCGTTTTCGAGGCAAACAAAGACCCGCTTCGTATCGTCGAGTTGTTGTCACTGATCGCGGGAGAAAAGATTTCCCCGAACGACACGCTCATCATTTTTGACGAAATTCAGGAGTGTTCGGCGGCACTCAACGCGCTCAAATATTTCAAGGAAAAAGCAAACGACTATCACGTGATGGCTGCCGGCAGTTTTCTGGGAACGCTTCTGGCTCAGCCCAAGTCTTATCCGGTCGGAATGGTCAATCTTCTTGACCTCTACCCTCTTTGTTTCGACGAATTTCTGGAAGCTACCGATCCGGATCTCTTTGCCTATTATCGAAGCATTCGGAAGAACCAACCAATCGAGGAGCTTTTTCACCGACGCCTGCTTGAAGCATTCAACCATTATTTGATCATCGGCGGCATGCCTGAGTGCGTGGCGTCTTGGGTTCAGTACAAGGATCCGGTCAAAGTGATGCGGATTCAACGTGAGCTGATCGAAATCTACGAGAACGACTTCTCCAAGCACAACGGAAAAATCAACAGCGGTCGCATTTTGCAGGTCTTCCGAAGCATCGTGTCCCAGCTAGCCAAAGCCAACGAAAAGTTTATGTACGGTGCCGTGCGTGAAGGCGCGAGAGCCAGAGATTTCGAAGATGCCATCGAGTGGTTGGTTTCGGCCGGCATGCTCAACCGCGTTTGTAACACGGTCAAGCCCGAGTATCCGTTGCCAGCCTTTGACAAGACGGACCAATTCAAGCTCTTTTTGTTCGACACGGGGCTTTTGAAGTGCATGGCAGGCATTGACAATGCGGCGATTCTGCTCAAAAGCGACTATCAGTTCAAAGGTCCGTTGACGGAGAACTACGTCTTGCAGCAGCTGCAGGGACTGTTTGAGGTCGCGCCTCGCTATTTCGCCGACAAGCGCGGCGAGATTGACTTTGTTCTGCAAAACGGCACTGAAATTGTTCCCGTGGAAGTCAAAGCCGGAGAAGACAAGTCCGCGCCGTCCTTCAAACGTTACCTCGCAGAACACTCACCTCGTCAGGCAATACGCTTTTCCAAGCGCGGCTATTGCAAAGACGGATTGGTGACGAACATCCCGCTTTATCTGGCGCGCAAAACGAAGGAGTTGCTGTGAACGCCCGAGAGATGACGGGCCTGCCTGTCTTGCAAGATGAAGTCTGGCCTCTGCCGCCTCTGGTTGCGCACCGCGGTGCAGGATTTCTCGCGCCCGAAAACACGCTTAAGGCCTTTGCCACGGCGGCGGCTGTCGGTTGCTTGGCCGTAGAGTTTGACGTACGGCTGACCATTGACGGCGAGCTTGTGTTGAGTCACGACACAGAGCTCGGCCGCGTTATTGAAGGCTGCGGGCGCATCGAGGAGCTGACCGCCGAAGAACTGAGAAAACTGAAAGTTCGAAATCTCCACAGGCCCGATCAGTCGGTTGTCAACGTGTGTTTCCTGAGCGAAGCGATGCAGGCCTGCAACAGCTTGGGACTGTCGATGAATGTCGAGCTCAAGCCGGTATCTGGGCAAGAAGCCGCATTGGCTGAGCGCGTCGCGTCGTTTTTGCGGGCAAAGGAACTGGCTGTGCCTCTCTTGGTGTCGAGTTTTTCAGCCGAGTGCCTTTTTGAGTTTCGGAAAAGATGTCCTGAAACATGCTGCGGCTTTCTGTTTGAAGAGCCGATTGGCGATTGGTCTGAAACGGCTCGCAGGCTTCAGGTGCAGACGGTACATCCGCACAAAGACCTAGTGACGCCGGAGTTGATTGAAACCGCGCACGCGCACGGCTGGGGTGTGATGGCTTGGACGGTCGACGACGTCCGAGAAGCTATGGCGCTTAAGCAAATCGGGACGGATGCCATTTGCACAAACCGTCCCGACCTGTTGAAGGAGATTTTTTAGAGCTGCTTTTCGATGAGCACCGGTCCGGCGGGCCCGAGCAGATAGCGCGTATGGGAACGCGGGCGGAAGGACTTCAGCACCACAAAACCCGGAGCCATCTTCGTCGGATTCTTAGCCTGAGCTTTGGCTGAAACGTGGGTGACGACAAAGCGGCAGGAAGCCGATTCGGAAGCCGTGAGCGAAATGTTGGAGTGCCATTCGATGGCGCCGCGCTCGCTCAAGGGCAGCGTCTGAGCCAGTACGCAATCCACGCCGGGCACATAGTGCATAGTCTTGAGTTCCTGCGACATTTCTCGGGCAATATTGGCGTAGGTGCGGTTGCTGTCGATGACCGGTCCGAAGAGACACACCGCGCTGATCCAGAGCACCGTGATGCCGGAAGCGCTCAGCCAAGGGCCTGTCCAGAAGCGGATCGGACGACGCATGAGGCGGCGCACGCACAGGTAAAGCCAGAAGACAAGCAGTACCAGAGCCAACAGGATCGCCGTCCAGTGAGCGTGCGAAACGGACTCGTCGGCAGTCAGTCGCAGAATCGACCAGTGCATCTTGGGCGGAAAGCCGAGCGTCCAGGCAATGAAGTAGGCCCAGACGCCGGTCAGGGCCAACGTGAAGATCGCCACTGAAAAGAGTTCAAGCATGCTTTTGGTGCTGCGGTTGCAGGCCATCAGACCGAAGGAGGCCAAGACGCAGAGCGGTGCGATCGTGACGGAAAGAAGCGTTTCAGCCGCTACGTCCGACGAGAGAATGAAGCCGATCAACCAGGCGCAGCAAAAACTCAGCGGCAGGGCGATGTGTGTGATGGTGAGGTTTTTGCGCCACATCCAGATGGCCCAGAATGCAAACGGCCAAGCAGGGCACAGATACCAGATAAAGTGCTTGACGAACCACAGGATTTCCTGGGGATCAAAGAAGCCTACGATTTGAATCTGGCGCTGAGCCCACAGGTTGAAGTAGTCGCCGGCAACGACGCCCGCAAGGAGATAGGCGACTAACGGCCACAGACCGAAGGTGATGAAGGCGACCGCAACCGTGGTAAAGATCTTGCGGGCCGTGTCACCGATGCCGCGCACCAGAATGTGCGACATCAGGCAGCCGACCAACACGGTGGCGCCGACGAGAAGGTTGGAGCAAAGAATGCTCGCGCCACATGCAAACCCTGCAAGTGCGGAACCCCAGTAGGGACGGGTGAGCGCCCAGCAGCAGCCGAAGAAGGCGGCGCAGGAAAAGGCGAGTTCGGCTGTTTCAAAAACGGCTTCGTGCTGCTTGACGACGATGCCGAAAAGAGAGATGAAAAAGAGCGTGGCGGCGTCAGCCATCAGGCGGCCGAAGTCGCGGTACTGAGCCTGACGGGCAAAGGCCTGTTCAACGGGTTGCGCTTCGCGGCGGCGAGCCAGAAACCAGGTTCCGTACCAAATGCAGGACGTGCTGATGGCAAACCACAGAATGGATGAGAGACGCATGGCACGCAGTTCGCCCACGAGACTGTCGAAAAGCGTGGTGAAGATGGCACCGATCCATCCCGGCAAAGGGCCTTGCTCGGTGATGATTTCGCCGGAGGCAAAGGGAAAGAGCCAGCTTGCGGGATCCGTGAAGTCGATGGAGACGACCTCGGCGAGCAGTCGACTCTCGGCCGAAGACCATAAGTCGCGGCCGAAAAGCCCCGAGAGAATAAAGATCGTCAAAAGGGCAAGCAAAAGAAACCGCGGCATCTTGTGTGCGGCTTCTTGCGTGACATTCAGGGGCGTTGGCTTAAGGTCGAGCATCCGAGGGACCGTTGAGACTTTGACTGACTTATTTTATCGATCCGGCTTGTTTTCGTGAAAAATTCCGGACACAACACAAAAAAGCCCCGAACGAAGCGGGGCTTTTTTGATTCCAAGCTTGATCGTTCTTCGCAGTACCGGAACCGAGCTTTGGTCGATTCCGGAACGAATCGCCGAAGAATTACTTGGCGCTCTTGGTGACGTGAGCGTACTTGGCGCGGAACTTTTCCACACGGCCGGCTTCGACGATGCGGGTCTGAGCGCCGGTGTAGAAGGGGTGGCTTTCCGAGCTGGTATCAAGCTTGAAGAGCGGGTAGGTCACGCCGTCGATTTCAACGGTTTCCTTGGTCTGCACAGCAGAGGAGATGATGAAGGTCTTGTTGATCGAGAGGTCAACGAAGGCGACGGGACGATACTCGGGGTGAATATTGGGTTTCATTTAAATAAATTCCGAAAATGATTTTGTCGGCCGCCCTGCGGGCCTTGCGCAGCCGCCTCTATAGGAGAGGTCTTACGCCGGGCATGCACGCCACGTACCAAACGGAAAGGACGCGATTATCCGCGATTTTTTTAAGAAAATCAAGTGTGTCGGCGTATGTTGTCAGCCTAAGAAAACAGAATCCGCTTCTGAACTCGTTTTGTCACAAGCGGATTTCTGAGTGCTTCGGCAGCGAGAAACTTATCTGCCGCCGCGCATCATGTCGAAGAATTCGGCGTTGCTCTTCGTGTTGCGGATTTTCTCGAGCAGGAATTCCATGGCTTCGATTTCATCCATATCGAAGAGAAGCTTGCGCAGGATCCAAATCTTCTGCAGATTGTCCGGCGTGATGAGCAGATCTTCGCGGCGCGTGCCGGAACGATTGATGTTGATGGCCGGGTAGACGCGCTTTTCAGCCAGACGGCGTTCAAGCACGATTTCAGAGTTGCCGGTGCCTTTGAATTCTTCAAAGATCACGTCGTCCATGCGGCTGCCGGTGTCGACGAGCGCCGTACCGAGGATGGTAAGCGAGCCGCCTTCTTCCACATTGCGGGCCGCGCCGAAGAAGCGCTTCGGGCGCTGCAGGGCGTTGGCGTCCACGCCGCCTGTGAGAACCTTGCCGGAACTCGGCACCACGGTGTTATAGGCGCGAGCCAGACGCGTGATCGAGTCGAGCAGAATCACCACGTCCTTCTTGCTTTCGACAAGGCGCTTGGCCTTTTCGATCACCATTTCAGCTACTTGCACGTGGCGCGTTGCCGGCTCATCGAATGTCGAAGCGATGACCTCTCCCTTGACCGAGCGCTGCATTTCCGTCACTTCTTCGGGTCGCTCGTCAATGAGAAGCACCATCAGGACGCAATCGGGGTGATTAGCCGTGATGGCGTGCGCGATGGACTGCATCAGAATCGTCTTACCGGTCTTGGGGCTGGCAACGATCAGACCGCGCTGGCCCTTGCCGATCGGGGCGATGATGTCGATCAGGCGCCCCGTCACGTTCTCTTCGCCGCGCATATTGCGTTCCAGACGCAACGGTTCGGTCGGGAAAAGCGGCGTGAGATTTTCAAAGAGCATGCGGTGCTTGAGCTGCTCGGGCGGAAGACCGTTCACCGTATCGACTTTTACGAGCGCGAAGTAGCGTTCGTTGTCCTTGGGCGTGCGGACTTCGCCTTCGATCGAGTCACCGGTGTGAAGGTTGAAGCGGCGGATCTGAGAGGGCGAAATGTAGATGTCGTCCGTGCTTGCCAGGTAGCTCGTATCCGGGCTGCGCAAAAAGCCGAAACCATCGGGCAGAACTTCTAGCGTGCCGTCGCCGAAGATCTGTTCGCCCTGCTTGGCGCGCTTTTTGAGAATTGCGAACATGAGTTCCTGCTTGCGCATGCGCTGCGCATTGTCGATCTCAAGTTCGGTAGCCATCTGAAGCAGCTGGCTGATGTGCAGTGTTTTGAGCTCAGAGAGATGCATTTTGAAGTGAATGTTCAAATGGTTTGACTGCGCGCATGCAGACGCGCACAGACAAACGCCCTTGCGGACAAGAGCCGGTTTGTAAGTTGATTGAAAAAAGAACGGAAAAGACGCCTGAATATCGGCAGCTTTGCGCCCGATGCGCCGCAAATAAGCGGAGGGCAAAGAGAATTGCGGCCGGGCGGCAACGGAAAGCCGCCCGAGATGAGCCGTAGTTTACAGTATTTGCGAATTAAAGGTACTGCTCGATGAAAGACATCAATTCGCTCTTACCCATGGCGCCGGTGTGCTGACCGACGACTTCGCCGTTCTTGTAGACGAGAACCGTCGGGATGCCGCGAATGTTGTTTTCAGTGGCGATGGCGGAGTTTTCGTCCACGTTGTACTTGGCGATCACGGCGCGGCCGTTGAACTGTTCGGCAGCGGCGTCAAGCGACGGGGCCAGCATACGGCAGGGGGC
>ERZ791645.48-NODE-48-length-101247-cov-5.522136_pt1 | contig 101247 bp, 82 predicted proteins | sample MGYA00509939_ERZ791645 | MGnify/ENA primary metagenome ERZ791645 (study PRJEB30046, sample SAMN00715249) | human gut metagenome | study: EMG produced TPA metagenomics assembly of the A metagenome-wide association study of gut microbiota in type 2... | reverse complement strand
GGTCTGCCGTTGTGGAACAGGAACGCACGCGTCTGACCAACTTCACCGATTTGGCCTCGAAGCTACGCGAACAACTCGCCAAGCTGCCGACGGCCTAACGCCAGACCGACACGCACTGTGACCACTCGTCTTCCCGTCCCGGAGGTCGTCCGAACCCAGGAAAACACCCTGGGCGGGATTCTGGTGGTCACTCAGCCCGGGTACGGACCTGAGGAATACTCGTCCGCGCGCCGGGCTTTTTTGTTTGACAAAAGCGTGGATCGAGGCCCTGTTTTAAACCGATTCGGCGACTGGTTTGAACTGTGGGGCATTGATGTCAAACGCGTTCGCGGCACCGAAGGCGCCTTCGAGCGAAGTTTCTTTACGCTCGAATGGCCCGAGGTTCCCGTTTCCGGTCACGGTCCTCAAACCGTCCCCCGCATTGCTGAGCACGTCTTTGCGCTGCGCGATGTCATTCTGCAGCGACGCCCGCGCCTTGTGATCTTTCTTTCCTGCTACCTGTGGCAGGCAGTCAACCAGCCCTCGAGTCTCGCGGCTCTCTCGGACGCGTGCGGCTCTCCGCTCGATCATGGCCGACGCATCACCACCGAACGGTTGGGCGCCTACGTGCAGAAGTGGTCAAAGTTGCAGATGCTCGCGTTGCCGCAGCCATCGAAAAACACCACGGAGAAATGCGTGCGCGCCATGGCTCAGGGCGTGCGCCAGGCGCTCGAAGCCTGTGCCTTGCAGCCCGAGAGCGTACAAGATCCCTTAATGCAGTCGGCGCTTGATTTTCTCTACCTTGATCGCGACAAAACCATTCGTCTGATGGCCGCCGGCCTGCACATTCAAAAGGAACGCGCCGCCGCAATTTTCGAAGCGCTGGAAAACCGAGTCTGGATTCAGGACGGCGTCTCGGGCCCCAAACTCAAGCGTTAATTTTTTCTATCGCCGAGCCTTCAATTCGGCAAATCGGGCTGAGAATTCCATGTCCTCATAACGCACGAAACGATCTTCGGGATGTGTAAGCCGATAGCCGAGCCAGATGCCGACAAAGATCAGAATACCGATGTAGGTGGCAAGAACTCCGAGCCAATCACCGTTGAATACGGCTTCGGTGTTTTGCCCCAGCGCTACGACCAAGCACACCGCAAATGCATAGAGCGTGCCCAGCGGAAACACAGGCGATCGGTATGGCAGCAGACTCAGATCGTAGCCTTGTTTTTGCATGCCGCGACGAAAGCGCCAGTGACTCAAGCCGATACCCAGCCAGCACATGAAGCCGCCCATGCCCGTGGTGTTGAGCAGCCACACGTAGACGCTCTGCGTCTGCAGGAAGGTCGTAAGAAAACACAGGGCCGAAAGAGCCGTTACTGCATAGAGCGCATTGCGCGGCACGCCGGAGGCGGAAACCTTGGCAAACGTGCTCGGCAGGCGTCCTTCCTGAGCAAGCGTGTGCACCAGACGCGTAGCGGCGTACATGCCGGAGTTTCCTGCGGAAAGCACCGTCGTGAGCACCACCACGTTCATCAGCGCTGCAGCCCATGGAAAGCCCGCGTTTTCAAAAACAAGCGTAAAAGGACTGAGTGCGATGTCGGCAAGATCATTTTCGAGCAGACGCGGATCGTTGTGCGGAATCAGCAGACCTATCACAACGATGCTCAGCACGTAGAAGAGAATGATGCGCCAGAAGATCGTACGAATGGCGGCCGGAATCGTTCGGTCCGGATCCTTCGATTCGCCTGCGGCCACCCCTACGAGCTCAGTACCCTGAAAGGAATAGCCGACTACCATCGCCACACCCAGAAATGCGGCAAATCCGCCGACAAAACTTCCTTCGCCGTTCAGGTTCCAGTTTTTAAGCCCCACGGCGTCATGGCCGGGCAGAACGCCGGCAGCCAACATAAAGCCCGTGATAATGAAGGCGATGACGGCGCAAACCTTTACAGAAGCAAACCAAAACTCCGCCTCGCCGAAGCTTTTGGCAGAGAAGAAGTTGATGCAGAACATCACGCCCAGAAACAAAGCGCTCCAGATCCATCCGGGGACATCGGCAAACCAGTACTGCATGATGATCTGCGCGGCCACCAGATCCACAGCCACTGCGATCGCCCAGTTGTAGCTGTAGTTGATGCCCATCGCCAGACCGAAGCCCTTGTCGACGTACTTTTCTCCGTAAACAGCAAAGGAACCCGAAACCGGCTCAAAAGCCGATAGTTCCGCCAAGGCGGTCATCAGGAAGTAGACCATCACGCCGATCAGAGCATAAGCGAGCAGTGCTCCGGAGGGACCGGCCTGAGACACGGGGGCTCCGGAGGCCAGAAAAAGTCCCGTTCCGATGGAACCGCCGAGCGAAAGCATGACGAGGTGCCGAATCGAAAGCGTTCGCTTTAATCCGGTTTGAGTGTGTGCTTGGCGGCTCGACTGCATGAACGGAAACTCCTTGGGTATTTTTTCCGCCCAAAGGATACACGGTCAGCTGAGGTATTTAACTCGCTTCCATGCCTGTTTTGCGGCAATCACAGTCGGAATATTCTGCAAACCATCACAGCCGTCCGCAATCTAACCGTCTGCTGAGAGATGCCGGCAGGTTGGCAGATCGGCGATAGCAGCTTTGTTTTTTGGGGACGCAAAAAAGGCGTCCGGGGACAATCCAAGACGCCTTTTGCTGTTCAACGGTCCGCCGCAGCGAACTGCTTGATGAAAGATATTAGCGGCCGTTGCGCAGAGCTGCGATGCGATCCTCGATGGAAGGATGCGAGGCAAAGAGGCTGCCGATGCCGCCCGAGATACCGAAGCCCTTGACGGCTGCAGGCAGTTCTGCAGGCTGCATGGTGCCCAGTCGCTGCAGAGCGCTGATCATGGGTTCGGGGCTGTTCATCACCTGGGCAGCGCCAGCATCGGCACGGAATTCACGGTAGCGGCTGAAAGCAGCCACGATGATGCCGGCCAGCAGACCGAAGGCAATGTCGAGCACGATGCTCGTCACGTAGTAGCCGATGCCGGGGGCGTCGTCTTCGTTGCGCAGAATCTGACGGTCAACAACCCAGCCAATCAGGCGGGACAGGAAGACCACAAACGTATTGGTCACACCCTGAACCAATGTCATGGTGACCATGTCACCATTGGCAACGTGGCTCATTTCGTGGGCCAGAACGGCTTCCACTTCCTTCTGATTCATCATGCTCAGAAGCCCGGTGGAGACAGCCACCAGAGAACTGTTCTTGGAGGCGCCCGTCGCAAAAGCGTTGGGTTCACCTTCGTAGATGCCGACTTCAGGCATCTGCAGACCAAGCTTGTCGGCCTGAGAGCGAACTACACCGACGAGCCACTGTTCCAGACCGGGAGAAGGATTATCCGTATTGATCAGCTGCACTCCCATGGTCATCTTGGCCATGGACTTGCTCATGAAAAGCGAAATGATCGAACCGGCAAAGCCCACCACCAGGGCGAACACAAAAAGTGCGCCCACATTAAGACTCTTTCCGGCCATTTGACCGAAATTGATGCCCGTGAGCATGCTCACGACGGTAAGAACGATGCCGAGCATCACTACCACGGCGATGTTCGTGAGAATCAAAAGCGCAATTCGCTTCATATGCTTTCTAGTTGACCTTGAATTTTGACGTATTGTTCACACGGACAACGAATGTTGTCGCGGCTTTACTTGCCCCGAAAGTGTAATAAGGAATGCGAATTTCCTTCGCTTGCAAATGCTGTTTTTATTAACAAATTGTTTTTGACGCGGTAGTAGTTACCATTAGCTTGGAAAGTCTCTCCGAGCATCTGAGGCCTTGCGGTACAATCCTCGAGATTTTGACAAAAGCGCAGCGTCCGAAGCAGCCGCGTTTTTCTTCTGAACTAGCTTTTTTTACACATGAACATTGACGACCGTCTGCAGGACGAGGAATCCGACGACATCTACGAAGGCCCGTCCAAATCGCAAAAGAAACGAGAAGCCGAAGCATTGCAGAAACTTGGCGGCGAACTCGCCAAGCTCGCTCCCGACGCCTTTGAGCGCGTCACCGGTCTGCCCGAAGACATCCGCGACGCGATTTTGGAATACCGTCGCCTAAAGTCCTTCGGTGCCCTGCGCCGTCAAATGCAGCTGATCGGCAAACTGATGCGTCGCCTCGATTACGATGCCGTGCGCGAGGCCATTGACCGCGCCACAGGCGCAAGTCGTGCCGCCGCTGCCGCTCACCAGCGCGCTGAAAAACTGCGCGACGCGCTTCTTTCCGACAACGACAAACTAACCGAATACGTCTCTTCGCACCCGGAAGTCGACGTTCAGCAGCTGCGCACTCTGATTCGTCTGGCACGCAAAGAAAAGGAAGCTGCCAAGCCGCCTAAGTATTTCCGCGAACTCTATCGCTTCCTGCATGCGGCCGAACTCCCGGCTCTGACGCTCGAAAAGGCAGACGACGAAGAAGTCGCATAATCTCACGCGGCTTTCAGGCCTTTCTCCTGTCCTCCTTTTGCACGACCTGTTTTGAGGAACGATTTACATGTTGGCACAACGCAATTCGGAAAATGAACTGATCTGCGGTCTGATTTCCATCTCAGACCGCGCTAGCCGCGGCGAGTACGTCGATGAAGGCATTCCCGCGCTCGAAGCCTGGCTTCACGATGCCATCATCACTCCGGTGCAGTTTCATACCCGTCTGATCGCCGACGATCGCTACACGATTGAAGAAACCATCCGCGAGCTCGTCGACCGCGTCGGTTGCGATCTGGTCTTTACCACTGGCGGCACAGGTCCGTCCCGCCGAGACGTAACGCCGGAAGCCACACTTGCCGTGGGCACCCGCGAACTTCCCGGTTTTGCCGAACAGATGCGCCGCATTTCGCTCAATTTTGTGCCAACCGCCATTTTGTCGCGTCAGGTGGCCGTGTTGCGCGAAACGCCCACGCACGCTGCGCTGATCGTAAATCTTCCTGGCCGTCCCAAGTCCATCTCGGAGACGCTCGGCGGCTTTCGAAGCGACGACGGCGAAGTAATCGATGCCGGTATTTTTGCCTCCATCCCCTACTGCATCGACCTGATCGGCGGTCCGTACATCGAAACCAACCCTGAAATCATCGCCGCGTTCCGACCTAAAAACGCCGTGCGCAAACACGTGTCCGAACAGCCTGCCACACCGCAGGAATCGGCTTCGTCCCCCTCGCAAGAGCAGGCTCAGCCCGCGCAGCGCATTCTGCGACAGGCACCCACGCGCATTGTCACGCCCGAAACGCATGCCAATCCGAACAATGCCGCCAGTTTTGCCGCTGCGTTTGCTCAACCTCAGCTGCAGCCGCAACAAGTCCAGCAACCCCGCGTGCAAAAGGTTCTTCGTCCGCACTCAACGGATGCAAACGCCAAACCCGCGATGAGCCCTGAAATGATCGCCCGCCGATCGGTGCAGCACGGCATTCCCCTCTTTGCCACCCGCACCCGCACCGCACCTGAACCACTCGAAGTCATCGTGCGCGATCCCGAAGACGGCTCCACGCCCGAATGCACCGTCATCTGGCTGCACGGGCTCGGTGCCGACGCTCAGGATTTCCTCACCCTGCCGCAACAATTGAGAGAATTCGGAGCTCCTGCCGCCCGTTTCATCTTCCCTAACGCTCCGGAACGCGAACTGACGGTGCGTCCGGGCTACAAGACGCGCGCATGGTACGACCTGCTCTCAAATGATTTCGGCTCTCAAAATGAAGATCGACAGGGACTGGCAAAGATGCACCAGCGCATCTCGCAGATCATCAATGAAATCGTTACGAGTGGCCTTCGTGCCGAACGCATCTTCCTGGGCGGGTTTTCGATGGGGGCGGCCATGTCGCTTTACAGCTCGGTACGACAAGTCCGTACGCTTGCAGGCTGCATCGCGCTTTCAGGCTACTTTCCTGCTGCCGATCTGATCGAAAAGGACATCACGCCGGCCGGTCGCGGTACACCTGTCTTCATGGCCCACGGTGCCTTTGACAGCGTGATTCCGTCGGTGCTTGCAGAACACGGTGCCGATCTGCTCGAAAACACGCTCGACACCCTCATCTGGCGTGAATACAACATCGATCACGAAATCTGCCCGGACGAACTAATGAACGTCGCTCAGTTTATGAGCACGGCTCTGCAACGTTAACCGACTTCGACAGCGCGAGAACATCGCGCTGTTTTTTTTTTCGGCGCCTTCTTCGGCGGCTCGAAAAGTAACCAGCGAATCCTTTCGGTTTCAACTCTCGTGAGTAAGCGCGTCAGTAGCCTCCAACGGACTGATGCGCTTTTTCTTGCTCCCAGCAAGAAAAAGCGGCTCTTCATTGTCTCGCATTTGCGAGGCGAAGAGCCGCGGTATCAGCGAAGTGATTGATCGTTAAGCCGCCTTGTACTCGCACAGAATGCGAAGCATACGGCGCAACGGTTCGGCGGCGCCCCAGAGCAACTGGTCGCCGACCGTAAAGGCGCTGATATATTCCGGTCCCATGGCAAGCTTGCGAATACGACCGATCGGAATACGGCGCGTACCGGAAATCTTGGCCGGAGACAGTTCCTCAATGGACTCTTCCTTACGGTTGGGAACCACGTAGGCCCATTCGTTGGCATTGTCGAGAAGGTTTTCGATCTCTTCAACCGAAACGTCCTTCTTGAGCTTAACCGTCAGAGCCTGGCTGTGACAGCGCATGGCACCCACGCGCACGCATAGTCCTTCGACAATGAGCGAACCGGGTTCACCGTGAGCAGGCAGACCGAGAATCTTGTTGGCTTCGGATCCGCCCTTCCATTCTTCACGGGACTGGCCGTTACCCAGATCCTTGTCGATCCAGGGAATCAGGGAGCCCGCAAGCGGAGCGCCGAAAGCCGTCTTCGGGAAGTCGGCTGCGGAAAAAGCCTGCGTCACCTTGCGGTCAATGTCGAGAATGGCAGAACGCGGATCGGCAAGCTCTTCACGAACGCTGTTGGCAAGATACCCCATCTGAGAGAGCAGCTCGCGCATATTTTGTGCGCCTGCACCTGATGCAGCCTGATAAGTCATGGAGCTCACCCACTCGACGAGATCAGCCTTAATCAGACCGTCCAGAGCCATCAGCATGAGCGAAACGGTGCAGTTGCCGCCGATGTAGTCCCTGATGCCTGCGGCAAGGCTCTTGTCGATCACCGGACGATTGACAGGATCAAGCACGATGACGGCGTTATCCTGCATGCGCAGCGTGGAAGCCGCATCAATCCAGTAGCCATCCCAGCCGGACTCGCGCAGTTTCGGGTGCACTTCTTTGGTGTAGTCCCCACCCTGACACGAAATGATCACATCGCACTGCGAAAGCGCCGCCACATCCTTGGCATCCTGCAAGTCTTCGGCTGCGCCTTTGACATTGGGCGCCTTGGCGCCTGCCGCCGACGTAGAAAAGAAAATGGTCTTTTCCACATGCGCAAAATCGTTTTCTTCCAGCATACGGCCCATGAGCACACTGCCCACCATGCCGCGCCAGCCCACCATACCTAAAATCATGGCAATGTCTCCCTATCGTTTCAGTGCCGTTGTCGGGAACCGGATGCGCACATCGAGGGTTGTGCGCGGTATTTTGGAACGCAGGCAGCGCGTTCCCGTACGCCGCCCGTTCCTTTTGTTTTAGTGAATGGCTGCGGCGATGGCGTCGCCCATTTCGGAGCACGACACCTTGCGGCAACCTTCGCTCATGATGTCCCCGGTGCGTACACCGTCGGCAAGCACCTTTTCCACCGCCCTTTCGATGGCGTCGGCTTCGGCGTTCATGTCGAAGCTGTAGCGCAGCATCATGGCCGCGGAAAGCACAGTAGCGATCGGATTGGCAATGTTCTTGCCGGCGATGTCGGGAGCCGAACCGTGCGAGGGTTCAAACAGGCCCTGCTTTTTGTCATTGAGGCTAGCCGAGGCGAGCATGCCGATGGAGCCCGTGAGCATGGAAGCTTCGTCCGAGAGAATGTCGCCGAAGATATTGCCCGTGAGAACCACGTCAAGCGCCTTGGGGGCACGCACAAGCTGCATGGCGGCGTTGTCGACGTACATGTGTTCGAGTGTCACGTCCGGATATTGCTTGGCGACTTCAATCACCGTATCACGCCAGAGCTGACTCGTTTCCAGGACGTTGGCCTTGTCCACGCTCGTCACCTTGCCGCGGCGCTTGCGGGCGGCTTCAAATGCCACGCGTGCAATGCGTTCGACTTCGGGCACCGTGTAGCGCATCGTGTCAAACGCTTCAGGGGCTCCCGGGAAGTTGCCGTCCGGAGCCGTACGGCGGCCACGCGGCGTCCCGAAGTAGATATCGCCCGTGAGTTCGCGCACGATCACCAGGTCAAGACCGGAGACCACTTCTTCGCGAAGGGTCGAAGCCGACGTCAGTTCCTTGAAGCACTTGGCCGGACGAAGGTTCGCAAAAAGCCCCAGGGCCTTGCGCAATCCCAAAATCGCCTGTTCCGGACGCAGATGGCGTTCGAGATGATCGTACTTGAAGTCGCCCACGGCGCCAAACAGAATCGCGTCGGACTCCTTGGCAAGCTTCAGCGTGGCTTCGGGAAGCGGATGACCGTGATTGGCGTAGGCAACGCCGCCAACATCGGCGTATTCCATTTCAAAGTCGCAACCGAGCGCCTTGAGTACCTTGACGGCCTGTTCGACGATTTCCGGACCAATCCCGTCGCCGGGAAGCACTGCAATTTTCTTACTCATTTTTGTTTTGCCGTTGTTTGGTTTCTTGTGAAAAAGGTTCAGGCTTCGGTTTGCTGAAGCGTCGGAGCCAGCCAGGGCTTTTCAGCCAAACGCTTGGCTTCATATTCTTCAATCGCCTGCTTGTTGCGTGAAAGCGTAATGCCGATGTCGTCAAAGCCGTTCATCATGGCCCAGCGGCGGAAAGGTGCAACGTCAAAGTGCGTGGACGCTCCGCTCGGTTCAATCACCAGCTGTTGATCCAGATCGACCGTGAGCTTGTAGCCGGGCGTCGCCTTGCAGTCTTCGAACAGACGATCGAGAACCAGCTCGGGAATCATCACGGGCAGCAGACCGTTTTTAAGCGAATTGGAATAGAAAATGTCGGCAAAGGACGGCGCGATGACGCAGCGGAAACCGTACTGCATCAGAGCCCAGGGCGCATGTTCGCGACTTGAGCCGCAGCCGAAGTTCTTGCGGGCAAGCAGAATGCTCGCGCCCTGATAGCGAGGTTCGTTCAACACGAAGTCGGGATTGAGAGGACGCTTGGTGCAGTCCATCCCCGGCTCTCCCTTGTCGAGATAGCGCCATTCGTCAAAGCAGTTGGGACCGTAGCCGGTACGGTAGATTGACTTCAGAAACTGCTTCGGAATGATGGCATCAGTATCGACATTGCTGCGGTCAAGCGGAGCGACAAGGCCGTTGAGCACAGTGAATTTTTCCATTTTTGTTTTCCTTATGCGTTTGCCTTGTGAGCGTTAAAAGAGTTTGGAGACGTCGACGAAGTGACCTTCCACGGCCGCTGCGGCAGCCATGGCGGGACTCACCAGATGCGTGCGCCCGCCTTTACCCTGACGGCCTTCGAAATTACGGTTGGAGGTGGAGGCGCAACGATCGCCCGGACTCAGACGATCAGCGTTCATCGCCAGACACATCGAGCAGCCAGGTTCACGCCACTCAAAGCCTGCTTCAATGAAGATCTTGTCCAGACCTTCTTTTTCGGCCTGCATCTTCACGAGGCCGGAGCCCGGCACAATCAGAGCCTGCACGACATTGGGAGCCACCTTCTTGCCAAGCTTCTTGACGACGTATGCCGCCGCACGTATGTCCTCGATGCGGGAGTTCGTGCAGGAACCGACGAAGACGTGATCGGGCTTGATGTCGGTGATCTTGGTGCCGGGCACGAGATCCATGTACTTAAGCGCGCGCATCTGACCTTCGCGCTTTACCGGATCCATTTCCTTTTCGGGATCGGGCACGACGCCGTCGATTGACGTCACCATTTCGGGCGACGTTCCCCACGTCACCATCGGACGAATTTCTTCGGCGCGCAGTTCGACCACGACATCAAAATGGGCGTCCGGATCAGACACGAGTGTCTTCCAATAGGCAACCGCCTTGTCCCAGTTTTCTCCCTTGGGCGCCAGCGGTCGGCCACGCATGTATTCGATCGTCTTTTCGTCGACGGCAACAAGGCCGGAGCGTGCGCCCGCTTCAATGGCCATATTGCACAGAGTCATGCGGCCTTCCATCGAAAGCGAACGGATCGCAGAGCCCGCGAATTCAATCGTGCAGCCCGTTCCGCCGGCCGTACCGATCTTGCCGATGACTGCCAAAGCGATATCCTTGCCGGTGATGCCGGGGCCAAGCTTGCCTTCGACACGCACGAGCATATTCTTGTTCTTCTTGGTGATGAGCGTCTGCGTAGCAAGCACGTGCTCCACTTCAGAGGTGCCGATGCCGAAAGCCAGAGCCGCGCAAGCGCCGTGCGTCGACGTGTGGCTGTCGCCGCACACGACCGTCATGCCGGGCAGCGTGGCCCCCTCTTCCGGGCCCATAACATGGATGACGCCCTGCCCCTTGTCCATAAACGGGAAATAAGCGGCCGGACAGATGCTCTTCATGTTCTTGTCGAGGGTTTCGACCTGCAACAATGCGATCGGATCGGTAATTCCGGCGAGTCCCTTCTCCCAACCCGTCGTCGGCGTATTGTGATCGGCCGTCGCCACAATGGAGGATTCGCGCCAGGGCTTGCGTCCGGCAAGCCGCAATCCTTCAAAGGCCTGCGGGCTGGTGACTTCGTGCATCAAATGGCGGTCAATGTAGATGGTGGCAGTACCGTCGCCTTCGGCGGTTACCACATGTTCATCCCAGAGCTTGTCGTAAAGAGTTTTTGACATGGGGCAATGTCCGAGAGTTTTAAGTTTTGATTTTGTTCTGAAATAGGCACTCATTACCTTGAGATAAAGGAAACAGAGCCGATTTTTGTAGTATGCCACGAGCGTCATAAATCGACATAAGCACTTCTGCTCAGAAAACGGAGGCTTTTGAAGTAACCTTTCAAATGACCTCAATTTCAGCCACGAAACTTTTAGAATTGAATATTCGGTAGCACCCTATGAACGTCCTTTTCATATGAACTTTCTTCTCGTCGACGACCATTCTCTGATTGTTCAGGCTCTTTCGGTTTTGCTCAAGGCAAAGTTTGAAGGAGCTCAAGTCTTGACCGGCAGCACGGCCGAAGATGCGCGAGCTCTTGTGCGCGAACACAGCGAAGATACGGATTTGCTGATTCTTGACCTGAATCTGCCGGGCGTGCAGACGCCGACGAGTCTTCTCGAAGAGTTGGTTCAGACCAACCCGGCACTCAAAATTCTGGTGCTCTCGGGCATCGTCGATCAGGCCAACATCATGCGCGTGCTGCAGCTCGGTGCCGCCGGATTCGTACCCAAGTCGCTCGATACAAATATGCTGAGCGATGCCATCACCTTCGTGCTTCAAGGCGGCGTCTATATTCCGACTCAACTTTTGAGTCAGAGTCAAAAGGAAGGATTCTTTACAGAAGCTGCCGTCGAGATGCAGCAGTCCACGCCTCAGGTCCGCCTTACGCAGCGTCAGCAGGAGGTGCTGCACACGCTCGCACGCGGTCTTCCCGTCAAGCGCATTTGCCGCGAATTGAATTTGTCGGAAGGCACAGTAAAAACGCACATCTCGGCCATCTACCGCGCCTTCGGTGCCCGCAACCGCACGGAAGCGCTCATCGCGGCTCGTCGTGCGGGCTTTGACGTCGTTCTCTAGTCCGTTGTCTTGCGGTTTTCCGCCACCGCTCGGCGCAGGGCGGAGGCAAGCGCTTCAGCGCCTGCCGGCTTTTGCAGAATCACGGGCATGGCTTGTCCTTCGTTGTCGGGATTGAGAACAAGCGTTCGGTAGGCTCGTGCAATCACGTCTTCGCTTACGGCCGTAAGCAGCACGCAGGGGAAGTTGCGCGCCGCGCCAATACGCACGGCGAAAATCGCCTCCAACCCCGTCATCACGCCTTCACCCAAGTTGTAGTCCGACAATAATGCGGCCAGATTACCGTCCTGGGCTTCGGTCACCATGCGACTGATGAATTCCTGAGAAGGCTCACGAGATGAAACGACTGTTGCGCCCCAGCTGTGAATGATGGCGCTCACGGCATTTCGCACAATGTCGTTGTCTTCCAGAATGCCCACCACACCGCGCATGTCAAGGTCGGTGGTAAGCGGCAAACCGTCGGCGGCATGATCCGCCGCGGCGTTCTTGACGCTAGTAAATTCCAGACGAAACACCGAACCCCGACCCAGTCGGCTGCCGACGGTAATCGGAATACCCAGACGCTTGGCTAGCCCGCTCACAATCGAGAGTCCAAGGCCATAACCGGTTTCGGAGTGTTTACCGGCCTCACCGCGATAGAAGGCCTCGAAAATGCGATGTCGGTCTTCTTCCGAAATACCCGGCCCCTGGTCGTACACACCGATCGTAATGCGGCCGTTTCGCAGACGGCGCGCCGCCAGCACAATCTTGGAGCCGGGCTTCCTGCTGTAGCGAATGGCATTGGTAATAAGGTTCGTCAGAATGCGCTTGACGAACAAGGGGTCCGTATGGACGGTAAGCGGCAGCGGACGAGTCAGGAAGAAAAATCCTTTGGAGGCGGCAACCGGAGCAAATTCGGCGGCAAGCTCGGCAAAAAGCTCCGCAACGCTCACATTTTCCATCTTGACGTCCAGGTGTCCGGTCTCAATGCGGCTGACTTCCAAAAGCTGCTCAACCAACGTCGAAATGTTTTGCGCGGTTGCACCAAGCTGCGCGATGACATCCTTGGTTTCGGGCGTTGATTGCATCTGCAGGATCTGCAGATAGATTCCCATGGCCTGCAAAGGCTGACGCAAATCGTGATTGGCGCCAGCAAAGAACTTCGCGCGTCGTTCGCTAGCCGCCGCAACAGCCCGCCGTTCGCTTTCGGCTCGCGACTTCTCACTTTTGAGTCGAGCCACCAAGCGTTCATTTTGAGCGTCGCGCGTCACCGCCATCACGACGACTTCACTTAAACGTCGGCCGCTGTAGAGAACAAAACAGATGAGTACGATGACGATCACGGTAAGTGCCGTCTGACCGATCTCCAGGGCACTCGTCAAGCCCAGCGTCAGGGGCCCCAGAGAGAGCAGCATCACGGCAAAGAGGCTGGGAATCCAGCAGGAATAAGCCGGCCACGACGCAAAAACGACGGCCACCATCACCGACACCAGCACGACGATGTCCATTGTGTCCTGTGTGATGAGAAAAGCAACGCCCGCAAAGCCCCAGACGATGCCGGTTGCCACCGACTGAATCATCCACTGCCTAAGCCATTCGCGAATGTGCGCCTCGCGCCTCGTATCGGCCAAAAAGCGCCGACGCAGACGCGCCCACAGCCAGACGGTGATCGTCAGAGCAACAAGCCAGGAGACCAGCATCACGTGATTGACAAGCGGCCAAAAACGCGCCGCAATACCCAAAGCTCCGATGATCTGCCCGGCAAGCGACACGGGAAGCAGTCGAAGCGACACATGAATCTGCTCGGAAAGAATGCGTGCGGTGGGGCGCTGCTGAGCGTCCATCCCCGTAAAAAGTCGCTTAATTGACTGCAGCCACTTCACTTTCGTTACTCTTCAAAATTGTCGTCAGACCCACCACAGCGGGGCATTTGCCTGTTGAGCACCGGGAAATTCGGTCGGCACCGGACAGTTGTCGGCTCGGATCACGAGCGTTTCATCGCGTAGGGTCACACGGCCCGACACGCCAAACGGCAGACACATCGTCGAATTGATGTGGCCATAGGGCAACCCGTACACCACAGGCAATCCGCATTCCGACATCGCATCCCTGAGCGTGTAGCGCCCCGCTCCTGATCCGGGATTGCGATCGGTTCCGGTAAAGTCTCCCGCGAGAATCAGCTTCTGGCGCTGCAACACGCCCGAGAGTTTCAACTGAGAAAGCATTCTCGAGACGCGCCAGGCCGGCTCATTGATGTCCTCGAGATACAGAATCCCGCCATTGATTTGAGGGAAATACGGCGTACCGATTAGTGACGTAAGCACCGACAGATTGCCGCCCCACAAAACACCTTCGGCTTCGATCGCTTCGCCTTGCGCTACAAGCTTTTCCTCAAACAGCGGACGACTCATCGCCCTCATGAAAAATTCAACCCTCGTCTCATCGGGAATGGAAAAGGCTGCCGCAACCGGCCCCTGCCAGCTCGCCTTGCCGCACTTGGCATAAAGCGCAAGATTGATTGCCGTGAGATCCGACAATCCCATAAAGACTGCGTGCGAAGCCCCCACGCGATCCCAATTGATCCGATCCAAAATACGCGCCGTACCGCTGCCGCCGCGCAATGCCAAAACCAGATCGGCCTGCGGAGCACACATCGCCTCTTCAAAACCTGCCGCACGCTGCTCATCGGTGCCGGCAAAACTCTTGTCCACTTGTCGGACATTAGCGGCCTCTTTCACCGACCACCCCAACGCACGCAAGGCGTCGCTGGCCGCATCGATACGTTCGTGATCAATTCTTTCATCGCCGGGCACAACAGTGAGAGCACGCGAAGGCGCGCAAATCCACAATTCCGGCGCAATGACGGTTTCGGAAGAAGGAGTCTCGCAGATCATGTGCAGCACCTCCATCCTCAAGCCTGCGCTTTCTTACGTTTGGCCTTGAAGAAGTCCTGAAGAATCTTTTCGCACTCGGCGCGGCGTACGCCGGGCGTCATCTCCGGACGGTGATTCAAATGCGCTTTGGCGGCCACATCAATGGCGCCGCGCATGCCGCCGCAGTCGGGATCATCGGCGCCCCACACCACACGAGCCAGGCGCGCCAGACTGCAGGCAGCGGCACACATCGGACAGGGTTCCAGCGTCACGTAAAGCGTCGCGCCGTTGAGACGTTCATTGCCAAGCATCGCCGCGGCTTTGCGAATCACGAGCACTTCGGCATGTGCGGTCGGATCGTGACGAGTAACCACTTCGTTCATGGCTGCCGCTACGATATTGCCATCCATCGCAATGACGGCACCGACCGGCACTTCATCGTTGTCATAGGCGAGTTTGGCCATGCGCAACGCCTCCTGCATCAGGCGGCGATCCAACTCCGGATCGGTGCTCATCGGCTTTGGTGCATTGACCTCCCGGTTTTTGGCCTGAAGCTGAGCGCGCACCCGATGTCTGCGCCTGACGCGTTCTCCTTCAAGCTCCCGCCAGTACTCGACCACCGCATCGGTCGTCTCAAATTCATCCGAGACGGGCGCTGTAAAGCGCACGCCGTCGTCGGTCAGCACCACAAGTCCGCACCCCTGCATCCACTCGTAGATTTCCTCGGTGGTACCGGCAAGCCAGGCTGCGTGATGGCTGCGGAAAAACTCCAACCTCGCCAGGAACGTTTCCTGGTCAAGGAAATCGTCCTTGCCGGCTTGCGAGATGAAAAACAGCGCCGCCTGAAAGAAAATTTCCAGATCCAGCGGATTGCGAGTGAGACCGTTTAAAGAGACGCCGTTGCGTAGGCTCAGACGGTTGTAGTGTCCTGCGCTTTTGTTCGTAAAGCGGCCGGCTTGTGCAACATCGTTTTGAGACACGTGACGTCTCCTTATCGTCGGTTTGCAAAGTTGATTAGGCGGCAAGCATCAGAATCTTTTCGATGTCGCCCTGCGTGAGAGGCTTGAAGTGGCCGAGCGTACCGCCGGCAGCAGCTGCCGCGGCAATTTCCTTGACCGGCACTTCCTTGTCGGTGAGCTCATGCAGGCGCGTCGGCAGATTCATCACCATCAGGAACGACGTGAGTTTGGCAACGGCAAGCTTAACCACTTGCTCGGGATCGGTACCTTCCGGAGCGTTAACATTAACGCCGAGTACTTCGTGGGCAAAGCGCAAAACGCGCTGCGGATTGGCGCTCCAAACATAACTAAGCCAAGCCGGCGTCACAACGGCAAGGCCTGCGCCGTGCGTGATTTCGGCGTCCCAACCGGAGATCGCGTGCTCGATGCCATGGCAGGCCCAGTCTTCCTCAAAACCGAGCCCGAAGTAACCGTTGTGCGCAAAGCTTCCGGCCAGACCGATCTGAGCCCAGGCGTCGTAATCCTGGCTGTCGGCCATCAGCTTGGGGCCTTGCTCCATGATCACGCGCAGCGCGGCTTCGGCCTGCGCCGTCGTGTAATCGACAGCTGGCGTATTGGTAAAGTAGCGCTCCATGATATGGCTCATCATGTCGAAGACGCCCGCCGAAATCTGGTTCCGAGGCAGGGTAAAGAAAAGTTCGGGATTGATGGCCGAGACCTTCGGACGCACGAATTCGTTGCCGCAGCCGGCCTTGACGTTGCCGTTGGAAATCACCATACGAATCGACTGTTCGCTGCCCGCTGCCGGAATCGTAAGCACCGTCGCCACCGGCATAGCCGCCTTCGGCACGGCCTTACCGCAGAAGAAGTCCCAGACGTCGCCGTCGTAAACGGCACCCGCCGCCGCAGCCTTGGCCGTATCAATGACGCTGCCGCCGCCGACAGCAAGCACCGCCTCAATGTTTTCTGCCTTGATCACCTCGATCATCTCACGCACCAGATCAATGGTGGGATTGGGGCGAACGCCGCCCTTGGCGATCACGGTCATGCCTTCTTTTTCAAAACTTTCCGTCACGCGACCAATCAGACCTGAACGAACGGCACTTCCGCCGCCGTAGACCAAAAGCACGCGGCCGGAGTCGCCTGCAAACGGCCGGAAGCTGGCCGCCACTTTCGTTTCGGACCCGCGGCCGAAAATGAGACGCGTCGGGTTGTAGTATGAAAAATCAAGCATTGTTATTGTCCATCTATTTGATTTTCTGCCTGCGCAAGCGCAGCTCCGCGGGCAACCTTAACAGGAATCAGCGCAATGAGCCCGGCCACAAAGAATAATCCCGTCACCACAATAGCGAGCCTTTGATTGTTCCCCGTCATCCAAGTCACAGCACCGTACGTGATGGGCCCGATGACCGCCGAGAGCCACAACGCCATATTCCATATCCCGTAAAAACGGGCAAGTTTCTTTTCGGGCGCAAACACGGCCACCAGCGCACGTCCGGCAGACTGGCTCGACCCCATCGCAAGACCGGCCAGATTTGCCGCCACCCAAAACACAGCGCTCGTCTGCGCACTTGCCGCTGTAGCCACCATCGCGATCCATAGCAACAAGGTCAGCGCAAGCGCCAATTTGTGTCCGATTCTATCCTGTATGTAGCCAAAGCCAAAAGCGCCGACGGCAGCCGTGATGTTCACCAAAAGCACCATCACGAGCGTTTCAGTCAGACCGAAACCCATCACGGCCGAAGCGTACACCGCAGCCAACGTAATGACCGTTGCCACGCCGCACTGGTAGAAAAAGCCGCAGACGACGAGATAGCGGAAGTCGACAAACTTCATGAGTGTCTCGGCCGTCTTACCCTTGTCTACGTCCTGCGCCATGGCGGTCTTAAGCTGGGCGACTCCGTGCACCTGCGGCACGGCGCGCTCCTTAAGCCACATGAATACCGGAAGGCTCACCACGAAAAAGACAGCGGCGGTGATGATGTTGGTTGCCGCCACCAGAGAATCCATTCCGAGCCCCTGCGATTGCCCCGCAGTGACCACCGCAAGACAAAGCCCAAGCGTAATCAAGCCTCCGACGTAGCCGAGCGACCATCCCCAGCCCGAGACCTTGCCCACGGCTTCGGGGCGGGATATTTCGGGCAAGAAGGCAGAATTGAGCGATTCGCCCACGTTGTAACCGATGTAGCTCACGATGAGCATCGCCACTGAAAGTATGTACGTGCCGGGGCCGGACAAAGCAAGCAAGGCGGTGGCCGAAACACACAGAATCGTTGCGGCAATCAGCCACTTCTTTTTGGTGGCCGTCAGATCGGCCACGCGCCCGATCGCAGGCATCAGAAGCATGGAGATGGCATTGGCCGCGCCTACGGCGCAACTCCAGAGAAACGTCGCCCAGGAAGCGTCGCCGCAAACCGTGGATACAAAGTAGGCGTTGAAAACGGCTGTGAGCACAACCGTGCTATAGCCGGAATTGGCGGCGTCAAAAAGAGCCCAACCGAAAGCTTCTCTGGGACTCACGCCCTCCTTAAGGGCGCTTCGCTGAAATAAAGGCATGTCGATCAGTCATCGGCAAAGGGGCAGCCCGTGAGCAGGCATGACCAATAGTTGACAAAAGACAGCACGCTGTCGTTTTGCTCCAGTCCCGAGAGGTTGCCGTTGCCCATCAGACCGATTTGCTCCAAAAGCACATAGGCATTGTTCAGAAAGAGACGCGCACCGATTTCGATCATCTCGTAATCACCATCGGGCAACTTTCCGCCCAAAACGTCGCGCACCCGCTCTCCCATGCCTTCTCGCAGATACTGAGCCAGCCCCGTCGGATTCCAACCTTCGGCAGTTTCAAAATGACGGTTGCGGCCGGCAAAGGTGTCCGTGAGCCACGTCACAAGCTTCAGATCTGCATCAACCAAATCCTGGCGAGACAACTTTCCCTCAGAAGCGTCAACCGAACGCTGCGCCGTGTTTTTGACGGCCTGAAGCAAAATGCGCTCGACAACGTCAATGGCGGCCAAACTCGGCAGACCGACCGCCTTGGAAGAAAAATCACCGCATCGGCCCGAACGGCAGGATCCGCAACTACTCATCGAACTTATCCTTTGTTTCTTCAGCAAAATCGGGAAGCGGCGTTTCGTCGCCGCTCAGAATCAGAGACCAGCGTGCGCAAAAGGACAGAATCTTGCCTCCGATGGCCTGCGCTTCGTCCATCGTTTTGTCTTCCTGCAGCTGCTCGGCAAACAGACCGTGAAGCTCAACTGCCATTTTGCTCACCGCAAACGCCACGAGATACGCATCGTCCTTCCAGGCAAAGCAGTCGCGGTCCTGCTCTGTGAGATCTTCGACCATACGCGCCCGAAGCCAGGAGGTAAAAGGTTTGCCACTCCATCCCTCGTCTTCGCCGTATCCCCGAAGAACTTCGGGATAACGCCCCTGAAAGAGCCCCGTCACCTCCCGCAGAAACGCAGCCAGGCTGAGATTTTCGGCGTTTCCCCCGAATCCGGCCATCTGGTGCTCTGCATAGGACTGCACAACGAGGTTCAAAAGTAGAAACACGCTTACGCGGTCGCGGTTGAAGCCCTCACCCTCGGCAAGCTCAAAGCCCAGATGCTCGGCGCCTCTCTTGCCTGCCGTCTTGTCTTGCGTCGTGTCGGTCATAGCGCAACCTTTCGCTCAGGACTTCGGAAGCACCTGGGTTGCACCACCGTTGGCGCCGACGCCCTTGACCATCGTCATCGCGGAGGTAATCAGCGTCGACAGATCACCCAGGTTGGCAGGGACCACCAACGTATTGCCTTCCTTGGCAAGCTTGGAGAACGCTTCAACGTATTTCTCGGCGACCTGCAGATTGACGGCGTTCATGCCTCCGGGAGCGTTAGTCGCTTCAGCCACCATGCGAAGTGCTTCGGCGGTTGCCTGCGCAATAGCAAGCGTCGCCGCAGCCTGACCTTGAGCTTTGTTGATTTCGGCCTGTTTCTCGCCCTCGGACTGAGCAATGGCCGCTTCCTTAGCGCCGGTCGCCAGATTGATCTGTTCGAGCTTGCGACCTTCGGAAGCCGCTACCACGGCGCGCTTTTCGCGCTCGGCGGTGATCTGCTGCTGCATGGCCTGCAAGATGACCGCGGGCGGAGTCAGATCCTTGATCTCGTAGCGAAGAACCTTCACGCCCCAGTTGAGAGCGGCTTCGTCAATGGCCGTCACCACGGACTTGTTGATGAGATCGCGTTCCTCGAAGGTCTTATCGAGCTCCATACGGCCCACGACGCTGCGAAGCGTGGTTTGCGCAAGCTGCGTGATGGCGATGATGTAGTTGCTCGTACCGTAACTTGCTCGCTGCGGATCCGTCACCTGGAAAAAGAGCACGCCGTCGACAGTAAGCTGCGTATTGTCCTTCGTGATGCAAACCTGGCTAGGCGTGTCCAGAGGCACTTCCTTGAGGCTGTGCTTATAAGCGACGCGGTCGATGAAGGGAATGATGATATTGAGCCCGGGCGTGAGCACGCTGTGGAATTTACCGAGACGCTCAACCACCCATGCGTTTTGCTGCGGCACCACCTTGATGCATTGCGTGACGAACACAACGGCGAGCAAAACGAAGAAAACCGAGAAAATCAAAAAGTTGGATATGGCCATATTCGATCCTGCTACAAGAATGTTCAGTGCGAAGCCGGTTCAATCAGCAACCGCGTGCCCTCGACTCGCACAATACGCCAAACGCCGACCGAAAGCTCGGATTGTTGCGCGGTGTATGCGGTCCACAGAGCGCCTCGGTAGGAAACCTGCGTCGTACCGTCGTCGTTCCATTTCTTAACCGTGACGTTCTGCCCGACATCGGGCTGCTGCAAAGCGTCGCTCTCGGTGGGTTTGGCGCTACGAAAACGCTGCACGATCAGACTGCCCACGATGGTAGCGACAGCAAAGACGGAAAACTGCCAGCCGACCGACAAGCCGCCCCAAGCTGCCAGCGCACCGCATCCGGCCGCAAGCCCCATCACCAAAAGATAGAAGGTGCCGAGCAACATATCGACGCCAACCAGAAGAAGTCCGGCCACAAGCCAGCAAACAACCGGAGAAATTTCCATTTCGCTGTCTTCCTCTTACTCAATGAGCAGATTGGGACTGAACCGCCCCCTGCTCGCCTTGTTCCTCGTCTTTCTTATACGAATCGAGAATGTTGCCGGTGAGCACTTCCGAAACGCTCTCGGAATCGAGATACACCTTCGCAATACCCTCGGACTTGAGATGTTCGACCTCGTCGTGCGAACCCGCGCGAGCCATGATATTGAGATCGGGATTGAGCTGCTTGGCCATTTCAACGATCTTGAGCGTCTTTACCGGATCAATGTCAATCACCATCAGCTGCGCGGCCGTCACGATATGCCCCTGAACAAGAACCATCGGATCGGCAGCATCGCCGCTGATCACTGCGTGCTTCTGGCTGCGCAGTTCTTCGGCAAAGGACTTGTCCTCGGATATGCACACAAACGGAACGTCATCGTCTGACAGACGCTTGGCAACGGCGCGAGTCACCGAGCCGGTACCTACCAAAATGGTCTGCCCCATGAGCATGCGGCGCGAGGTCTCCTTGGGCAGCACCGAGTATGGATCGGTGAGCATCGCCGCAGCGCGCGCCCAAGCAAAGTAGCGCACCGAAAAGCGGCGCACGTAGGGAATCATCGCAAACATCACCGGATTGAGAGCAATCGATAAAATGGCTGAAGCCACCACCATTGAAAGCATCTTCTGATCGGTCATGCCAAGCGCAATGCCTTGCGCGGCCAAAATGAACGAAAATTCGCCGATCTGCGCGAGCGCCGCGCCGACGTTCAGAGACGTATGCAGCGGGTAGCGCAAAAAATGCACCAAGCAGAAGGCAGTAAGCGACTTGCCGATCATGATAATGGCAAGCATCGTGAGAATCGACCAGGGCTCTTCGATGATGACGCGCCAATCGAGCATCATCCCGACGCCCACGAAAAAGAGCACCGAGAAAGCGTCCTGCAGCGGCAGCGAATCGGATGCGGCGCGGTGCGCGTACTTACTTTCACGCATCACCATACCGGCAAAGAAGGCCCCTAGAGCAAAACTCACGTCAAAGACCGCTGCCGCGCCGTATGCGATTCCCACCGAAGCGGTGAGAATCGACAGCGTGAAAAGTTCGCGCGACCCCGTCTTGGCAATCTGCCAAAGCACCCAGGGGATGAACTTGCGGCCGACCACCATCATGATGGCCACAAAGGCCACAACGTGCAGCAGCGTCGAGGCAATCACGTATGCAATGCCGCTTGCCGTCATCGGTTCAGCCGCTTCACTGCCGCCCGGAGCAACGCCCATGATCTGGGCTATCGGCGGCAACAGCACAAGAATCAGCACCGTCGCAATGTCTTCCACAACCAGCCAGCCGACGGAAATCTGTCCGTCAACCGTGTTCAGATGCCCGTGCATTTCCAGAGCTTTAAGCAGCACCACGGTCGATGCGCAGGACAGGCACAGGCCGAAGATAAGCCCCGAAGCAAGGCTCCACTCCCAGACATAAACGGCAAACAGCAACCCCAACAAGGTCGCTATCGTCATTTGTAAGACCGCCCCCGGAACCGCAATGCCCTTGACTTTTAAGAGATCGGAAATCGAGAAATGAAGCCCCACTCCGAACATCAACAGGATGACGCCGACTTCTGAGAGCTGCATGGCGATTTCCATGTCGGCCGTCGGTCCCGGCGTATTACTGCTGCAAAGGATGCCCGCACACAAAAAGCCGACCAAGGCCGGACACTTCAGCTTTTCGGCAATGCAACCGAAGATAAGCGCCAAGACGAAGGCCAGTGCCAAAGTAAAAAGAAGCGGAAGGGAGTGATCCATTGGGCGGTGCGACAGATAGAGGGTTCAAACAACGTGCGGCATGCGCGACAAAAAGATTGTTGTCACGCTGAAGCCTAGGGAATAAGTTTAACGACTGAAAAGAGCGCATTCGTGGAAATTTCACTAATTTTTGCCGCTTTTTCAGCAAAAATCGGAGCGGTTAAAGACAAATTTGTCAGACTGTCCACAGGCGCAAAAAAAGGCGGCACCGAATTCGGAAACCGCCTTCTTCGAATCAGCTTTGGGCCGATGCGATTAGTCGAGAGAATTGGCCACCTGCAGGTAGTCGCGCAAGCGTTCCTGGAAGTCAGGGCTGCGCAGCTTGCGAATGGCTGCACTCTCAATCTGGCGGACGCGTTCACGCGTCAGCCCCATGGCCTGTCCCACTTCTTCAAGAGTGTGGTCATGGTTGGTGCCGATGCCGTAACGCAGGCGCAGAACCTGGGCTTCGCGCGGCATCAGTTCATTGAGCGAACGCTTGATTTCTTCTTCCATCGCCATGCGAAGGAACTTGCGCTGCGGATCGTCCGATTCGTCACCCTTCACAAAGTCCAAACGGCTTGCATCCTCGTCATCGCCGATCGGAGCATCGATCGATTCCACGCCTCGCATGGCCTGCGTAAGCAGCTGCACCTTGGCAAGCGGCACGCCGGACAATTCCGAAAGCTCGGCATCGGTCGGGTTGCGGCCGCGTTCCTGTAGGATGCGCTGACGCACGCGACGAATCTTGTTGTAGGACTCGGTCATGTGCACCGGGATACGGATGGTGTTGCCGTAGTCAGCCACGGCACGCGTAACGGACTGGCGCACCCACCAGGTGGCATAGGTCGAGAACTTGTAGCCACGACGGTATTCGAACTTGTCGACGGCCTTCATCAGCCCCAGATTGCCTTCCTGAATCAGGTCGGTCATCGCCAAGCCGCGGTTAACATACCCCTTGGCAATGGAGATCACCAGACGCAGGTTGGCTTCGATCATCTTGGCCTTGGCATTGGCCAGATTGGTTTGGGCCAGACGCACTTGACGAGCCAGATCGCGCTGATCGGCAATCGAGAGCAGAGCCGTCTGTTCGGCTACGCGCAACTGATCCTGCAGGTGTGCAAGCAACGGACGGTTTTCTTCAATGCGAACGCTGTAGGGCTGACCGGCCTTCTGCGCTTCATCGATCCAGGCCGGATCGGTAATGCGCGTGTTGACTTCCTCAAGGAAGGCCTTGAGGGGATAGCCGCAGCGATCAACCATCAGGGCGCGCAGCTGACGGATGTTTTCGTTGACGGCATCCATGTGCTGCGTGATGTGTTCAGTAAGAACGGTGACGGCCTTGACGGCAAAGCGAACCGGAGCGAGTTCGAATGCGATGGCGGCACGAGCATCTTTGTATGCCTGCAAGCGCTTGGGGTCGCCGAAGCTGTCGCGAATAGCCTGCAGATAGTGGCTGCAGGATTCGAACATTTCGATGGCGCGCTGTTTCATCTCTTCGAGCTGTTCGGTCGTCATGGCTGCCGCGCCGATGTCGGTAGCCACTTCGTCGCTGCCGACCTCTTCGTTTTCGTCCATTTCGGCCAGGGCCTGGTTGTCGGTGAAGCCGTCAATCACCGTATCGATATCAGCGTTGTCTTCCTTGAGGCCTTGGGCGATTTCAACCAGTTTCTCAACGGCCATCGGATGCTGAATGATGGCCGACAAGAGCTTGGCTGTATACATTTCGATCTGCTTGGCGACTTCAATTTCACCGGCGCGCGTGAGCAACTTGTGGGAACCCACGCCGCGCAGGTAGGCGCGCAGCGGATCCTTGGACAAACCCGCGCTTTCTTCCGGCGTGAGCATGGCGGCAGCGTCTTCTTCGCTGATGTCTTCGTCGTCGCTCACCGGCTCGTTCATCAGGATGTCGTCTTCGCTCGGCGGCGCTTCAAACACCTGAATCGACAAACGCAACAGCTGTTCGGTGATTTCGCTCAACGACTCTTCGTTGCGCACGACGTTGTCAGGCAGATGGTCGTTGATTTCGGCCACGGTCACCCAACCGCGCTGGCGGCCGAGGCGAACCAGAGAGCTGTATCCGTTGGGCACATGGTCTTCGGAGTCACTCGATGCGTCGACACCGTCGGACACACGATCGAGTTCTTCAAGTTCCGAAAGATCTTCACCGCCCTCTTCGTCGGCGTCCATATCGAGATCGATCATCTCGTCGTCACCGATGTCGTCCATGTCGTCTTTCTTTGCAGCTGCCTTGCGGCCGGGCTTACGACCAGGTTTGGCCTTGGGCTTGTCTTCGCCGGCGACCTCGGTCTTCTTGGAGCTCTTACGGGGCTTCTTGGCAGGCGCAGCAGACACCTCTTCAACCAGATCATCGCTCACGATGACCACATCGCCGCCCACCTTGATTGCAGGCGCGTGCGCAATCCATTCAATGGCGGCAAGATCGGGAAAAACGATGTCAGCGACAGTGTTTTCGGTTTTTTTTGTCATAACTAAGTAAAACTTCAGCTCAGTCAGAAAAAAGAAAGAATCGGCAGTTTCAATGTCTCTGTCGGCAACCTCGAATCGGCCTCATTCACCCAAAACGTGCACACACGACAAAGCCCGCAACACCTTCGAGTTCGAATGCGGGCGGTGAATTGAAAATGCTGGAAAACGATGAAACTGCTCAGAACCTTCTTATCAAGTCGACTATTTTTTCTCCAAAGCACACCCCTCAGGCACGCTTTGCCTTTACCGGCTCCATTGTTTTTCTGGTTTGATCAGGCGGAAAAACGCGTTTCCGTTCCTGCATCAAAACATGCGTCCCTTGAGTTCTCTACGAGCTGAATCGCGCACGCCGTCGGCTGGGTACATTCCCCCTTTGCCGAATCGGCCAGTTGATTGCGGGTACGCCTCTATTCTTAATCGTGTCGCTCGCCTCCGATGGATTGCTCTCATCTCCTGGGCGGTCTTTTACCGGTATCAAAAGACTCCTACACGAATTTCGCATTTTAGTCTTTTCACGGTCAAGATTCTAGTTTTTTCCTATTGTTTTACCCGGAGCAAACTCCGCCCAGAAGATTTCCTATCATGCGCGGCTTACTCGACTCGCTCACCATGCAATGCCAGGTCAAGCCCCTGACGCTCGGCTTCTGTGTCAACACGAAGACCAAACAGCAGATCAACGAGCTTGAACAGAACGAAACTCGCCAAGCCGCCGTATACAAGCGTTGCCGCCACGCTGGCCGCCTGGATGCCAACCTGTTCAAGAACCGGTAGTGTCGCCGCTCCGGTCACAGCGCTTGAAGCAAAGACACCCGTGAGAATTGCGCCCAGGATGCCGCCGACACCATGCACGCCGAAAGCGTCAAGCGAATCGTCCCAACCCATGCGGCGCTTGAGCCCCGTGGCGCCCCAGAAGCACACGACGCCGCCGAGAAGCCCCATCAACAAAGCCGGAAGCGGCTCGACAAAACCCGAGGCCGGCGTAATCACCACGAGTCCGGCCACGGCACCGGAGACCATGCCGAGTAAAGAAGGCTTTCCGCGCAAAATCCATTCGCAGGCCATCCAGCTGCAGCCGGCCGCAGCCGCCGCAATCTGGCTCACAAGAATCGCCAGCACCGCCCGCTCATTGGCCGCAAGCCCCGAACCGCCGTTAAATCCGAACCAACCGATCCACAACACGCAGGCGCCGATCATGGTGAACGTTAAGTTGTGCGGACTCATCGCTTCTCGACCATACCCCAAACGTTTGCCGATCACCAGACAACCGACCAAACCGGCAATGCCCGCATTGATGTGAACAACGGTACCTCCGGCATAGTCAAGCGCTCCCATTTCAAAGAAGATGCCGCCCTCGGCCCAAACCCAATGGCAAATGGGCGCGTACACAAAAGCCGACCACAACAGCATAAAGACCAGCATGGCAGAAAACTTCATGCGGCCGGCAAACGAGCCGATCATGAGCGCCGCCGTCAGCACGGCAAACGTCATCTGGAAGATGACGAAAAGATACGTGGGAATACTGCCCGTCGTCGACTTGATGTCAATGCCCCGCAAAAACGCGTGATCCAGGCCGCCGACGAAAGCGTTGCCCGGGGCAAATGCGAGCGAATAACCCGCAACAGGCCACAGCAAAGTGAGAGCACAACAAATTACAGTTGTCTGCGCCAGCACGGAGAGCACGTTTTTCTTTCGGCTCATTCCGCCGTAAAAAAGCGCGATCCCCGGAATTGTCATGAAAAGCACCAGCGTCGTTGCCACCAGCATCCAGGCAACATCAGCCTTGTCAATCGCGCTTTCGACCGTGTCGGCAGCTGCGCACCCCGAAATCGTCAGAAGTGCCGCCAATACGGCTCCCTTGGTTGAAGTATTCATCGATGGTCTCCCTGTGTGTTTCTTATATTGGTTTTGTGTGGCCGTAGGACTCAAAGCGCCACGTCGTCTCTTTCGCCCGTGCGAATGCGCACGGCAGCAGCCAGATCAAAGACAAAAAGTTTTCCGTCTCCGATTTTTCCCGTGTATGCCGTTTTTTGAATCGTTTCAACGGCGACTTCGGCCATATCGTCCGACACGGCGATTTCGAGCTTTACCTTGGGCAGAAAATCCACCACGTATTCGGCACCTCGGTAGAGTTCCGTGTGCCCTTTCTGCCTGCCAAAACCCTTGGCTTCGGTCACCGTAAGCCCGTTGATGCCGGCTTCGGACAGCGCTTCGCGCACCTCGTCGAGCTTGAAAGGTTTGATGACAGCAACTATGAATTTCATGCGCGGCCTCCTTTTTTTGGTTGCACAAATTCCATCTGCCACACAAGCAATCGCTGTGCCAGATTGCAAGAAAGCGCTGTTGAATCGCATGAGTTCGCCCAAAAACACGACGAATTCTCACACGAACCAACTCACTTTGGGCTAAAGTGCTCCTCCGTCGATTCCCTCGTGTGCAACATCGACTGCTCCGAAGCGGATCAGCACATTGCTTTAGCCTCAACCGTTTCTGGTGCATTTCCTTCGCGCACCGAACTTGATTTGCCACATGCTTGCCACGTTTCTTTCCGGTCTGGGAACCGGTGCCGGTCTCATCATTGCCATCGGAGCGCAAAATGCCTTTGTCCTCCGACAAGGCCTGCTCCGTCAGCACGTGCTGCCGGTTGTTCTCGTGTGCATCGGAGGCGACATCCTTTGCATTTGCGCTGGCGTAGCAGGGATGGGTGCGCTGATACGAACCAACGAGTGGCTTCTGGAGTTTTTCCGCTGGGGCGGCGCACTTTTTCTGACGGTCTACGGGATCTCAGCCGCAAGGCGAGCGGCTTCGGGCAACGGGTCAATGGAGATTTCGGAGGTCGGCGCGGGCTCACTCATGAAGGCAATCACATCGTGTCTGGCCTTCACATTTCTAAATCCGCACGTTTATCTGGATACGGTCGTGCTGCTCGGATCAATTGCCGCTCAGTACGGCAAGGATTTGAAGTGGACATTTGCCTCGGGAGCCCTAACGGCAAGCGTACTGTGGTTCATCGGCCTCGGTTTCGGAGCGCGACTCCTGCTCCCAATCTTTCAAAACCCGAAGGCATGGCGCATTCTTGACACGCTGATCGCCCTTGTGATGTGGGCGATCGCGCTCACGCTCGTGCTCAATCCGATCGGCTAGATGTCCGCACCATGGTGAAGCGCAAACTGCTTTTGCACTTCATCGATGCGGGCCTTGAGAACTTTGCGCTTGGCGTCAAGTCCCATGACGCGCTGGATGTCGGGCTTGGCTTCGAGCGTAGCCTGCATAAGATTGGCTTCGATACGCTGAAGCTCAAGCCGGTCAAACGTGAGCTCCACCTCGACGCGAGCGGCATTTTCCGGTGTTTGCAGCACCATCTCACGCGCCACCAGATCACAGTAGTGTGCGTAGTGCCGACTTGACTGCAATCGCTCCAAAATCAATTGACTCTGCAACAGCGGCTCCTCTTCTCCGGTCACGGTGCGCCAGACTTCAAGAATTTCGCGGGCGGCTTCCACCTCGCTGCCGACGAATTCCTCTTCGATGCGGGAGGAAAACTCCACGGCCAGCGCCGGGTAGTTGAGGATGTTTTGCAGCAAGCGCTCGCGAATATCTCCTGTGGGAGCTAGCGACACGGGTTCGGCGCCAGTGCCGAAAAAGGGCTTTCGTAACGCACCGCCGCCGTAGCTTCGATTGCGCCTCGCGTCAAAGCGCATCCCCGTTGCGGGGTTGGCTGCAGGGAGCTTTCTTACTGTGGCAATACCGCATAAGCGCTCAACTTCATCAGGGCTCATGCGAGCGTGCATGGCGAGTTCGCCCACCAACTGCTTGCGCAAAATGGGCGCCGAGCGCATCGACACAATCAGGGGCTTACTTTCTGCCACAAACTGGCTGCGGCCTTCGGCCGTGCCCAAATCCTTGCCTTCGGACACCGAACGCACGAAATACTGCGTAAGCGTCAGGCTCTTTTTCAATTCGTCTTCAAAGGCCTGAGCTCCCTTTTCCTTGATGAGGCTATCGGGATCATGCTCGGGCGGTAGAACGACAAAACGAATTTCCTGATCGTCTTCCACAACGGGCAGAGCCGCCTCCAGAGCGCGACGCAGCGCGTGCTGACCGGCGCTGTCGCCGTCGAAACTGAAGTAAACCGTATCAACCGAACGCAAGAGTTTTTGCACATGCTCGGCGGTCACAGCCGTACCGAGTGCCGCACACGCTTCGGTAAAACCCGCCTGCGAAAGCTGTATCACGTCCATGTAGCCCTCGCAGACAATGGCGCGATGCTTTTCGCGGATGCTGGCTGAGGCCTCATAGAGACCGTAGATTTCACGACTCTTGTGATAAAGCGCCGTCTCGGGACTATTGAGATACTTCGGGTGCTCGTCACCGTTGAGAGTTCGGGCGCCAAAGGCGATCACCTGGCCGCGTGGATTGCGGATCGGAAACATAAGACGCCCACGGAAACGATCGTAACGTTTGTCTCCGTTGTGAATCACAAGTCCGCAGCCTTCTTCTTCTTCGAGATCCTTGCTAGCGTACTGCTCGCCGAACACGTCCTTGAGCGGTTGCCATGAATCAGGCGAATAGCCCAGCGCAAAGCGAGCGGCTGTCTCTCCCGTGATGCCGCGACGTTTGAGATACTCAATCGTGCGGGTATTGGTTCTCAGACTGGCGCAATAGTAGTCGGAAGCCGCCTTCATCATGTCGGTCAGCGAGCGCACACGCGTGCGTTGTTCACGCTCACGCGGGGCTTCGGGCACCGTCATACCGATCGATTCGGCAAGTTTTCGGATGGCTTCCGGATACGAGAGCCCCTCATAGCGCATGAGAAAGCCGATGACATTGCCGGATGCTCCGCAGCCGAAGCACTTGAAGAACTGCTTTTGCTGGCTCACGGAAAAAGACGGCGTCTTTTCCTTGTGAAACGGACAGCAGCACATGAAATTCTTCCCGGTGCGCTTCAAGGGCGAGACCTTGTTGATCACTTCAACAATGTCAATGCGGCTCAAAAGCTCTTGAATGAAACTCTCCGGGATCATTTGCTGCCAGAAAAAAGAGTGAAAAAACAAAAACTGCGGTGCGCCGAACCGAGCCGATTGCTCGCCGGCCTGGTGCTCACCGCAGCTTCCTTCAGCGCTACAGCCCGAATCGGACTGCAGCTCATTGCGCCTGAAACGCCTGTTAGGCCGACAGAGCTGCCTTCACAAGCGCTGACACGCGACCCATATCAGCCTTGCCGGCACACTTGGCCTTGACGATGCCCATGACCTTGCCCATGGCAGCCATGCCGCTGGCGCCGGTTTCTTCGATAGCTGCCGCCACGATTGCCTTGATGTCGTCGTCGGACATCTGGGCGGGCATGTACACCGACAACGTATCGATTTCGTCCTGTTCCTTCTGCGCGAGGTCAGCGCGGCCGGCATCCGTATACTGCTTCACGGAGTCGCGGCGCTGCTTGATAAGCTTGCCAATGACGCCGGTCACGAGTTCGTCGGTGGCCTCAACGCGGTCATCCACTTCGCGCTGCTTAATAGCGGCCAGCAGCAAGCGCAGAGCCGACAGGCGTGCCGTATCGTGTGCACGCATGGCGCTCTTCATGTCTTCGGTAATGCGTTCCTTGATCGTCATTCTTTTTCTCCAACTGCAAGAAAAAACGGCCAACTCACTGTCGAGACGGCCGTCTTTCTCTGGCTTATCAAGCTAATTCCGGCGTCTTAATCAATGCCGGCTTCAGTCTGTACTGCGCGAGCGATTAGTACAGCTTCTTGGGCAGCATCATGCTGCGAAGACGCTTGTAGTGACGCTTGATGGCAGCAGCCTTCTTGCGCTTACGTTCTGCCGTGGGCTTTTCGTAGAACTCACGGGCACGAAGCTCGGTCAGCAGGCCGGACTTTTCGATGGTGCGCTTGAAACGACGAAGCGCAACCTCAAAGGGTTCGTTTTCCTTAACGCGAATGGTGGGCATTGATAAGCACCTGATCCTAGGATGTTAGTTGTTGATACATCGCACGGGATTGCCGGCGCCGTCGTATCTCGATCGGTCGCGGGCGCAAATCCGGTGCGCCAAAAAAATTAGAGAGTCCGCATTCTGACACAAAACCAACATAAAGTAAACACAGAGACCCAATATTTTTTTGCGAATTCAGGCTTTTGTCACATCCGCGAGGCTAAACTTAGCCACCATGGAAACAGTCATTCTTCACAGTTGCTGCGCGCCGTGTTCCGCGGCCGTGCTCGAGTGGATGCTCGCTCACGACATCCGTCCCGTCGTCTTCTATTTCAACCCTAACATCTTCCCTCAGGCCGAGTACAAGAAGAGAAAAAACGAACTCACGGCACACTGTCAAAAGCTCGGCGTGGAGGTCGTCGACGGCGACTGGGATCACAACGCATGGCTTGATGCCGTCAAGGGACTCGAAAATGAACCCGAACGCGGTCGCCGATGCACGGTCTGTTTCTCAGTTCGCCTGCGTGCAGCGGCCAAGCTGGCCCACGACCGTGGCATTGCCCGTTTTACCACCACCCTGGCCTCAAGCCGCTGGAAAAATCTTGACCAGGTCAATGCTGCAGGCAGAGAAGCGGCTGCTCAGTACGATAACGTTCAATACTGGGACAAGAACTGGAGAAAAGACGGTCTGCAGGACCGCCGCAATGCGCTTTTGAAGTTCTACGGTTTTTACAACCAAACATGGTGCGGCTGTGAATTTTCATATCGCGACGCCCAAAAGCGTGCTGCCGAGATAGCATCACGCATCTCGGCACAATCGAACAAAACTTCGACTTAACCTATCGACGCGCCAAAGCAAGCAGGCAGATATTGGCAAGCACCAGCACCACGCCTACTGCCTGCCAAAGTCCGAGCACATCCCCCAAAAGCACCATCGAGAAAACGATGGCAGAGAGCGGCTCGAGACACACCACCAAACCGGAGACCACCGGGGAAATGTATTTCAACCCGGTAAGATAAAGCCAGAATGCCGCCACCGTGCCAAAAACCACGATAAAGGCAAAATCGGCCGTCACCACCCAGTTCCAATTTACATTAAGCGTCCAGGGCGGGCAGAAGAAAGAAGCAATCACTCCGCCGAAGAGAAATGCCCATGCCACAACAACCGTAACACCGGCCTTTGCCGAAGGCTTCTGCGGTTGAATGCTGAAGGCCGTTGCAAACACTGCCGAACAGAGTCCCCAAACGACGGCCATCGGCGAGAACCTCAGACCGGAGAAGTCGCCATCGGTCACCATCAGCGCTACGCCGGCAGCGGCCAATACGGCGCAAATACACTCCACCGACGACATCTTCGTACCTCTTACCAGCGTCAGCCACAGACCGGCCAGCATGGGATTGAGCGTCAGAAAAATCGCAGCGGTGCCGGCATTGGAGTATGAAATCGATTGAAAAAAGCAGAAGTGGGCCAAAAACACCAGCGTACCACTCGTGAGGATTTCCAATAAAAGCTTGCGGTCATTGAAAATCGACCACATCTTTCGAGGCATGATTAGCGTGCCGATAGCCACAAACAGCACCCCGGCTGACAACTGACGCAACGTCACAAGACCCAGAGCAAAAAAGCCGCTTTTGATCTGAAACAGATGCTGCACGGCCGTACCCATGGCGCCCCAAAAGACGGAGGCAATGACGGTAAAGAGAAAACCCAGAAAGAAAAGTCGGTTCATTTGGCTCGGACAAAATTCGTTGAGCGGATTTTAGTTGGCCTCAGGCAGCTGCGAATATTTGATGCCGATTTTTGTAATGGCGTTTTTGCAATCATCCGAACTTTTCTGTAATATTCAGCGCTCACCGCAATTGCTTTTCCATGTATGGTGGAATTTGCGCGGTCGGAGAAGTGGCCGAGTGGCTGAAGGCACACCCCTGCTAAGGGTGCAGATCAAAAATAACTGGTCTCGAGGGTTCGAATCCCTCCTTCTCCGCCAAAACTTACAAAAACTGCAGTTTTGTTATTAGTGATAAACACTTGAAACTGCAGGAGAACAAAGGCTTGAAGCGCTAGAACTTCAAGCCTTTTTCTTTATCTGTGACTGTTTTGCAACACGCTTACAAAATTACTAAACAGAACCTTTTGTAACTGTACAAAACCTTACAGGACCTGCATTTTTGGTGACCCTTTTGGTGACCCTCTGAAGCACCGTAAGATCGGATTTGGCGCAGTTTTCTTCGTTTTTGGAACCTTTCCGATCATGCCAAAATTTGTCTCCCCGATGCCGCTCGTCATCTTCCGGCAGCTAAAGTCACCGGGCTTCTATCCGCTCGGCGGAACCCCAGGACTTTACCTTCGCATTCGCGGAGCTTCAGAAAGCTACATCCTCCGGTATCAAGACACATTCGGAAATCGGCGCAGCATGTCTCTCGGACTGCGCCGCTCCATGTCGCTGTCCGAGGCCCGCGCCAAGGCCACGGAAATCCGTGCGCGCCTTTCTGAGGGCATCAACCCAACACCCACACGCGCAACTCGTCGGCAAGCAAAGACGGAACAATCGTCTTCAAAGACAGCTCCCGCCTCCAAAACATTCGGGGAGGTCATGGCTTTGTGGCTGAAATACCGAGTGGAAAACAACTACTGGGTAAACGACCGGAAGGAGCCCTACGCCACGTCCAACCTTCTTGCCAGACACGTGCTACCTCGCCTCGGCGACATCAGCATCAATGCGATTACGATCGAAGACATTCGTGACGTGCTGGTCCCGATTTGGACAACCAAAACCATCACGGCAAAAAAGGCGTTGCGTAACATCAGAGCGATTCTGAACTGGGCGCGGGCGATGAACTACAGTGAAGCGGCAGAGGATTTGTGTTCGCTTCAAGGGCCTCTTGGCGTTCTCATGGAAGGCGCTCGTAAGAACGCCGTCCGCAAAGAGAATTTCGCAGCTCTCCCCTACGATAGGATTCCCTCGTTCATCCAAGCGCTTAACCACCGGGAAGGGACAAGCTGCTGGATGATGATGTTTGCCATTCTTACAGCGAGCCGCATGAAGGCTGTTCGGCTCGCAACTTGGGGCGAAATTGATTTCGAAAACCGGCTTTGGGCTATTCCGCCCGAGCACGACAAAATCAAAGACCCCAAACGCGACCGTACCATCTACTTGTCGCAGCAAGCCATCGACGTCTTGGAAAAGGTTCGCCCGAACCGACCCAAAGCTGACGAATTGATCTTCAAAGCCTCCAATGGCGGTAGCTTTTCTGACGCGGCAACAACTGCTTTGATCCGCCGAATGCACGCCAGACAAAAAGCTCTAGATGGAACCGGGTGGATTGACCCGGATAAGTCCAAGCGCGAAGGCAAAGTCTGCGTCATAACGGCGCACGGTACCGCACGCGGCGGTTTTCGCACGTGGGCAAAGGATGACCGACTCGGCAACAACCGCCGATACGACCAGGAAGCGGCTGAGCTTTGCTTGCTGCACTGTAAAGCCTCTGACGACTACCACGGAGCATACGACCGTGCACGTTTGAGCACGGAGCGTCAAAGATTGATGGAAGACTGGGGAAAGTTTTGTTGCTCGCTCATATCTGGCGATGTTCCATCCACATGAAATCTCCACCGAAAAGCTTGACGTTCATTTCCGACTGTGTAACAGTTATTTCAAGTTATTCAAGGAGATAGATCACATGCCACAAGTTCAGCTAGGAAAAATTGAACGAATCCCCGTCCGTGACGTGTGGCGACATGAGGCGCTGGACTTTACGAAGTGGCTGGCTCAAGAAGAAAACCTTACACAACTCGGAGAAGCTTGTTCCATCGATCTCGAGTTCGTAGATGTGGAGAGTGCTGTAGGCTCATTCGCCGTTGATATTTTTGCTAAAGAATCAGGCTCCGATCGCCGAGTAGTCATTGAGAACCAACTTGAAGATACCAATCACGACCATCTCGGCAAAATCATTACATACGCTGCGGGCAAGGACGCCGAAGTTGTCATCTGGGTCGTCGCCCGAGCACGCGATGAGCACCGAAAGGCAATTGAATGGTTGAATGAACACACTGATGACGAGTGCTCTTTTTTCCTTGTTGAAATCGAAGTGTGGCGCATTGGAGACTCCCAGATGGCACCGCGGTTCAACGTGGTTGAATCTCCCAACGAGTGGGCACGCGTCGAGAAAGCAAAGACTGGGTTGAGTGACACCCGGACAACTCAACTTGGATATTGGCAAGCGTACCGCGAGGCCGCTCTTTCAGATCCAAGCTTCTCCAAGGTTATGCGCCCACAGAAGGCTCTAGCTCAGCACTGGTCTAACGTCAGCGTCCAAACGTCTCGATACCATCTGGTCCTGCTAGCCCTTATCCAAAAGCGCCGAATCGGCGTTGAAGTCTGCATTTCGAAGGACAAAGCGTTCGGGAAGGTTGTATTCCTTCACCTGGCTGAACTCGAGCAACTTCTCGGCGTAAAAGGCGAACCATACGAAGCCGAAAAATCGTGTGGCATCCGCTTCTATCGCGAAGGATGCGACATCAAGGGAAAGCCCGAGATGTGGAGCGCTTTTATTGACTGGCAGCTTCGTGCTGCAGTCCAGTTGCGTCAAGCAATGCTATCCATAGATAACGACAATCCGGCGGAAATGACCGAGTAATTTGTCTAGGCTACATGAATGCCTCGCATACAAGCTCAAAGAACACTTGTTATGTATGCGCGGAGCTTTTAATTCCTTTCAATCTTCGTCAAATATATCCATCGCTCGCCACCTTGTTATTCGCTGGAGATCTGCACAGCTTCCTAGACAGAGAGATAGCGCCAAAACACTGAGTGTTGCACATGTTCCCAGATTCATCTATTTATAGTTCAACAGCGTTGAGCCCGCACTAATATGAATTACATAAAGTCATTGCATATCGAAGGTTTTAAAAAGTTCAACAATCTTGATGTTGAATTTAATAAACACATGAATATTCTTGTCGGCGAAAACGAAGTCGGGAAAAGCACCATATTAGATGCAATAAAATTAGTCTTAAACCAGCAATACAAAAATTCTGATAAATCAATACTCAAAGATCTCTTTAATGCAACACAAGTACATAATTTTGAATGCAAGCCGAGCGTAAAAACACTCCCAAAGATACTAATTGAAATTGAGTTTGAGCTTGACACAAACAACAGAAATTCCATTCGCTTCTTTGGAGAAATGCACAGAGATAAACAATCACATTCTGAGAAGTTTGGAATTTTATTTGAGTGCAAATACGATGAAAACATCGATCCAGATGTAGAGGAATCTATAAATCAAGGGAAAATCCCTTACGAATATTACTCCTTAACGTGGACAACCTTCGCTCATCAGCCATATCAAACATTAAAAAGACCATTCAATTCTATTTCTATCGACACATCGGACACAATTTCAAGCCAGTCATTCAACTACTACAATAAATCACTATTCACCAGTAAATATGATGATTCTATTCGCATGCATGCGAAAAACGAATTTCGTTCTGGACTCGAGAAAATTTTTACCGAGATAGAATTACCACCTATTGATGAAAATCGTAAATTTGGAATAGATGCAAAGAAAGTAATTCTAGAAAGTGTTGTATCTGTCTTCGAAGGATCCATACCATTAGAAAATCGCGGCCGCGGAATGGAAAACCTCATTAAGACCAAAATAGCACTAGAAAGAAATAGTAAGGTTGACGTTATCCTAATTGAGGAGCCAGAAAACCATTTAAGCATTTCAACTCTTAATAAAATGCTTAATGAGATTTCAAGAACCAAGGATAGCTCTCAAATTATTTTAACAACACACAATAATCTAATAGCCAGTCGATTAAACCTAACTAATGTACTATGGATTGCCGGAAATCAAGTCATATCTTTAAGAAATATCAATCAAGATGATGCCGACTTTTTTATTAAATCCGACCACAATTCATTTTTGCATTTACTACTTTCAGAAAAATCCTTTCTTGTCGAAGGGCCTACAGAATTTTTGTTACTCCCCGCCTTTTATAAACAAGTAACTTCTCACACCATTGAAGAAGATAACATTTCCATCATTTCTTGCAATGGTATTTCATATAAAAGATATCTAAGAGTCCTTGAGGGCACAAATAAGAAAATTGCAGTTCTTACGGATAACGATAAAGATGAACTGAGAATCTCTCAGGCCAAAGAGTTTAATTTAGAGAATAAAAATCAACATGTTTTCATGGGTAAAACAGTAGACGACTGGACCTGGGAAGTGTGCCTTATCAAAAGAAACAAATGCGTGTTAGATGAACTAATTAAGCCAGATGAAAATAGCAAATATCTCGTTTATGGTGCCGACATAGGGGATAAAACATTAGGAAAAATGTTGAATCAAAAAGTTGAATCTGCTTATAAAATTTTAAAATCAAACACTAAGCTTATCATCCCGGATCATATTTGCGAGGCAATTGAATGGCTAAAAAAGTAATTCTGGCTGTTGCAGGCGCAGGTAAAACTTATCATATATGTCACAATTTAGATGAAAATAAAAGAAATCTAATTTTAGCCTTCACCCACGAAAACATTAACAACATACGAAGAGAACTATTTGACGCCAATGGAACAATCCATAAAAATACCACAGTTTCAACATTCGATTCCTTTGTTTACAATCATTTCATTCTTCCATACGAATATACTATTGCCGAGTTTTTTGATAATTTAGATTTCAAAAGCACAGGCATTATAACCTCACCTCCTCCATCCAAAATAATCGAATCAAAGAAAAGAAATTTTAGGACGAACCCATATTATTCATCGAAAAAATATCTAACCCATTACATTACAAAGGATTGTCAGTATTATTGCGAGACGTTATCAGAACTAGCGCTTCAAGTAAAAGATCGAAACAGCAATTTAATAAAACGAGCAATAAATCGTTTATCAATTTTTTACGATAAAATTTTAATTGATGAGTTTCAGGATTTTCGACAATTCGACTATGATCTATTACTTCTACTTTGCAAGTATTTTCCTGACACTGTTTTAGTTGGAGATTTTTATCAGCATTCAGTAGCCGCAACGAACAATTCAGGAAAACCATTCAAAAAGAACATTACGCTCAACTCTTTTATTGAAAATCTAGAAAAAATAGGATTCGACGTTGATCAACATTCTTTATCACAATCTAGAAGATGCTCGACAGAAATTTGCAATTACGTAAAAAACAAACTTGACATACCAATCACTTCTGCAGGAATAAATAAAGGTGAACTTATATGGGCCGATGAATTTGCTTCGGAAATTCTGGCTGACGACGAAGTATTAAAGCTTGTGTACAATAGAGCTGATCAATACAAATTTAACGCAATGAATTGGTCTTATTCAAAAGGAAGCACATTTAATAATGTCTGCGTTATTTTAACAAGCAATTTCGAAAACCTAGACAGCGACTCTTTTGATTGCTCAAATATTCCTCCTATCACTGTAAACAAGTTATATGTTGCACTGACCAGAAGCTCAGGTAATTTATATCTGATAAAACAATCAACATTTAAAAGGGTATATTGCCATATTTAGCTAAGACTTTCTTTAAGAAACTCTGTTACCACACTATTCCAGACTGGAATACACCTGATTTGTCTTTTTTATAACTTTCGGTGAAATATGAAATGGCTTTAGCAGTGCATCGACAAAGCCTCCCCCTCCCCTCCGGCTACTTTCACAAGAGCTACCTCCGTCGGGGGACGGGCATTCGAGCGCCATAGCGTCATAAGGCCCAGGGGGATCCCGTCGACATAGTTAAGACAGATCGGTTCTCAGACCTTGATCTCGGGTAGTGAGGAGGTCTAAGCATCAGTTCACAGTCGACGTACAAGCGGAACGACTCGATGTTTTTTCTGCAGCAATCGCGTCTTTTTAGGGTAGAATTATCCGCAGCATATTCCCTTTGTGCGACTACGCCTGAAGGCCTTAAGTACGCAGCGGAGGTCGGTTTTCACAAAGCGGTACGGTCACAGGTCATTAAATTTCTCAATCCTGCAACACCACGTACCCGTAAGAGCAAGAGTGAGTTGGAACAGGAAATTAACGCCTTGGTTTCTCGATCCATCAAGTCCGGGCAAGTCATTGATCTTTTTTCTTCGGAAGGAATGGATCGCCCCAACATTGGCATTCTTGATGAAGCTTTCCTTGAGGGGATGAAGAATTTGCCGCAGAAAAATCTCTCCTTCGAACTACTTAAGAAGCTACTGAACGGAGAAATCAAGGGCTATCGCAGCCGGAACATTGTGAAGGCGAAGAAATTTTCTGAAATGCTCGAATCCGCTATCCGGAAGTACCACAACCATGCGGTTGACACGACTCGTGTAATTCAAGAATTGATCGATCTTGCGAAACGACTCAGAGAAGACCAAGCACACCGTAACGAGCTTGGCTTATCAGATGAGGAGCTCGCCTTTTATGACGCTCTTGCCGACAATGAATCGGCAAGAAGTTTGATGAGCGACGTAACATTGCAGCAGATTGCCAGAGAATTGACGCAGGCAATAAGAGCAAATCTGACGGTCGATTGGGCTATTCGCTCGAGTGTGCAAGCAAAAATGCGAACCACAGTGAAAAAGCTCCTTAAGAAATACAAATATCCGCCAGACCAAACTACATATGCCGTGAATGTTGTAATCGAACAAGCTAAACTGATGTGTGAAAATGAAGTGATCTAATCAAGGAGTGTTATATGACATATAGTGAAGAATGCTATTACGATTCGATCATCAAGTCACGAATCCTTCCATCACGTTTAAGCGAAACTGAAAAAAGTGTTTTTTCAGCACTAAGTGAGATCATTCGTCCTTGGGCTGGAGAATGCCTTGTAGATATCAAACTATCCGGTTCACGTGCAAAAGGTACCGCCACCAATTTGACGAGTGACATGGATATATTTATTTCACTATCAAGCAAAACATCCAATTCTCTTAAAGAGATTTACAACTCGTGCTACGCCCGCCTTCGTGAAAATATTAACAACGTCAGAAAGCAAAATGTATCAATTGGCGTCACCATGAATTTCCTTAACGGAGAGAGTATCAATGTGGACGTTGTTCCCGCTAAGCGTCAATCGCAATATGGAAACGATCACTCTCTTTACAAAAACAAATATGACACTTGGGTCAAAACAAATATTGATACCCACATCAGTCAAGTAGTAAATTCTGGTCGTCAATATGATATTGTCGCGCTAAAAATTTGGCGAGATTTAAATAAAATCAACTTTCCGTCAATATATTTAGAATGTTTTGCTTTAGAGTATCTTAATGGGAAACCCCTGTCTCACTGCACTTCAAACTTTTACCACTTGCTAAACTCTATCGCACTCAATATCGAAGAAAAAACAATTTACGATCCAGCAAATACAAACAACATCCTTTCTGACGAGCTAACTAAGAGTGAAAAGGAAACACTTGCACGTTACGCGGCAAACGCCAGTTTTCAGTCTGTTTTTAATATTTTAAGATGATTGACAAAGACTCTCAGCTTGCAAATTTATTCAAAAACCAGCAACAGAAAATGAAGATTGATCTCGAAACTTCTTCATGTATGTTTCATCCCGTAGATAACGGGGATCACTCTGAAAACGCATGGATCCAATTCTTTGAAAAATACCTACCAAAAAGATACAAAGTTGCCAAAGCAACCGTAATCGATAGTGAAGGCAGCTCTAGCGATCAGTTGGATATTGTAATTTTTGATCAACAATACTCCTACTTAGTTTTCCAGAGTGATGGAATTACATATGTTCCTGCAGAAAGTGTTTATGCAGCCTTCGAAGTGAAGCCAGAGATAAGCAATAAATACATCGACTATGCAGCAAACAAAGCAAGGAGTTTAAGAGCCCTCAAACGAACTTCAACCAATATTCCTACAGCAAACGGATTACTAGAACCAAAGTCATTACACGAAATAATCTTTGGAATTCTAGCCAACAGATCCAGTAAAAGCAACTTATTCGACAAAATCTTTTTCGAAAAATTATGCATCAACGATCGAGCTGGTAAACTCAACTGCGGATGCTGTCTCGATGGAGGATGCTTTTTTATAGAAGAGTCTCAAATAAAAATTTCACAAAATGAAAATTTTTTAATCTACTTCATGATTCGTTTTATCCAAGAATTACAGAAAATTGGAACGGTTCCTGCCATAGATTTAAATGCTTATTTGTCGAATCCGATATTCTCAACCGAGACAGCCCCATTAACCATAAATAATTCTTAGCATATCTAATTACCGTTTTTTCATCTCAGATTTTCGCTTACGGATTACGGCACACAACTTGTATATTTCGTTCCCGTGACCTCATTTGATATGCATCTAGTCGAGTTTTTCTTTCCTGTCGCAGTGAAAAGTTAGATAAACATGCATTCAAAATTGACAGGAGTTTTCTCGCACATCAAAGTGCCATACCTAACAAAAAAACAGTTCACGACTTACGGCAAGATCACCCGAGCCTGTAATGACTCGACCGCCAGCGGCGGTGGTTGTGGCGAACTTGGGCGGACGTGTATACGTTTCGCCCCAAGTTCGCGATCCTGCCTTAGCCGTTCAGGTCGCCAAGCTGAAATCCGACGACTTCGGAAACTTGGTTTTCAAAGAGGCCGCGAAAGCCAGCCGTGGATTCTCCCTGCAGACTCTACAGCTAGAGTCCATTCAACCGAAGTTCCTGGGTGAAATGTCCACCATTCGCCTGCATTGCGGGAAACACTGGGCCATCCTTGCGGAAAAACGACTCCTTCGAGGGTCGCTCGAAGCGAACTACTTGCAGGAACCGTTACGCGAAAAGCTCGAAAGACTTCCGCAAAGCGACCGCGACGAGTTCAAGCAAATGGCCGTTGCCGCAATATGTCAGGAAGACAAGGAGCGCTACGAACGAAACAACACCTACTACGCCGTCGACTTCAAAACACGCATGGTTCACCGTTGGTCTCACGAGCAGGTCATGCGACAAGGTCTTTACATCATCCGCGACAATCCGAAAGCACTGGCACGCTTCGAGATGGAGAAAAAGGAGGCCGTTCTTAAGGACGGCACTTCCCCAGAAAAGGCCGAGGCAAGCGCCCTTCGTGAACGAGTGAGCCCCGCTTCGAAAGACTGGATGGTCGGCATCGACCGAGGACATCCCGGTTTCTTTTTCAGCAAGGACCCAGCGGAGAGCATGGCTTCAGCTGCGAAAGTGTCCCCTGACATTGCCCGCCGAATCGAAATGCGCGTACGTCTCGCAGAGGGAGAAACCGCAGCAAGCCTCGCAAAAGTTCGTGCCTCTGCACTCGAGAAGTCACCGGCCTTCCAAGCAAATTGGGCGATTCAACCATCGCCGGGAAAAGCAGCGGAGGTGGACCTCAAAAACACTGCAGCCGAACCTCAAAGGCCGCGAACGCTTGAACGCTGATCGGGGAGACCTCAATGCGACTCTTCATTGCAGAAAAACCGTCCGTCGCGAAAGCCATCGTTGCCGAGCTTGGCTGCGTCACGCGCGGCGACGGCTTCATTACGTGCAAGGACGGTTCAGTCGTCACTTGGTGCTTCGGACATCTACTCGAGCAGGCGGAACCGGACGCGTATTTGCCGGACGACGTCCCGCGTACGAAAAAAGGATCCAAAGTCTGGCGTTTTGAAGATCTTCCGATTTATCCCAAGAACTGGAAGCTCTTGCCCAAGAACGATAAAGGCGTTAAGAAGCAGCTTGCAACGATCGGGAAATTGCTCAAGAAGGTCTCTCTCGTCGTACACGCCGGGGCCCCTGACCGCGAGGGGCAGCTCCTCGTCGATGAAGTTCTGGAACACTTCCGCTACACCGGCCGCGTGCAACGCTTCTGGGTTTCCGCACAGGACAGTGCGTCGATACGCAAAGGACTCACCAACCTTCGAGACAACGAGACGTTCGACGGCATGAGATTGGCTGCGCTAGGGCGTTCAAGGGCCGACTGGCTGCTCGGCATGAATCTGTCGCGCGCCTACACGCTGGCGCAGCAGGCGCAAGGCAAGAAGGAGCTCATCGCCGTCGGTCGCGTGCAGACGCCGACGCTCGCCCTGGTCGCGAAACGTGATGTAGCGATTCGTGACTTCAAGCCGGTGCCTTATTTCGTCATCAAGGCCCGCCTTGGCGGCGGTAAACCCTTTACCGCCGTCTGGGAACCTGAGGAGTCGCAAGCAAAAGCGCTTGGTCGATCGCTGCATCGCGGCCGCGTTGCAGCAGCGACTGAAGGCCGTCGGCCAAGCCACCGTCGTCAGGTGCTCGCGCACGCCCAAGAAGATTGCGCAACCGAAGGCTTTCTCACTTGCCGACATTCAACTGGGCGCCTCGAACCAATTTGGCTTTTCCGCGGAGAAGACGCTCAATCTGTGCCAATCCCTTTACGAAACGCACAAGGCGACGAGCTACCCACGCACGGATTGCTCGTTCCTTCCCGAGTCTCAATACGCCGACGCCAAGAACGTGCTGCCGCAATCGCCAAAACCATGCCGCCCCTGGCGGGCCTCGTCGCGAAATGTGACTGCTCGATCCAGTCGCCGACGTGGAACGACAAAAAGATCACGGTGCACCACGGCATCATCCCGACGCAGCAAGCTGCAGACGGCTCCAAGTTCAGCGACGACGAACGAAAAATCTATCGCTTGATCGCCGAGCGCTACTTGTCGAACTTCCTTCCCGCACACGAGTACCTAGCGTGCAGCATCGAATTGCGCATTGCAACGGAACGCTTCTCAGCCAAAGGGCGTCTTGTCACAAAGCCCGGCTGGAAAGTTGTCACGAGCGCAGCCGACGAAGACAAAGCGGATGATGAAGGTCAGGCCCTGCCGGAACTGAAGTCTGGCCTGCAGTTGCCCGTATCCGGAATCGATTGCGAAGAGGAACGCACGAAACCGCCCGCTGCCTTCACCGAAGGCACGCTGATTCGTGCCATGGAAAACATCCACCAAGCGGTGAACGACCCGCAGAGCAAGAAGTTCCTCAAGGAGGGAGACGGCATCGGCACGCCCGCCGCGCGGGCTGCCATCATTGCCGAACTCAAGCGGAAGAAGTACCTCGAAATCAAGGGCAAAAAGATCGTTGCAACTGAGCTTGGCATTCACCTGCTTCAGGTGGTTCCCGACGTCATGAAAAACCCGGTTCTCACAGCGCTCTTCGAACGAATTCTCCGCGAAGTAGAAGCAGGAAATATTCCGCTTGACGTCTTCATTGAGAAGCAAAAGCAGTTGGTCATCAACGAACTGAGAAGGCTTCGGAAATGATCAAGGACTCAGCTCTCGATCGGCTCTTCCCGGAGTCTATGCGGTATCACAAGGGATATGTCGCAGACCCCGACCATAAAGGTGGGGCTGGCGCCCGCTCTCGACTCGTACGGTTGACTCCCAGGCAGAAACTTGCGGGCATCGTCAGAAGGGCACCGGAAGTCATGCTGAAGATCGGACGCGCCAATATTCGTTGCCTCCAACACATGAAGGCCGCAGCCGACTACATCAGTCGAAACGGCAAACTCGAAATCGAAGACCAGGACGGCTTCACCCACGGCTCCAAGGAACATGTGCAAGCTGTCGTCCGTCAATGGGGACTTCAATCGCAAATCCCCCAAGAGGAGTCCTCAAACGATCGTCGTGCCCACGGCCGCCGGATCATCCTCTCCATGCCGGCCGGTACGCCGCCAGAGGGTTTCAAAGCAGCATGCCGCAAATGGGCTCAAGACACGTTGAGCGGATACGACTACCTGATGGCGTTTCACACGCCGGAAAATGATCGCAGGACGACACAACCGCACTGCCATATCTTGCTTCGAACCATCGGCCATGACGGACGGCGTTTTCACATTGACAACACTCGCCGTGAGGAGATGCGCGAACATTTCGCCGTATGTTTGCGCAAACAAGGCATCGAAGCCAACGCTACGCAGCGTTGGCAGCGTGGCGTGACACGTCGTTCACTGGGCCAACCGGAGTTTCACAACGCGCGGAAGGTGCAAACCAACAAGGAACGCGCCCGCAAGCACGCCATTGCACGAAAAAAGAAGACCCTGTTGCTCAAGACCATGCAAAACCGGCTGATGGACGTCGAACGCTCCGTTCGGAGTGGGAAGCCTATCCCCGATCCGCCGGGTATCGTCAAGGCGAAAGCAAAACGTCAGGAGTTGACCGATCTCCTGAACGACGTAATCAACGAGCTGAACGCCGGTTCGAGTCAGGACAAGATGCTCGCCCGAGCTGCGAAGGAGCATCTTCAGAAACTACCGCCCGTCAAATCTGCTGCACAAGAGACCGTCAGTTCATTGACTGACAAAGCAAGGCATGCCATGCAAGCTGAGGTTAAGCGAACCCCCATAAAGAACCGCTGAAGGCACCGGCGTGCCACATTTGCGCCTATAATCATAGGCAGATAGGCGCATATCATCCCTTCGGGTTATAGGAATACTCATGACACAGTCTGCCACTCGCATTGCGAATGTAAAGTGGAACATTTCGGTTCCACCTGATTTTGATGAAGCTACTCGCATTTACCTTGCGTCTCAAGGAGGTAAAAAGGGTTCTCTTTCTTCTTTGGTCCAAAAGGCGGTTTCCCGTTACATCTTGTCTTCGCTTACAGGAGAGGCTAAGGAAAAGGTGCGTGCATCTGGGCTATCCCAGAATGAGCTCGACAAGATTATTGCGGATGGAATTGCCTGGGCTAAGGACCAATCGAGATGAAAGTCGTTCTTGATACAAATGTTCTGATTTCAGCGCTCATTTCGCCGCACAATCCCCCTGACCTCATCCTTCAATCATGGCTCGCCGGAGACTTTGAGCTTCTCACCTCAGAGGATCAGCTCGAAGAAATTCGGCGAGTCTCGCGTTATGCCCATTTGCAGCCCTTGCTGCAACCACACCAAGTTGGAGTGCTCGTCAATCGTATGCGTAGCTTGGCAACGATTGTTCGCCCTGAATCGCTGATTTCTGAAGAAGCGCTCGACCCTGATGACAATTTCTTGATCGCGATTTGTGAGGCTGGTTCTGCAAACAATCTTGTCACTGGGGACCAACGCGCCGGCTTACTCGAACGTAGACATATAGGCGCTACAGAGATACTCACTGCTGCGCAATTCGCGGAGCGTTACTTGGGATGGCGTGTTCAGCGATCGTAGGCTTTACAGAAGAACGGCACCATTGAGGGCTGGCAGAATTGAGGTCCGTCCCTTTTTCGATAAACAACCTTAATCAACGCATTGTTTGCGATAGTTAATTCTTTAGGGATTTTTTGGTGACCTTTTTGGTGACCCTGTGCAATTTTTACTAAAATGCGGAAAGCTAAGTCTTTGATTTTATTGGCGTCAGAGAAAAAGTCCGAATCCCTCCTTCTCCGCCAAGAATTGCAAACACTGCAGTTTTGTAATTAGTGATAAACACTTGAAACTGCAGAGGATTAAAGGCTTGAAGCGATTGAGTTTCAAGCCTTTTTCTTTACCTCCCAAACTCCCGGCCTACTAGATCACTAACGATTGAGGTAGCCTGGGAGTTTTTCTATCCCCAGCAAATCCAACAGGTCACGGTGTCGTTTGGCCACGGCACCAACGATGAAAGCGTCTGTCGTACGGCGCTTTCGTGCCTGTACGCTGCGTAACTGTCCCAGCAACTTGCGCAAAGACTCCTCGGGCATCTTCAGGCTAGGATTGAGCCCGCTCATCTTGCGAGCCGTGCACAGCATGCTCATGCGCAGCGCCTGCGCGATCGTGTAGATAAACAGCTTGCCCCTGTACGTCGCTTCGGTTGCCTCCAGTCTCGAGCCTCCGACTTCATTTTTGAGCTGATCAAAGCCTCGCTCGATGATTTCTCGTTGGCGATATATCTGCAACGCCTTAAACGGGTCGGATTCGACGTTGCTTCGAATCGCCCGACAGCCCATAAATTCCACCGCCTTTTTCAGTTCGTCAAAGTTCACGGACCAAACGAGTTCTGTCGGCTTTGCTTTTTTGTTCTCGCGCAGATATTTGCGTACGCGTTTCCACAGAACAGGATCAATCGGAGCCTGTCTGGATAACTTTTCGGCACCTTTCTTCGCTTTGTCTATCAACGCCTTTGCTGCTTTTGCATTGCCGAGTTCCTGAGCTTTTTCCGTTGCTTCGGCTACAAGCTTTTCTTGATCACGTTGCCGCTGTACTTCTTCGTTCTTGCGATCGACAACGTCGAGTACATCACGATAAAGGTCGTCGGCTTCCATCTGAGCGACAACGGCATCACGGTAAAGATGCAAATGCGCTTCCAGCTGCAGCTGAAAACCATCGTCTGTTTGTTCAGTCCAGTGGTCGGCAACTCGGATGCCACAAATCCCCATATGAGGATTGCTGTGTGCGATGGGATCCCTAAGAGCTTTTGCGTTTCGGCGAAGTTGTGCTCTTACGGCACCTTCATTGAGGTTCAGAAACTGGATGTACTTCAGTTTCAGATTGATGGCTGTCTGCGTGTTGTAGATGCTTTGAAATCCTCGATCCGTCACAAGAATGTTGTCCTTCAGGGACAAATTGGCACTCTGCATTTGCAGATAAATTGTGGGCAGAATCAATTTGTCGTTAATGGAGCCGTCATAGGCGTAGGCAAAGACAACGTCGCCGCTGTCGTGATCACAGACAACCATGTAGTTGACCTGACGCAGCTCCGGGTTTTGTTTGGCGTGTCCCCACGCAGCATCGGTAATCGTTGTCGAGTATGTTGAGATGCTGGTGCTGTCAAAGGACAACGTTGCGGCACCCGCCTGACGCTCATTGGCACGATCATATCGTTTCTTGTAATACTCTTCGAACTGAGTCACCGTGAGCTTTGCCAGAAGCTCGGAAATGCGACGACCATCACGCGGCTCAATGTCGGGAAGCCATACCTGAGCAACCCAATCCTCAAAGTTCATCATCGCTCCGCCACCATCGAGTTTGTATGCAGCCAGAGCCAGCAGATAGCGTCCTCTTTCTTCCCCGAAAACAGTTGTCAGATCATCGAGGATCTTCATTTTTTCAGCCGTTTTCCAGGCGGCATACGTGACGCCGACACGAATGGTTTCGTCACTCCAACTGATGTCTTTCTTGGCTTTCTTTACCGGAAAAAGTTGCTCGAACTGCTGTTGAGAAACGAGCTCTCGATCGGCCCAGTACCAGGTTTGACCTTGGAAAGAGGAGAAGGCTTGCTCAAAGGCGCTCGAGAGTCGAATGGAACCGTCATCAAGCAGGCGGCCGACCTGAATGCGCGCGTCAACGCAGGAACGCTTCTTCTGGGCATCCCAGCGATTGCGGTAGGCGCGGATATAGACACGACCGGCCGAGTCCTTACAGGACATCAAGGACCAAGATTTGCCGGAATTGTCGATGATTTGAGACATATAGATACATAGTATAAGATTTGCATCTATTTTAGCAAAAATAAAAATTCCTGCACTTCTGCGTCAGAAAAAATGCAGGAATATCAAACGTCAAAAAATTTATTTGCAAGCAATTTGATCCGAGTCAATGCACTTGTGATCTAGTGACCCGGGAGGTTGGGTTGTTTGTCGGAACGACATATTAGTAGTATCGCTGCAAATTCAGGCACCGAATATGTCTTGGACAGAGAATCCTCGGAGCTCTACGGAATAGTCCGACAGTTTCTGCTCCTGAAGAAAAACTTGTACCTTGCCGCGCAGCTTTGTCTCATCCAATTTCTGCGGATTGGTTTTCACCTCACCAATCAAAAGGCGCTTGGCTTCTCGATCAATCGCGATCAGATCAATTTCGTTTTGACCTTTCCGATCCCACCAGCTGCCGACTTGATCCCACTGACCGCTTTCGATCGTTGAGCGGACAAACCAATGTTCCAGACTGCGTCCCAGAAATGTCGGCAATCCGGCTTTAGTGAGCCCGATCATGCGTTCCCATTGCCCGGCTTCGGCAAGCGCCTGCATTTGCGCCGTCGAGATGAAACGCAACCAGAATCGAAAGTACGGATCCGCAATGCGATAGCGTATCTGCCGCGAACGGTTTTCTCCGAGAAGCGGACTCACTCGCTGAACAATGCCGAACAGCTCTTCGAGTCTCTTGATATATGCCGACACATCCTGCGCGATGTTGTCTTGAATCTCAGAGCGTTTCGTGGAACCTGAGGCAATTTTCTGCAAGATTTCAAGGTAAATCGAAGAAGAGACTCGAAACTCGTTGGCAAGCATCACATTGCCTTCCGAGCGAAACCAGCTGCCGTCGTTTGAGAAGATAAGCCGCAACATGGCTTCGCACGTCATCGCTTCATTGTCGGCGAAGTATTCCACGTAGCGAGCAACGCCGCCCGTGACGGCATAAAGCATCAGGAAATCCGCCGCCTCCGCGTTCGAAGACTCGTGCAGAAAAATCTCTCGCATCAAACTTGTTGAGAACGGCTGCAGGGTCATCAACACATCGCAACGGCCGTACAACGGTTCACTTCTGCTGCCGAAGATACGCTCCAGGCTCGACTGCAAGGAGCCGCTCATCACCAGCAGCAATCGGGCTTCGTTCTTGCCCAAATCCCACACTTTCTGCAATTGCGACCAAAAGGCAGGAGCTAAGCCGTCAATCTCCTGGCACTCATCAATGACGAGCACCATGGGCCTCGTCTTCGAAAGCTCAAGAACATAGCCCACCGTTTCGGCCAAACTTGTGAGCGTAGGCGGGAATTTGATCGCGAGCTGCTCAGAGAGCATTGCAATGATCTGCGCAGAGAGCTGGGCCTCAGAGGTGACGCGCGGCACAAAGCAGTAGGCAAAAGGCACCTTGCGGCCTTCCAATGCCTTGAGGATAAGCTTCGTTTTGCCGACTCTCCTGCGCCCCGTTACAACGGCCATGCGGGCGCATTTTCTTTTTTCGCACAGCTCAAGTTGTCGTTGGAGTGTCCGGATTTCGTCCTTTCTGCCGAAGAATTTCACGATCGATACCTTTCTTTTTCTGAGATTCTACAAAATCTTAACACTGTTAAGCTTAATATTGTTAAGGTTTTAGGCAAAAAGGGGATTTGATTGTGACATTCAGAAAAATCAAATGCCGCCGGAAGAAGTCATTCCTCGGGCGGCGTTTTGCTAGGAAGTCGACAGGTTAGAAGCGGAAGTCGCGTTCGCCTTCTTCGATGCGGATGATGCGTTTTTCGCAGGCAATGCGCATCTTCTCGTGACAGATCTTCGGAATTTCGTTGGCAATCACGCGTTCGCCAGCTTCCTTCGTGGCGGGGCTCGCGTAATCGCACAGATATTCCTTCATCGTCATCACGGCGTTGGCCTGGCAGTAGCGGGCAATGGAGCCGTCCTTGGCAAATTCCATGAAGCGGTCGCCCGTGCGGCCGGCGCGGTAGCACGCCGTGCAGAAGCTCGGCAGATAGTGGTTGTCCAGGAGCCAATGCACCACTTCATCGAGGCTGCGGCGGTCGCTCGTGTCGAACTGTGCCGTGTTTTCGATTTTGGTGATGTCCTTGATCGTGTAGCCGCCCACGGACGTGCGAGAGCCGCCCGAAATCTGCGACACGCCGAGCTTGAGCGCTTCGGTACGGATGCGCGCGCTTTCACGCGTCGACATGATCATGCCGGTATAAGGCACGGACAGACGGATCAAAGCCACGACCTTAAGGAACACGTCGTCGGGCACCGCGTTGGAGAACGTTGCCGGATCGATGTCGTCGGCCGGGCAGATGCGGGGCACGGAGATCGTGTGCGGACCGCAGCCGTAGGTGGCTTCCAAGTGTTCGGCGTGCATCAGGAGCGCAATGAGATCGTAGCGATAGAGATTAAGTCCGAAGAGTACGCCGAGACCCACGTCGTCGATGCCGGCCTGCATGGCGCGGTCGTGCGCCTCCGTGTGATAGCAATAGTCGGACTTCGGTCCCTTCGGGTGCAGCTCTTCGTAGGTCGGCTTGTGATACGTTTCCTGGAAGAGTTGATAGGTACCGATCTGGGCGTCGTGCAGCTTCTTGTAGTTTTCTACGGTCGTTGCCGCGATGTTGACGTTGACGCGGCGGATGGCGCCGTTCTTGTGCTTGATCGAATAAATCGTCTTGATGGCGTCAAGGATGTATTCGATCGGGTTGTACTTCGGGTGTTCGCCCGCTTCGAGAAGCAGACGCTTGTGACCGAGGTCCTGCAGTGCAATCACTTCACGCTCGATTTCCTCCATCGTGAGCTTCTTGCGCACGATGTGCTTGTTCTTGGCGTGATACGGGCAGTATGTGCAGCCGTTGATGCAGTAGTTGGAGAGGTAGAGCGGCGCAAAAAGCACGATGCGCTTGCCGTAGATGTGTTCCTTCACCTTAATGGCGGCGTCGAAAATGCGCTTGGTGACTTCCGGATCATCGTTGGCAAGCAGCACAGCCGCTTCGCGGTGAGTAAGCCCCTTGAAGGTCATCACCTTGTCGAGCAGCTGATCAATCAGGGCTGCGTTATTCTTGTTTTCTTCACCGTAGGCCAGAGAAGCAAGAACTTCCTCGTCGTTGATGAACTCTTCTGCGCGCGTCGAGCGCGGATCGTAAGGGATGCTCACGGCTGTGACTCCTGAAATGCGTGTGCAGGATTATTCTTGTCGTCGACAGCGGACCTCCGGACTCCCGCAAAAATCAGGGCCGATCAGTTGCCCGACCGGCCCTACCTTCTCTATACAGGAGATCCGCCGACCAGGTCTTTCGCAAGCCGTCTCTTGCTCGAGTGAAAGACCGGCGTCGTGTCTGTGTTGATGCGCATTGTGAACGATTTGCTATATTTCGTAAAGTGCAAATATTGCAGACTTTGTTCCCTTTTCTGCAATATATTGCTGTAACCATTTGATTTCAATCCGTTTTCTGTCTTTCGCCATGGAACTCAAATCGAAATCCGTCCGACTCTTCTGCGCCGTTGTCGAATCCGGAAGCCTGCTTGCGGCCGCCGACAAAATCGCGCTTTCGGCTTCCGCCGCAAGCCGCGTGATTTCTCAGCTCGAAGAGCGACTTGGATTTGCGCTGTTCGATCGTTCGGGAAAAGCGCTCACTCTTACCGAAGATGGCGCAGATTTTTATCGGGTGGCCATGGAATCAATGCGCGCCTGGCAGCGTCTCGAAGACTATTCAAGAGAGCGCGACCGCAAAAAAACACTGCGAATCGCAGTACTTGCCCGCCATTGCTCGGATGTCATCATTCCGGCCGTTGTCACCATCATGAAACGCCACGAAGAAACGCTGAGAGTGACAATGGACGTGCATGCCAGTCGCGATATTCACTACTCCAAATACTCCCACCCGTTTGATGTAGGGTTCGGAACACTCTTGAGCAGCCACGACGATTTAGAAAAAACAGCGCTTGCTCACCTGCCGTTTTGTCTGGTCGCCAGCCGTCAGCACCCGATCGCAAGGTATGACACCATCGGACAGGAAGATTGTCGTGAAGCAGAATTCGTGATTCTTTCGCGCGATACGCTCGAACAGGAACACGCACGTCGCCTGATGCCCGCTCATGCACGCATCGCGGCCGAAGTGTCTTCCACACAGGTAGCGCTTCGCTTCGTCAAGCGCAATGTCGGCGTTCACTTCACCGATCGACTTGCCGCCAAGAGTGTCTCCAACGACTGCAAGCTCATCGAGCTCAAGGAGCCGCTCACGATCCCCTTCTATGTCTTCTGGCCCAAAGCCGCCGGGCGCATTGATCCCGCCGTATTCGAATGCACGCGCGAGATCGCTGCGAGCATTAAGGCTGCGGGCATTGAACTGACTCCTGAAGGAGAAGCGTTTCTTGCCAAAAAATCGACTGAAGATTAGTCAGACACGTCCTGGCCGCGTTCCATGTTGGCAACCATCTTTTGGATTTCCTTTTCCTCTGCGGTTGCCATCTTCTTACTTTCTTCAGCACTCATGAGAGTGACGCTTTTCTTGTGCGCACCGGCAAAGTAGTTCAAAACAAGATCTGTCAGATCCAAGACCGACCGATAGAAGTGCGTCTGTGCGTGTTCTCGAGCCCGGGCAGTAAATTCAAACACCCAAGGCATCAGATATGTTTCCAGAAACACTTTGCGGCACAAGCTGAGGCGGGAATACTCCACTGCGGCCTTTGTCTCAATCGCGCGCACGATTTGCAGGTCCACTGTCATAAGAAACCGCAGACATGTCCCAATGTAGTCAATTCGGTCATGAATCTGCATGTAGCCGTCATAGCCGCCGTCAATGTAAAGAGCGGCCAGATCGCCCATCATTTCAACGGTCTTGCCTTTCAAAAATAAAAAGGCATAAGGAGCCGTCGGACCATAGGATGGTGAAATGCCGCGGAAAAGTTTGGTCCAGTCCCGCTTGAGATTCAAAAGCGCTTCTTCGTTCGACCTGACTTTTTCCGCCTCGGTACACAAAATCCCGACAGCCGTTTGGATTCGGGAGTCGTCCGTGAAGCCCTCAGGAATCAGTTCTCCGAGCGCTTTGGCAAAGTCAACGTCAGGGTTGTGTAGATAAAACTCGGCCAGAAGACCGCATGCAGCCGCTTCATTGCTAAATGCTTCGCCGTTTGAAGGTAAAACCGTAATCGAGCTGTCCGTCATTTCAAATACTCAGGCAAACCGTGGTGTCGTTAAACATCAATTGACTTTCGGCGGCGATGGTAATGGAGTCAGGATGTCGCCGCCGAAGTCTTCGTCACGTTACTTTCTCAAAAGTCCTGTGGGCTGAACCTCCTTGGCTTTGGCCTTGTGTCCCTCCAGCAACTCGACCGGGCAGTTCTTTTCATCCGTGATGTAAAAGACACGCGGCTTGGTCTTGAGTTCGGGATTGAGCGGCTTTGGGTTGTACTTCTTCATCATCTTCGCGATCTCGGAATTGGGATCGTCCAAATCGCCAAAGATGCGTGCCCTGCCGGCGCAGGTTGCCACGCAAGCGGGAGGCAGCCCCTGAGCACGGCGATCCGCGCAGAAGTCGCACTTATCGGGCGTATTGAATTTGTGTTCCTTGTAGCGCAGCTTCTCATACTCGTCCGGCCCGTGTCCCTCATCCTTCCAGTAGCTCGGATTGGGATCTGTGTAGAAGGAGCGAGCATCGTATGGACAGGCGTTCATGCACATCTGACAACCGATGCATTTGTCGGCGTCGACGCGCACCACACCGTCCTTATCTCGATACGAAGCTCCCGTCGGGCAGACGCGGATGCAAGGCGCATCCTCGCAATGGTTGCACAGGGTCGGAAGGAACGTCTGCGTCGAGTTCGGAAACTTTCCCTTCTCGCCGATCTTCACCTTGCAGCGAAAGTGACCCGGAGGTGTTGCATTGGCCGCTTTGCAGGCCACCACGCAAGCCAGACAGCCGTAGCAACGGCGCGTGTCGATGATCATTCCTAAGCGCATACGCAGACTCCTCCTTCGACGAGACCCGTGGCCTTATAGATACGCACAGCCACGTTGTTTTCCACGCCCATTTGGAACGGGCAGCTTTCGTTGGGTTTGCCGTTGCACAGCAGGTTGTACATCGGACGGTTGTAGACCTTTTCCCCCAGAGACTTGACCAAGCGTCCCAAAGAACCTGCGATGTTGACGGTTCCCGGACGGAAGAGTTCGGACAAATGCACCGGCCCTTTCGTGCGACCGTTCTTACTCTCGACCCAAATCACGTCGCCTTCCTTGAGTTTGTAATAGGCGGCCGTCTTCGGATTGATGCAGACTTTGCCGAACTGAGGATCAAACGTTTCGCTTGCTTCCACAACCCAAGGCATCTGGTCGACGCCGCCGCATCGCGAAGGCGAAGTCGGCGTCTTGAAGTTCGTGGCAATCAGCGGATACTTGTCGGTCGACTTCACTTCAAGGATCTTCTTGCTGCGCCACTTGATGACCGCTTCGAAATACTTGAGGTTTTCTTCGGCATTGAAATCGGGAAGATAGAGCTTACCCTTGTACTTCTTGAAAAATGCGCGCTGACGTTCGCCCGAGCGCAGCGTGCGCTCGAAGTAGATCGGGCAGCGTGTTTCACCATCCTTGTACCAGTATGAGTTATAAGCCTCAGCCGGAGCGCGTTCTTGAACGATAAGACCGTGTTTCTTGAGGTAGTCCAATCCGCGTCCATTGAAGGCCTTGCGAGCGCCTTTATCCCAAATTTCTGAAATCGTGTATCGGCGGCCGGGCTTGAGCTGTTCTTCCGGATCAAGCTGCACAGTCGTCACTTCTCCAAGCACCACACCCACCTTGTTGAGATTGGCATTGAACTCATCGATCATGCCCATTCGGTCACAAAGCTCAATGATGATGTCCTGCGGTTGGCGCGTGTTGTATATCGGCGGCAGCGGGTCGCGGTACATCATCAGGCGCTGATTGTTGGTTTCCTTCGTGGAAAGGTCGAAAGCGCCTTCGAAACAGTTGACGGATTCGCGTTCCAGAACCGAATTGGAAGCAAGCAGAATATCCGAAAGCTGCGCCATTTCGTCGTAGTGATAGGCGATATTGACGGCAAACGGAATGTTCAAAACGCCCTTGAGGACTTCGTAGGGTTCGGTCGTCGAGGCTATTGGATTGGAACCCACCGTGAGCGAGGCTTCAATCTCGTAGTCGAAACCGTACTTCTTCGGATCCTGGCAAACCTTATAGGCAAGGACAGGCAACGTGTGCTTGTGCGGGAAGTAATCGCTGAGATTGATGTGCTTGGGCGGGTAACTCATCGGATTGTCACGAGCTTCACCCTTGGGTTCAACCACGCCGTCGGCATCGGGTTTGAGATGGAAAGAACTGCGTGCTTTGGCAACTGTGCCGCCTGGAACGTCAATGCCGCCGATCAACATCGCAAGCATTTTGCACATCAGGTCGCACGGTACGCCGTCGCGCTGGTTTTTGACGCCACGTTTACTTTCGATCATGGAACCGCGAACGGGCATTTCAACCATTTCACCCTTGCTGTTGGCAAGCTTGATGGTGTCACCGATACGCGCATTGTCAATGTAGTCGTTGGCGATCTGGCGGATACGTTCCTTGGGAATCCAACAAATCTTTTCGGCCCATTCAGGGGTCGTGTCCTTGAAGCCTCGCTTGACAAGCACCATGGCTGCATCCGTCCTGACACCGTTGACGGTCACGTTCTCACACCACAAGTCGGGATCCTTGAGCGTCTTGTCGTCAAAAGACTTGATGCGACCGTCGGAAAGATCGCGAATCTGCGGCTTTCCGTCCTTGCCGCGGGCGTAATGACCGTCGGGGCCGATCAGGTACGGCGCGTTGGAGCGCCACTTCAGGAAATGATCGTCAACCTTCTTGATTTCGTAAAGGATGACATGAACAAGCGCCATCAGAAACGCCAAGTCGCTGCCCGGACGAATCGGAACCCACTCGCCTTTGCTGGCCTCAGGACTGCAGCGCGGATCCACCACAACAAGTCGGAAGTCCTTCTTGCCTTCATACATCAGATCGAAAATACCACGCGTGCCGCCTTCACAGGAACCGATACCCATGCCTACGTTCAAACCAATGGCAATGAAATAACGACAGTAGGAAGCATCCGGCACCGACCCCGGAAATACGCCCTGAACAAGGTCGGAGGCGTAATGCAGTGTGCACAGAATGCCGTTGCTCTTGACAAAGTTCGGCGTACCGTAGCACTGTGCGAAATAGAACATGAACGTACAGAAGAAGTCCATGTCTCCGAAGCCAACTTGGTAGAGGAACCTCCGCGGGTCACGTTTTCGGATATCTCCGAGACGCTTGGCAACCGTATCAAGCGCTTCTTCCCAAGAAATTTCAACCCATTGCGGATCCACGTCCAAGCCCTTTTTCGGGTTGGTGCGCTTCATCGGAGCCTTTACGCGATACGCGTTGTACGTGTTTTGTAGGATGCTCTGCCCCTTGGCGCAAAGCGCTCCTCGGGTTGTCGGCGTTGCCGGATTACCCATGATTTCCACGGCAATTCCGTTTTCAACGCGATACATATTGGGACATGTTCCGCGCATACACATGCGGCAATGTCCGTAATGCCACCCGTCTTTCATTTTCGGGTTGAGCTTGACACCTTTGGCGTGCTCGGCCGCCTGTAGCGGATCAAGAGATAAACCGAGCATGCCGAACACCGAGCTCAATCCCGCGGCCTTGATCAGATTTCGTCTCGAAAAGGTCTGCATTGTGAGTTTCCTGTTTGGGGTTTGGGGAACGACCGCTTCATAAAATCTGCGCAGTTTCGTTTCGATGCGATCGGGACTATAGTAGTCTTTACCAAAATCGAGATGAGATCTATATATGAAAAGCAATGATTCCATTTATGGAAATTTGGACGACGTCTTTCTGTTCTGCTCCGTTATCGAGGAAGGATCTTTGACTAAAGCTGCTCGATCACTGGAACTTCCCGCCTCCACCATTTCACGCCGTTTAGCGGCGTTGCAGTCGCGCCTCGGTGCTTCCCTTTTACAGCCGCACAAGCGCGAATTGGTACCAACAGAACTTGGTCAAAGGATTTTCGACGCGCTGCATCCGAGCATCTGGCATTTGGAAAATGCGCTAGCGTCCGTTCAAAACGAAAAGCACACACTGCAGGGATCAGTACGTATTACCGTGCCGAGAGCTTTCTTTTATGACGTCGTGCGGCATACCGTCAGACGTCTTCGATCGCTATATCCCAACATCAGGGTACTCGTCACCATCAATCAGTCGCCCATGATCGCTTCGCTGGACGTGAATACGGACATTTTGATGACCTTCGACGATTTGTCAGAGCTGGGCGACTGCGTGGCCATTCCAATCTACAAGACCAAACTTGGCATCTATGCCCATCAGGATTTCTTCAAGAACAAACCGGTGCCGCAAACCATCACGGACCTTGAGCACGTCCCCTGGATCTGTAATTACGAGACCAAAACCATGCCTTTATACCGGGAAGAAGTGCTCGCGAATATTCTTGGCATCCAACCCGTTTTTGTTGTCAACGACATCCTGGCCGTTGCCGACGAAGTGCGCGCTATGGGTGGCGTGGGCATGATTCCGATTGCAAAAGCAGCTCGGCACAAAGAGTTGATTCGTCTGTTTCCGGACTACAACGGAAAGATCCGCCAAAGCTATCTTGTTTACCGAAAGCACCGTTACCAGCCGAAGGTCATTGCCGTTGTCATTGAAGAACTAAAAAGAGGGGTTGAACGCTGGGTTCGCCACCGAGACGACTGGGCCGCTGAAAAGAAAGGCAGCGCCGACTAATAAAATCGAGCACTGCCTTTCGGTTGCGTTTGGATTTTTTATGGGTTATTTCTTCAGACCGGCCTTGGCGAGGTCACCCGAAAGAATCCAGGTCACGTTTTCCGGCACCACCATGCGGCGCAGGGCGGCGTTGACAGAGTCAACCGTCACGGCGGCAATCCTTTCCTCAAACTGCTTGCTGAAAGCAAACGTCTTGCCGGCTTCCATGAACTGCAGCCAACTCTGGGCGAGGTAGTCGTCCTGAGCGCGATTGACGGCGCGGGAGTCGAGGATGCCCTTGACGGCTTCCTTAACTTCCTGCTCGGTAAAGCCGTCCTTGACGGCGCGCGCAATCTCTTCCTTGGCGCAGGCTTCAGCCTTGGGCAAATTCTGCGGTGCGACGATTGCGGACATCATCCAGCTCGAGCGGTTGCCGAACTGCGGCAGTTTCACGTGAGAGCCCACGCCGTAAGAAAGACCTTCCTTCTGACGCAGACGATCGACCAGGCGGTTCGAAAGACCCGTACCGCCGCCCAGAATCCAGTCGGCGACAACGAGAGCCGCCGCGTCATCGTCGTTGACGTTGCCCTCAAAATCGACGCGCGCGAAGATCACGGCGTTTTCCTTGCTCGGGGCGTCAATCACAATGCGCTCGGCCGCCACGGGCTTGAATTCGCTGTAGTAGCGCTCAAATGCATACGCCTTGTCAACCTTCTTGCCGTTGGCGTAAGCCTTTTGCAAAGCAGCCTTGACGGCAACCGGATCGAATTCGCCGACGATTGCGATCGCACCGTGCTCGGTGCTCACGGCGGTCTTATACCAATCGTAAAGTTCGTCGCGAGTGAGGCTCTTGAAGGCCGCAAGCATCTCTTCGTTGAGCGATGCGTTGCGCGGATCGCCGTCGGGATACGTGCGGAAGTGCTTCTTTAGAGCTTCGCGAGCCATGTAGACCGGATCGTCACTCTTAGCCTCCATCATCGCCGTCATCTGCTTGACGAGCTGATTGACTTCCTTTTCAGGGAACGTGCTCTTTTCGATAAGCTTGCCGAAGAGTTCGATCGTGGCGACCAGGTTGTCTGCCGTGGTCGTGTACCCCATCACGTCGCCCTGGACCTTGAGTTCGGTGCAGGCGTCGGCAATGGCCTTACGATCCATCCCCTCGGCACCGCGCGAGAGCATCGGCAGAACAAGCGTGTTCAGAGCCGCCTTGCCGCGGTTGCTTTCGAGATTGCCCCACTGCACGTTCGTCAAGACGGTCACGGTGCGGCCGCGCGTCTTTTTGGGCAGCAACGCAACTTCAAGTCCGCCGATGCGCAGGCGTTCGGTGCGCGCATCGATATTGGCCTGGCTCGCATCAAAGGCTTCGGCCTGATCGCCTTCTTCCTTGAAGGTCACCTTGGCGATCACGTCCTTGACGTCAGGAGTCGTCATGTAAGGCGCGCGCTTGGGATGATCGTCCGGAATGAAGAGGCCGACCACACGGTTGTCGCGCACGAAGTAGGTTGCTGCGGCGGTGTTGACGTCCGCAGGCGTCACCTTGGCCGTAGCGTCGCGATCGGCAAAGAAGAGTCGCCAGTCACCCAGAGCGATGTAGTCCGAGAGGTCAATCGCAAAGCCCTCGGGATCCGAAAGCGCGCGATCGTAGTCGACGGCAGCCTCGGACAGACTCGTACCCACCTCCTCGTCGGTGGCAGGCTTCTTCGCAAACGAAAGTTCAATGGTTTCGATGAGCTTATTTTTCACCGATTCGATGTCGTCGCCCTTTTTCACCATGGCGCCGAACATCACAAAGCCCGGATCGCGCGTGGACATGGGCCAGCCGAAAACCTGCGTGGCCATGCCGGTTTCAACGAGCGCCTTATAGAGTCGTCCGCGCGGGGAATCGGCAAGAATGTCGGTTGCCGTTTCCACCGCATTGGTGTCTTGGGCAAGAGCCGAAGGCACGCGGTAGCCCACCGCAACAAGCTGGGTTTCACCAGGGCGGCGAATTTCAAAGGTGCGCGGACCGTCGGCGACGGGCTCAATCGTCCAGGCCTTCGGCAGCACGCGGTCCGGGCGCTTGATCTTGCCGAACGTCTCCTGGATCCATTCGAGAACCTTGGCTTCGTCGAACTTGCCGGAAACCGTCAGCACGGCGTTATCGGGCTGATACCACTTGCGATAGAACGCCTGCAGATTTTCGATGGGCACGTTTTCAATGTCGCTGCGCGCCCCGATCGTGCTGCGGCCATAGGCGTGCCAATCGTAGAGCACGGACTGCATACGCTTGAGCATCACGGATATGGGCTTGTTTTCCCCCATTTCGTACTCGTTGCGCACGACGGTCATTTCGGTGTCGAGGTCCTTCTTGGCGATGAATGAATTGGTCATCGCGTCGGCACTCCAGCCGAGCGCCCACTTCATGTTGTCGTCGTTGGCGGTAAAGCTCACGAAGTAGTTCGTGCGGTCGAGCCACGTCGTGCCGTTCATGCGAAAACCGCGGCGCGTGAATTCCTTGGTGGGATCGGGATAGTTCTTGCTGCCCTTGAACATCAGGTGTTCAAGAAGATGGGCCATGCCGGTTTCGCCGTAGTTTTCCATACGGCTGCCGACGAGGTAGGTCGTGTTGACCGTGGCCGTGGGCTTGCTCTGATCGGCAAAAAGAACGATCTGCAGACCGTTGTCGAGTTCGTAGCTCTTGATGCCTTCGACCGTGTGCACGGGCTTGAGGCCCGCAGCGCAGGCCGACATTGCAGTGACTGCTGCTGAAGTCATAAGTACGTATTTAAGTCCTTGATTCATATGTAAGAAATCCAATCTGTGCACTCATACGAGCGCGCGGTTCTCCAAAGATTCGGCTTATCCGGCAGTCCGAGAACAAGCACAATAGCCACAAATCTATAGTTCCGTGCGCGTCAAATCCGTGTAAGAGGGCAACAAAAGTTCGAAAATGTTACGCAAGCTGTCCTCAGATGTCCACGAATCCAGGGCGTCTTTCTCCGACCTTATAATGGCCGAACTGAAAAAACGGCCGGCTTATGCTCTGTCCGGCTTTTCCATCCGCTTATCGAAGAAACCGCCGTGAAATTATTTTTCGACCTTTTCCCCATCATTCTGTTTTTCGGAGCGTTCAAGTTCGGCGAATCCGATCCGCAGACAGCCGCCGACATTCTGACCGCAATCACCGGCGGCACCGGCCCGGAACACGCCCCCGTGATGCTGGCCACGCTCGTAGCCATCATTTCCACCTTCATTCAAATCGCGATCGTGTTCGCCCGCGGCAAAAAACCTGAACCGATGCTGTGGATTTCGCTTGCGGTGATCGTCGTCTTCGGTTCTCTTACGATCTGGTTGCAAAACGAGATGTTCATCAAGTGGAAACCGAGCATTCTCTACTGGATTTTCGGCGGCATTCTTCTATTTGCGCAGTGCACCGGCCGCAACTACATCCGCAAGCTTTTGTCTACCGCGGAAATCGTAATGAACGACGCCGCATGGAATACGCTGCAGAAAGCCTGGATTGCCTTTTTCGCCATCGTCGGCATCATCAATCTTGCTGTGGCATACACTTGTTCGACCGACACATGGGTGAACTTCAAGTTATTCGGTTTGATGGGGTTGACACTGATTTTTACAATTGGCATGGGGTTTTGGATCGCCAAAAATTCACCATCTTTGGAAAAATAATCGGACTTTATTTTCGTTTTACCAACGAAGGAACTTTCTTCTATGGCTATCAAACATTTCGCTGTCGGCTGCGCCGCCATCCTGACCGCCGCCGGCGCTATGGCCGCGACCTCCAACTTCACCGTCAACGGCCAGACGATCACCAAGGCTCAGCAAGAAGAACTTATCCGCGTCTACACCTCTCGGGGACAAGAACGCACGCCGCAACTTGAAACGCAGGTCCGCCATCTGCTGACCCGCGACGCACTGTTGCTGCAAGAAGCTCGCAAAGCCAAAATTTCGGAACGCGATGATGTTCAGCGCATGATCGACAATGCCACCAAGAACATTCTGATGAGCACCGTCATCAACGACTGGCTCGCGAAGAACCCCGTCAAGGAAGAAGAAGTCAAGGCTCTCTTTGAAAAGGAACAGAAACGCTGGGGCAAGACCGAAGTGTCCGTGCGCCACATCCTCGTTGAAGACGAAAAGACCGCCAAGGATCTTCTGGCCCGCGTCAGGAAAGGCGGAGACTTTGACCGCATCGCTCGCGAAAACTCCAAGGACACGGCACAGAACCGCGCCATGGGCGGCCTGATCGATTGGACCTCGCCCAATATGTTCGACAAGGAATTCGCCGATAGCTTCAAGGACCTCAAGCCTGGCCAGATCGCCAAGAAGCCCATCAAGACGCAGCTAGGCTGGCACGTCGTGAAGCTCGAGGGTGTTCGTCCCGCACAGCGCTTCGTGAACTATCAGGCCGAAAGCCCCGCTCTGCGTCAGCTTCTGAACCAGCAGCGCGTGCAGAGCTACATTGACAATCTGATCAAGAACGCCAAGATCAGCGATCAGACGAAAACTAAAGCGAAGTCGAAATAATTTTCCGAACGGCTCAATCTCAAACGCCCGCCTCTTTCTTGAGCGGGCGTTTGTTTTTGCTCGGGCCGATTTGCTCTCCACCATTATGGTTAGTCTCCGCTCACGGTTTCCTCACTTCTGCCTTGTACTTTCGATCTAATACTCGTCGTCGCGAGGTGTAACCAAACACGGTCGTTGGAAGGAAAGTAGTCCTGCCGTATGAGATAAAGTACTTTCGGCGTATAGGTTTTCTCAAGGTGCCTCGATAGCATCCTTACAAAGCCTCAGGGGGATTGTTTGTTTAAAAAACCTCTTGAAGCTCTCGGTACGAGATTCGAATTAAAACTGAATCGCCCCTTCACCGAAAGGAGAAAGCCTATGTTTGAAACGCAATATGAAGCGTTACGACGCCAAGGCATCAGCCGCAGAAGCTTCTTGCAGTTCTGCTCGCTCACGGCCGCAAGCCTCGGGCTCGGAAGCGCCGGCGCACAGGAAATTGCTCAGGCCATGAAGACCAAACCCCGCACGCCGGTCGTTTGGCTGCACGGTCTCGAATGTACCTGCTGCACGGAATCGTTCATCCGCAGCTATAACCCCATCGCCGCCAACATGGTGATGGATCTGATCAGTCTCGACTACGACGACACGATCATGGCCGCCGCCGGCCACCAGGCAGAAAGCGCCCTGGCCGACACCATCGAAAAGTACAAGGGCAACTACATCGTTGCCGTAGAAGGCAACATCCCGCTCGGCCAGGATGGCGTCTTCTGCATTCCGGGCGGCGAAACGTTCCTGAACAAGATCAAGCACGTCTGCCACGACGCCAAGGCCGTTATCGGCTGGGGTTCCTGCGCCGCCTGGGGCTGCGTGCAGGCCGCCAAACCCAATCCCACGAAATCGGTGCCGATCACCGAAGTGATCACCGACAAGCCCGTTGTCCTTGTTCCGGGCTGCCCGCCGATTCCCGAAGTGATGACCGCCGTCATCACCTATATCCTCACCTACGACCGTCTGCCGCCTCTGGATCGCCTCGGCCGTCCGAAGATGTTCTACGGCCAGCGCATTCACGACAAGTGCTATCGTCGCGCCCACTTTGACGCCGGTCAGTTCGTTGAAAAGTTCGACGACGAAGGCGCCAAGCTCGGCTATTGCCTGTACAAAGTCGGCTGCAAGGGCCCGACCACCTACAACGCCTGCTCGACGGTCGAATGGAACGAAGGTCTGTCCTGGCCCGTCAAGTCCGGCCACGGCTGCATCGGCTGCTCGGAAAACAACTTCTTTGACAAGGGCAGCTTCTACAACCACGAACCCGACATCCTGCCTCCGGGCTGGGGTGGCGTCGAAGCCACGGTCGACAAGGTCGGCATCGCCACCGTTGCCGTCGTCGGCGTGGCCGCCGCAGCGCACGCAGCCATGAGCGCGGTTGCCCAAGCCCGCGCCAAGACCAACAAGGACATCGGAGGTAAAGAATGAGCAACAGCCAGAACACCCGCCGCGTTGTCGTTGACCCCGTCACCCGCATCGAAGGTCATCTGCGCGTGCAGGCAGAAATCGACGCCAACGGCGTCATCACCGACGCGATGAGCACCGGCACGATGTGGCGCGGTCTCGAAGTGATTCTCAAGGGGCGCGATCCGCGCGACGCCTGGGCGTTCGTCGAACGCATCTGCGGCGTCTGCACCGGCATTCACGCGCTTGCAGCCGTGCGCGCCGTCGAAGACGCCATCGGCATCAAGATCCCGAAGAACGCCAACATCATCCGCAACCTGATGAATGCAACCCTGTACGTACAGGACCATCTGGTGCACTTCTATCAGCTCTCGGCTCTGGACTGGGTCGACGTGGTGAGCGCTCTGTCGGCCGATCCGCGCGAAACGAGCGAAATTCAACAGAAGATCAGCCCGCATCACCATCTAGCGACCGCAGGCTACTTCCGTGACGTGCAGGCGCGTCTGAAGAAATTCGTCGAAAGCGGCCAGCTTTCCATCTTCAAGAATGGCTACTGGGGCCACCCGGCCATGAAGCTGCCGCCGGCCGTCAATCTCCTTGCCGTTGCGCACTACCTTGAAGTGCTCGACTTCCACAAGGAAATCATCAAGATCCACACCATCCTCGGCGGCAAGAACCCGCATCCGAACTACCTCGTGGGCGGCGTCGCCTGCCCGATCAACATGCACGACACGGGCGCCGCAGGCGTCATGGTCAACGAAGTGAGCATGAACTACATGCGCGACATCGCCAAGGCGTGCGTGGACATCGTCAACAACGTCTACATTCCCGACGTCAAGGCGATTGCGAGCATGTATCCGGATTGGTTCAAGATCGGCGGCGGCATCAGCTCCAAGAACCTCCTTTGCTACGGCGACTTCCCCGAAATCCCCAACGAATGGAGCGACAAGAGCCTGATGATGCCGATGGGCGCGATCATCGACGGCAAACTCAACGAAGTGCATCCGGTCGACCTGCGCAACCCGGACGAAATCCAGGAATTCGTCGATCACTCGTGGTACAAGTACCCGGGCGACAAGAAGGGTCTGCATCCTTGGGACGGCGTCACCGACCACGCCTTCGGCTTTGCCCCGGACTCCGACGGCACGCCGCAGAAGTACAACTGGATTTCCCAGAACGGCAAGTACACGTGGGTGAAGAGCCCGCGCTGGAAGGGCCACATGATGGAAGTCGGACCGCTTGCCCGAGTCGTCATGGGTGTCGCCAAGAACATGCCGCAGTACAAGGATCCGGCATTGGCCACTTTGAAGGAACTCAACCTTCCGCTCGAAGCCATGTTCTCGACGCTCGGCCGCCACGCCGCCCGCGCGCTCGAAGCAAGCTTCATGGCCGACATGATGGTGAAGTACGTCGACGATCTGATCGCCAACATCCGTGCCGGCGACGAAGCTGCCGCCAACATGGAATTCTGGGAACCCAAGACCTGGCCCAAGCAGTGCAAGGGCGTGGGTGCGTGCGAAGCACCCCGCGGCGCACTGGCACACTACTGCGTCATCGACAACGGCAAGATCGCCAACTGGCAGGCCGTCGTCCCGACGACGTGGAACGCTAGTCCGCGCGACACGGAAGGCAACCACGGCGCCTTTGAGGCTTCGCTCATCGGCACCAAGCTTGCCAAGCCCGAAGAACCGCTTGAAATCATCCGCACGATCCACTCGTTTGACCCGTGCCTGGCCTGTGCAACACACGTGCTGGACAACAAGGGCGAAGAGCTCGTGAGCGTCAAGGTTCGCTGATCCGGATATTGACGCGCCAAGTCCGGACGAGCGGCAAAATCGCTTTGCCGCCCGTCGGACCAACAGATTGAAGGTACGTTTATGAAAATCGATCCCGTCACCTATGAAGTTGACGTTTCGGCAGGAACGCACCCGCTGTACGTGTGGGAAGCGCCCGTGCGAATCTGGCACTGGGCGATGGCCGTGTGCATGGCGGTGATGATCGTCACGGGTTTTCTCATCGGAGCTCCTCTGGTGGCAAACCTGGGCGACACCTGGGCAACGTATGACTTCGCATACATTCGGCTTGCGCACTTTGCGGCCGGCATGATCTTTACGGTCATCTTTATCTGGCGACTGTACTGGGGCATCGTCGGCAACAAATACTCGCGCATGATCCTCGTGCCGCCGCTCTGGAGCCTCAAGTGGTGGAAGATGCTCTTTGAGCAGGTCAAGTACTACCTGTTCCTGAGAAAAACCTCCCCCGAGTACGCCGGGCACAACCCGCTTGCTCAGTGCGCCATGTTCTTCATGTTCACTCTGGGCAGCATCGTGATCATCATCACGGGGCTCGCGCTCTACGCTCAGGCCTGGGGTGCCGACGCCGGCTGGTACGCCTGGTTCGAATGGGTGTTCGTGCTCTTTGGCGACAGCCAGGCCGTGCGCACCACGCACCACGCGTTCATGTACATCTTCATCCTCTTCTCGATTGCTCACATCTACATGAGCTTCCGTGAAGACGTCATGGGCGGTGCCACCACCATCAGCTCGATGACGAGCGGCTTGAGAATGTTCAAGCACGGCGGCGAAGAACACTGACCGTAACTCAACCCGCGCAGCCCTGCGGGGCTGCCGCATCCGACGGACTGCAGGCGACTGCGGTCCGTTTCTTTTTATGCGCGGTGTAGGTCGGCCGAAGTATGCCGCTTTCGACTAACGACTGAGGAATAAAGGGGCGCTTTCGCGCACAATTGGTAAGGCGTTGTTTGGCCGGAGGCCACTGTCCTACCGGTTCTATTTGTCAAGGTTTTCGCATGCAGACCGTTCCCGGATTCGATCTTTTTGAACCGACCGACGTGCTCGTTTTGGGCGTCGGAAACATCCTCTGGGCCGACGAAGGCTTCGGCGTTCGCGCCGTTGAAGCATTCAACGCCCGCTACAAGCTTCCCGAAAGGACGAAGGTGGCCGACGGCGGCACGCTCGGTATGTATCTTCTCGAACTCATCGGCGCCACTAAGGATCTGCTGCTTTTTGACTGCGCCGATCTGCAGGAAAAACCCGGCACTCTCAAGCTTTTGACGGGCGACGAGGTGAAGTTCTGGTCGGCCACGAAAATCTCCCCGCACCAGACCGGCATGAATGAAGTGCTCGCACTTGCCGAACTGCAAGGCCATGCTCCCGAGCGCATCGCCGTGGTCGCCATTCAGCCCGAAATTCTGCAGGACTATGGCGGCTCGCTCACGCCCGCCTGCGAAGCGGCGCTCGATCAAGCCGTCGAAATGGCCAAAAACGTGCTCACGGACTGGGGTTATGCCGTTGCGGTCCGTCCCGAAGGAGAAAAGGTTTCCCCTCTGGGCGACGCGTCACTGAACAAACGCGACTACGAAACACAACGCCCCTCCGAAGAAGAGGCACCGCGAGAGGGCGACGTCCGCTTCTTTCCCAAATTTCAATAAGGAGACCAAAACATGTGCATCGCCGTTCCCATGCGTGTTCTGGAAGTGCGAAGCGACAGCGACGTCGTCGTAACGCGTCCCGGACGCACGGAGATCGCCAATGCTTCCTTCGCCGATGAAATGCCGGCGGTCGGCGATCTGGTTTTGGTTTTCCGCGGCACGATTCTTCGCACCGTATCCCAAGACGAGGCGCTCAAAATCGAGTCGGCATTGTGCTGCGTGGAAGAAGCCATGCGCACGGACGAAGCCGAAAGCGCCGACGCCGCCTTTGCCGACATCATTGAAAACACCGGGAAGCTTCCGCCGCACCTGCAAAAGCTCGTCGGTCAGAAAACGATGTAGCCTCCTTTCGGAAAAAGGCCGGTGAGTGTTCTCTCCGGCTCTTTTGTTTTGACGGACGCTGCCGCATCTCTACCGTACAATTGCGCACATTGTGGGTACCTTTTTTTGCTCATCCGATGTCAGACGTTTTGTCCGTTCTCGCCTCTTCTCTTAACGATACGCAACTGGCCGCTGCCACTCGGCGCCTCAAGACGACAACCGCGTCGGGCGGCAACCGTTCGGCTGCTCTCACGGCCCTCATTGAACTGGCCCGCAGTCAAAAACGGATGGCGGTTTTAATTTGCGCCAACGCGTTTGACGTCGCTCGTCTCAATCAGGAAATCGCCTGGCTCGACCCCTCGCTCAAAGTCTCAAGCCTTCCCGATTGGGAGACGCTCCCCTACGACACGATGAGTCCGCATGCGGATTTGGTCAGCGAACGCTTGGAGACCCTCTACAACCTCACAAGCGACGATCTGCCTGCTCGCCCGGACGTTCTCATTGCGGCCGCGAGCACCGCTGCGCAGCGCTTTGCACCGAAATCCTACGTCGCGGGCAACACGTTTTTCTTTCGCAAAGGACAGACCATCAGCATCGCCAAGCTTGAGGCCGACCTAGTGGCAGCCGGCTACGGGCGCGTCGAGCAGACGATGGCTCCGGGCGAATTCGCCGTGCGCGGCGGCATCGTCGACATCTTTCCGATGGGCGCCGAAGCCCCGCTTCGTCTAGACCTCTTTGACGACGAGATAGACGCGATCCGCAGTTTCGATCCCGACTCGCAGCGCAGCACCGGAAACGTTGATCGCGTGCGCATTCTGCCCGGTCACGAATTTGCTTTTGACGAAGAATCCCGCAATCGGTTCCGTGCCGCCTGGCGCGCAACTTTCCCGGGCGACCCCAACAAGTGCCCGGTGTACGTTGACGTGGGCTCGGGGATCTGCTCTCCGGGCATCGAATACTATCTGCCCCTCTTTTTCGAGTCGACGGGAACGCTTGCCGATTATCTTCCGGACAATGCTCTATTCATCACTTTGGGTGAAACGCGAGACGCCATCGACGCCTTCATGCGTCAAACGCAGGAGCGCTACAAGTTTCTCTCGCACGATGCGCAAAGACCGGCGCTTGCCCCCGAAAAGCTCTTTGACAAGGCTGACGACTTTTTCGATGCCATTGCGCCCTTCGGCCGCATTTCTCTCAAAGCCCCCGAAACAGGCATCGATACACCGCTTACGATCGAGCGATCGGCTAAGGATCCAGCCGCCAAGTTGAAGGACTTCATCGCAAAGTGCCGCATTGAGAAAAAACGCATTCTTATCGTCGCAACAGGCTCGGGTCGTGCGGCGCGTCTGCAGGAACTGCTGCGCGACGGCGTGCGCGAACCGGAACTCGTCGAATCCTTTGCGGCTTTCGTAAGCGGCACGGAGCCCCTTTCGATTGCCGTAGGGCCACTCTCGGGCGGCTTTGTGCTCGAAGAGTCGGGCCTGGTGGTCGTCACCGAGTCCGAGCTCTACAACACGAAAGCGGTCATTCGCCGCCGCGGACACAGCCGCACCACCAACGTCGAAGCGATCATTCGCGACGTGAGCGAACTGCGCGACGGCGATCCGGTCGTGCACGCCGCCCACGGCGTAGGCCGCTACCACGGGCTGGAAACGATCTCCACCGAAGAAGGTCCCGCCGAATTCGTACGCATCGACTATGCCAACGACGCCAAGCTGTTCGTGCCGGTCTCGCAACTCAACCTCATCAGTCGCTATACGGGTGCCGACAGCGAGCACGCGCCGCTCAACAACCTCGGGCGCGGCGACTGGGAAAAGGCCCGCAAGAAGGCGGCGCAGAAAGTGCGCGACACCGCTGCCGAACTTCTGCACCTTTACGCCATGCGCGAAGCCAAGCAGGGCTTTGCGTTTGAAACGGAATCGTCAGACTATCAGGCTTTCTGCGAAGGCTTTGCCTTTGAGGAAACGCCCGATCAGGCCGCCGCCATCGCCGCCGTCATCAATGACATGCACTCGGGCCGTCCTATGGACCGACTCGTATGCGGCGACGTGGGCTTCGGAAAGACCGAAGTGGCCCTGCGCGCTGCCTTCATCGCCGTCATGAACGGCAAACAGGTCGCGATCCTCTGCCCAACGACGCTTCTTGCCGAACAGCACGCCCAGACCTTCAAGGACCGCTTTGCAGCCTGGCCCGTGAAAGTCGCTGAACTCTCGCGCTTCCGCACCTCCAAGCAGACGACCCAGACGATCGAAGGTCTTGAAACCGGCACGGTCGACGTCGTCATCGGCACGCACAAGCTTTTGAGCGAATCGGTCAAATTCAAACGTCTCGGGCTCGTTGTGATTGACGAAGAACACCGCTTCGGCGTTCGACAGAAGGAACGCTTAAAGAGCCTGCGCGCGGAAGTCGACGTTTTGACGCTCACCGCCACTCCGATTCCCCGAACGCTGGCGATGAGCCTTGAGGGCATCCGCGACTTCTCAGTGATTGCCACGGCACCGCAAAAGCGCCTCGCGATCAAGACTTTCGTGCGCCGCGAATCCAAGGCGCTGATTCGAGAGGCCGTTATCCGCGAACTCAAGCGCGGCGGACAGGTGTATTTCCTTCATAACGATGTGGATACCATTCAGGCCCGCGCCGAGATGCTCCGAGAGCTGATTCCGGAAGCGCGCATTGGCATTGCCCACGGCCAAATGAGCGAGCGAGAACTCGAGCGCGTCATGCGCGAGTTCTACCGGCGCGAGTTCAATGTGCTCGTCTGCACAACCATCATCGAGACGGGCATCGACATTCCGATTGCCAACACGATCATCATGCACCGCGCCGACAAGTTCGGGCTCGCACAACTGCACCAGCTGCGAGGCCGCGTCGGACGTAGTCACCATCAGGCCTACGCCTACCTGCTCATTCCCGACGAAGGGGCGATTACGAAGAACGCCGAACGGCGACTGGAAGCCATCCAAAATCTCGAAGAGCTCGGAAGCGGCTTTTACCTTTCCATGCACGACCTGGAAATCCGAGGCGCGGGTGAAGTTCTCGGTGACGAACAATCGGGCGAAATGGCGCAGGTGGGCTTTGAGCTCTATACGCAGATGCTCAAGCGCGCCGTCGATTCGCTTCGCCGCGGCGAAGAGCCGACCTTTGACTCGCCCTTTGAGACGCTCACTGAAATCAACCTGCATCTGCCTGCATTGCTGCCCGACGACTACGTGCCCGACGTCGGAACGCGTCTGTCGCTCTACAAGCAATTGGCCGCTGCCCAGACGCTCGAAGAGCTCGGCGAGTGCACCGACGATCTCACGGATCGCTTCGGGATGCCCGTGCCTGCCGCAAAGACGCTTCTTGCTGTTCACCGTCTGCGCATCGAGTGCGCCGCCATCGGCATCCGCAAGATCGATGCGGCCGAACAAGCCATCGTCTTTACCTTCGCTCAAAAGACCATGTTCGATCCGGCCGTGATGTTTGCGCTGCTGCAAAAGCGCCGAGACCTGCGCGTGCTGCCGGGCACCTTCACGCGGCTCAAGATGACGGTCAACTCCGAAAATGCCGTCACGAGGCTTCAAAACGTCCGCACAATCGTCAACGCACTGTTGGACAGCCTGCCGCCCGAAAAGCGGCCTTGAGTCTCAAGAGATCCGCCGCAGCGCTCTTTCTTGAGCCGACGAGCGCTGCGGTACAATTGGGCGCGTCATTTCTCATGAATAACACGATGTCCGCCTCTCGCATCTCTTCACCCCAACCCTTTGTCTTCACCGTCATCTGTCCCAAGGATGAAGTGATCGCAATCGAGTTCTTCGCCGTGCCGCAGTTTGCTGCCGAGCACATCGGAGACATTCGCATCGACTGGGGAGACGGCAACGTAACGGTTGCCGACGTCGCAATGTCGTCCGACTCTGTCGCGGAGATTGTTTCGGGCGAGGACATCATGCCGACAAGCAGCTGCTCGCACCGCTACGCCGAAGACGGCAAACGCACCGTGACAGTGAGCACCCCTTCGGGCTTTTTGCCGTTAAAAAAGCTCCCCTATCAGACAGTGAGCGTCTCAACCGCCTTGCCGACGCTCACCATGGGCGAATCGGATCCGGAAGGACGTCCCGAACCCTCGGACACCCTGCCTCCGCTTTTTGCGATGAATCCCAAAACGGGACGATCGCCATTGAATTTCATTTGCCCGGATTTTCTCGCGAACAACCCCAATCTGGCCTTTTTCGACGAAGCTTTCATGGGGGTATCGCTCAAGTCCGTTCCGGTGTCGCTCTTTTCTCCATGCAAGTCCCTTAAGAGCCTTGCGCGCACGTTTGCCCACAGCCAACTTACGGCCATTCCATACGGCCTGCTGCGTCACGCGCTCACTCTTTCGCTGTGCGAAGAGACTTTTGCGCACTGCAGTTCGCTGCGCGACGTTGACAATCCGTTCGGCGACAAGAAGAATTTGCCGGTGTGCCTGGAAGGCTTCATGCAGGGCGCTGCGCCCCGCTTGTTTGCATGGTGCGACAAAGGGCGCCGGCAAGAAGCGGGCTGGATTCGCCCGCACGCCAATCTTGCCGACCCGTGCTTTGAGTTCGATTGGCACGCCGCGCCACTCTCATCCGAACCCATCGTGCTCTTTTACCCCATTGATCTGGAGCTCGAGGGCGACCTTTTCGTCGAATGGGGCGACGGAGCTGTCGAGCGCATCGACTGGAACAGCGCCGATGCGCTTTCGCACACCTACGCGCAGCCGGGAGTCTATCGCGTGAAACTGCACTACACGGCAGGCGAAGAGGTTCGCCCCTTCCGCTTGGGCAGAGCCGTCACGGCCATACACAATGCGCTTCCCGCTTTCCACCCGCGCACCGTCGAAACCTTGGGCGACTTCTGCGGTTGGGCGGCCGACCGCCGAGAACTCAGAAGCATTCCCGAGGATCTCTTTGCCAACAATCCGACGATCGTCAATCTCGAGCAGGCCTTCGCGGGCTGCGTGCAGCTTACCGACGTCGCCGACGGCATCGTCTCGATGCTCCCCGATTTGAAGTGCACCGACGGCATGTTTGCCTTTTGTAAGAGCCTCAAGGCGCTTCCCGCCAGTTATCTCGCTTCGCCTCGTTTACCACGCTACGACTGCTTTGCAGGTGAGGCGACAACCGAAACCTCTGACCGTAACCAGGAGACTGCAGCATGACCAAGTTTGTCGCAGAAATCACCGTCGGCAAACGCGATCGTCTCGTCACGCTGCGCATTCCCGCCGGCAACACGATCGCTCCGTCGCTACGCCAAGTGTCTGTGACGTTTGACGGCGAGACCTCGCATCATCACCGCGAGCCCATTTCGAGCACCGTGCTTGAATATCACCCCATGCCGGGCACGCATCGACTGGAAATCGACTTCGGCGGCCCGATGCCCGCCGCCACGCTCATTCTGCCCGAACAGACGACGGCGATCATCTCGCCCATTCCCGCTTTGTACAACGACGCCACGGGGATGCTCAGCACGGCGGGCCACATCTGGAACCCGATCAAGCCTCCGCGGCAGTTGACGCATCTCGTCTCATCGCTTTTTGCGCACAACACGCATCTGGTGGCGCTCTCGGGGACCTTTGCAGGCCTTACGGCATTAACCGAAGTTCCCGAATCCCTCTTTTTTCCGCTCATCTACGCGCGGACGTTCACGGGCGTGTTTGCCTTAAGCGGCCTGGCACACGTAAGCCGGCAGCTTTTTACGGCCAACCTTCAGGCCGAAGACTTCTCGGAAGCCTTCATGGGCTGCAAGATGCTACACACGATTCCGGCGGAGCTTTTCAGCACCAACACTCATGCGCGCATCTTTGACCGTACCTTTGCCGAAAGCGCATTGGGCGATGTGCCCGCGACACTCTTTGCGAACATCGCCAAGCGCGGCTCGTTTGTCGAAACGTTTGCCCGCACGCAGGTCAGGCGCGTTCCTGAGGGCCTCATGAACGGCACAGAGCCGCTCAACGTTGACGGCATGTTTGAGCCTGCGCAAACCCTCGAACACGATCCGATGAACATCAAGGCCGCTGCCGACCTCCCTCAGGATTTTTTCGAGGCCACACGCACGGCAGCGGGCGTACCGACCAAGCGAGTCAGCTTCTGACGGAAAGCCATTGCATCAACCGCCCGAGCACCGGCAACGGTCTCGGGCGTTTTGTTTCCCTCGATTTGCTAACACCATCGCAATAGGCCTCAGAAGCGCCGCGCTATAGAAATGCCTCTCAGTACGGAAACCGTCCGACGAGGCGTACAATCGACCTTACTGTTGCTTTTCGGTGCCCTTCGGGGCTTTTTTGAACATGAATATCTTTGTCGTTCTTGCCCTTGCGATGCTCCTCATCATCGTGGCGCTTCGCAAGAAAGTTCCCATCGGTCCGGCCATTCTGGCGGGCGGCCTGCTCATCTGGGTCTCCGTCAAGCCGGAAATCCCCCTGCTCGGTGAAGCCGCCAAGCAAATGTTCACCATGCAGCGCACCTACGACCTGCTCTTTGCTCTCTATTTCGTGGTGTGCCTTGAAATCGAACTTCGCAAGAGTGGCTGCCTCAAGGGCATGGTGCAGTACCTCAACCACCTGATTCACTCCACTAAGGTGACGATGGCGGTGATGCCGGCCTTCCTGGGATTGTTGCCTTCCGTGGGCGGCGCTCGCTTCTCAGCGCCGATCGTCGACAACGCTTCCAAGGGCATGACGATCACGGCAGAACAGAAGGCAACGATTAACTTCTGGTTCCGTCACATCTTTGAATTCTCAAGTCCCATCATTCCGGGCATGATTCTTGCCTGCTCGATCGTGGGCGTGGGTGTGGGCGACGTGATTATTCACCTTGTTTGGGTGACGGCTCTGATGTTTGCCATCGGCTGGCTGATGTTCGTGCGTCCGATGAAGTTCGAAGACCTGCGCGCCCAGAACATGGGTGAAGACCCGGACTTTGATCTCGCACGCAACCGCATGGACTTCTGGCTTTCGATTCTGCCCGTGGCGGCCGTCTTCCTTCTGATGGTTTTCGGCGGCATCGGTGCAGCCGTCTCCATGGGCGTGGTGGCCGCCGCCATGGTCTTCGTGCTGATGGGCACCAACCGCGCCGTTCCAATCAAGGATATCTTCATCGGCGCCATCGAATGGAAGCTGCTGCGCGACGTCACCTGCATTCTCTTCTTCATCCAGCTGCTTGACGTCACGGGCGTTCTGGGTCAGGTCGTCGAAAGCTTCAAGGCCGCTCCTCTGCCCACTCCCGTCATCATCGCGGGCCTGAGCTTCCTGATCGGCGTTCTGACCGGCATGTCTCAGGGCCATGTGGCCATCGTCATGCCGATCGTGGCACTCCTGGCTCCTGCGGGTTCTCTGGATCTCGTGGGCGTCGCTCTCGTTTTCGGTGTCGGCGGTCAGATGATCACGCCCACGCACGTGTGCCTCATTGTGTCACTTGACTACTTCAAGGCGGATTTCTTCAAGACCCTCGTTCCGGTGATCGTAGCCGAAGCATTGCTGCTCGGGGTCTTTTCGGCATACAGCTATCTCACCTGGGCCGGTTAGTTACACTGAGTCTTTCCAAGGTTTTGGACGCCTCAAGTTGCACCGCAATTTGAGGCGTTTTCTTTGAGCGTCTTGATTGAAACGGATGCGAAAACGGACGGCAGTCGTTTTGAGGAACTGTCGTCCGTTGAGATCGTTTCTGCGGAAATCAAAACGCCGTCATTTCGTTTCGATGCCGGTCACTTCAAAGTCAAGATCCGCGATCGTGGCCTTGAGTACGTCGTCGGTCACGGTTTCTTCGCATTCGATCACGGCGCACTTCTTTTCAAGGCTCACGTCGACACTCGTCACGCCGGCAAGCTTTGTGAGCGCCTTGGTTACGGCGCCTGAACAGTGCGGGCAGTGCATACCTTCGATCGAGATCACTTTTTGCATGGTTTTACTCCTTTGCTCCAAAGGCAATTGGTAGGCTGCGTAGGCCGCAGCAACGGTTGAGAAAGATGATAAAGAATTCCTGCTCGTCGGCTTAAAGCGCCTCAAACGCAGCGCGTTGGTCACCACGCACACGGAGCTCATGCTCATGGCCGCGGCACCGATCATAGGGTTGAGAGACCAGCCGAGCGTCGTAAAGAAGACGCCGGCTGCCACGGGAATGCCGATAGCGTTGTAAAAGAACGCCCAGAAAAGGTTCTGCTTGATGTTGCGAAGCACCGCGCCCGACAGTTCATAGGCCGACACCGCGTCGGTCAGTTTGCTGTTGACGAGCACCACGTCGGCACATTCAATCGCCACATCAGTCCCCGCACCGATTGCCATGCCCACGTCAGCCGTCGCAAGCGCGGGCGCATCGTTGATGCCGTCACCGATCATCAGCACGCGGGCTCCTTGCTGCTGCGTTTGTTTGACGACAGCGGCCTTGTCGGCGGGAAGCACTTCGCTTACCACCTCATCAATTCCGACGGCTCGTGCAATGGCTTTGGCCGTGCGCTCGTTGTCTCCCGTAAGCATCATCACACGGAGCCCCGCCGCCTTAAAGGCGCGGATAGCCTCAGCGCTGTCGCTTTTGATCGTATCGGCGCAGGCTACGATCCCTACCGGCACGTTGTCTTCGCAGACGACGAGAGCCGTCTTGCCCGCTTCGGACAAAGTTTCGAGTTCCTTGAGGATAGCGACATTGTTTTGTGCGAGCGTACGGTTGCCAATGGAGTAGTTTTTGCCATTGATCTTTGCAAAAACGCTGCCCGGCTGCTGGCCGAAGTCCTTCGCTTCATAAAGTCCCGTTTCGTTTTCACGTGCGCTTCGGACGATCGCCTGTGCCAGGGGATGCTCGCTTTTTACTTCAACGGACGCCGCAAGTTTCAGAAGGTCGCGCTCACGCAGGTGCGAAGCAAATACACGCACGTCAGTCACAACAGGTTTGCCTTCGGTCACGGTGCCGGTTTTATCCAAAATCACGGCGCTGATTCCACTGCACTTTTCAAGCGCTTCGGCCGATTTAAAGAGAATGCCAAGACGCGCCGCCCGTCCCGTACCCACCATCACGGCCGTGGGTGTTGCGAGTCCCAATGCGCACGGGCAGGAAATTACAAGAACGCTCACAGCAAGCGTCATGGCGAATTCAACATCTGCGCCCACGGCAATCCAGACAAGGGCTGTCACAAGCGCAATCGCAAGCACCACGGGCACAAAAATGCCGCTGATGCGATCGGCAAGACGAGCTACAGGCGCCTTGGAGGAAGTCGCTTCATCCACCAGAGCAATCACCTGCGCCAACGTTGTGTCAGCCCCCACGCGCGTGGCTTTGGCGTGAATGTGACCGGAATGCATGAGCGTTGCGGCCGAAATCTTGCTGCCCGCCCCTTTTTCGACCGGCAGACTTTCTCCGGTTAGGGCCGACTCGTCGACCTGAGCACGCCCCTCGATCACCACGCCGTCGACTGCGATCCGCTCGCCCGTTTTCACCACGAGGACATCGCCCACCGCTACCTCGTCGGCAGGCACTTCCGTTTCCTCGCCGTTACGGAGGACTCGTGCCGTATCCGGTACAAGGCTTACGAGCTGCGAGACGGCGTCCGTGGTTCTCGCTTTTGCTCGGGCTTCAAAATACTTGCCCAGACCGATAAGCGTCAGAATCATCGCGGCAGAATCGAAGTAGAGATTGTGAGCGTGATGGCTCACAGTGCTCCAATCACCGGCGCCCGCCGCATACAACATCACGTAAAGCGACACGATGCCCGAGAACATTGAGGCAGTCGCACCCAGCGCGACCAATGAATCCATGTTGGGCGCGAGCCCCACAAGCGCCTTGAAGCCACGCGTGAAAAAGTTTTTGTTGAGCACCAGCACCGGCAACGTCAGCAAGAGCTGTGTGAAGGCAAAGGCCGGCGCTTTTTGCGCTCCCTCAAAAAAGGAGAACGTGATGCCAACCATCGGCAGCATCGTGATCACCATCAGAAGCGCGCAGAAAAAGAGGCTCCAATAGAGGCGCTTGCGCGTGGCCGTCAATTCCTGCTGCAGGACCTCTGCCTGGCTGTTTTTCTTTTGAGTCTTGGCCTTGCCCGAGGGGGTCGAGTCGTTATCCCGGAGGCTGGCGCCGTAACCGGCCGCCGTCACTGCCTTGACTACGTCATCCTGCGAGAGCTTGGCGTCATCGAGCTCCAGCGTCATGTCGTTTTTGAGAAGGTTGACAGTGACGTTACAGCAGCCGTCGAGCGCCTTGACGGCTTTTTCCACGCGCGCCGAGCAAGCCGCGCAGCTCATCCCCGTGACATCAAAATGAAGTTTCTGCATCTTTTAGGCAATTGAATTCCGTTGTGCGAAGAAGGCCTCGCCTCCCCATGGTGAGAACGATTCTAATCAAATACTTTCTTTTGGGAAGAAGGTACCTTTACGGTATATACTTTCAAAAAAGTAACTTAGATAGAATTTCCGTATGCCTTCCTCCAAAGACAACCCCGTTTCCGAACCCGCACACTGCCCGGTGCGCACCACGCTCGCACTCATCGGCGGCAAACACAAAGCCTTCATTCTCTGGAATCTTTTTGACGGCACGAAACGCTTTTCTCAGTTGCAGAAAGCCGTACCGCAAGCAAACGCCAAGATGCTCTCTCAGCAGCTCAAAGAGCTTGAGCGCGACGGTCTGATTTCCCGCAAGGCATACGCGGTGGTGCCGCCCAAGGTGGAATATTCGCTCACGGATCTCGGCAAAAGTTTGAAACCGGTCTTGAGTTGCGTCTATGAATGGGGCACAAGTTACCTCCAATCACGCGGCATTTCTCCGGACTGTTCCATGCAACCGCTCGACGAGAAGTCTGAACAAACTTCCGGCAGCGCCTGCTGTTGTGGTCACCATCCGGTTCATCCCGAAGTTGATGGCTGATCTTTTTTGACACCACCGAACGGAACTTCTCCACACATTGGCCGGGAATTTCTGAAAATCAAGAGTTGGCCGCAAGTTAAAACGCTAAAAATTCCGTCGGCTGAGCAAAAGTTGCTCATCAGAGCGCCATAGCGAAGTACGGAGCCGGCAAAAATTCTCTTTTCAACCTTTGTAGGAGAATCCTATGCCGATATTTTTTGTACGCCTTCCTGAGCTGCTTGAGCAATTGGCCGTCGGAAAAACAACGCTGTACGCCCGCATTAAGCAAGGAACCTTTCCGCCGCCCGTCAAATTTGGAGAGCGCGTTTCTGCCTGGCCTGAACACGAGGTGGATACCATTGTCAATGCTTATATGCGATCAGCAACAAAAGAGGATCTTCAGAAGCTGGTCGCTCAGCTCATGATTGCTCGACGTTCCGGCTGCACCAGAACGAAATAAGTGAGCTACTTCAAATCAGTTAAAGGCTTGTTTACGAGCTTTTATATTTGATCTTTGACATAAGAAAACCTCCCGCTTTTTGCGATCACCGAAAGATGATTCGGAAACGGGAGGTTCTCTTTTTTGCCCTCTAAAACGGGCGATCCGATAGGTTTTTCTTTAACTTTTAAAGGTTCACATTTAGCCTATTAGAAAGCCGGCACCACGGAGCCCTTATACTTCTCAAGAATGAAGTCGCGCACGGCCGGGGACGTGATGGCGGACTTCAGCTTCTGCAGAACTTCGCGGTTGTCATCGGCGCGAACGGCCACGATGTTGGCGTAGGGCGAATCCTTGGCTTCGGTAAAGAGCGAATCCTTGGTGGGATTGAGACCTACGCTCAGAGCAAAGTTGGAATTGATGACGGCGTAATCAACGTCATCGAGCGTGCGCGGCAGCACGGCAGCTTCCATTTCAAGGATCTTCACGTTCTTGGCATTGTTGACGATGTCGGCGGGAGTACCATTGACACCCACGCCGTCCTTCAGACCGAAGATGCCGGCGTCAGCCAGAACGCGCAACGCGCGGCCGCCGTTGGTCGGGTCGTTCGGAATGGCGATCTTGGCGCCATCGGGAACACTCTTGACGTCCTTGAACTTCTTGGAGTACACGCCCATCGGTTCAATGTGCACGGCAACGAGCGAAGAAAGCTTCAGGCCGCGTTCTTTGGCAAAGCTGTCCAAGTAGGGCTTATGCTGGAAGAAGTTTGCGTCAATTTCCTTGTCGGCCAGAGCCATATTGGGCTTGACGTAGTCGGAGAATTCCAACACCTTGAGCGTCACGCCCTGCTTCTTCATTTCCGGAGCGATGAAGTTAAGGATGTCAGCGTGCGGAACCGGAGTGGCCCCCACAGTGATCGTCGTGTCAGCCGAAGCCGTCTTTGCGGGTTCCTTCGCCTTATCGTCACCGCAACCGGTCAGTGCAATGGCAGCCGCCGCGCAAACGGCAACGCTCGTGAAAAACTTCTTCATTGGTCTATTCTCCCAAGTCTGCAGACAAAGACCCCCTAGAGTCGTCAGGCTCTTCGTCTTGTCAATGATTCTTCGATTGTACACGGACGCCTCGCCCTACACGGCAAAGCGTCCGTTTGAGAGAACAAAACCTGCCGAATTCTTGCGGTATTACCTCACTTCGCCGGTACGACCTCGTAATTAAGCCAAACAGCGCCGCCCGAAAGGATTTTGGACTCCTTAAACCGCAGACTAAGGTTTTTGGCTGGGAACACCCCCTCTTGCGCGGCTTCATAAATTGCGGGACTTTCTTTGGTCGCGTCAATGGCCGGATAAATAACCGTACTCACCTCGTCGACAAGTCCCGCCTGGATGAAGGCCGCATTGATGATGGCTCCGCCTTCGAGCATCCACACGCCGTCGCCGTAGTCCTTGGCAAGTTGCTCCATGGCAAGGACGAGTTCATTGCCGTTGACGGGAACCGCCACGACACCCACTCCGCTTTGACGAAGTTCTTCAATATATTCGTCGCAGACGCAGTCGCTCACCACCGTCACGATCTGCTCGCCCGTTTCCTGCACGGGCTGACCATAGTGAAGCTTGCCCTTGAAGTCGAACGCAACCGAAATCTTGCGGCCCTTCGGGTCAACCTTAATGCCTTGCGCGGGTGCGGCCTCAGCCGGCCGCAGTTTTGCGGGTTCGCTCTCCGTGATGGCCTCGCTGTATTCGGCCATCGTCACGCGGCCGATCATCCAGCCGACATAGTCGTACTGATTTGCCACCTCTTCGTAGACGCCGCCCACCGAACAGTCTTCGACAAACGGACTCCAGCGGCTCGGGTGCAGACGACCATCGACGCTCGCGGCCATATGGCAAACGATATGCATGATCCACTCCTCAAAAATTGCAAAGCCCGCAACCCAAAAAAGGAAGCGGGCTGTTTCGACACAAATGATGCCGAAAAGGCTCTCTTGAGGAACACACGGAACGAGCAAAAGCTTGCTCGAAATTCTCGATTAGTCCTTGAGGTAATACTCAACAGTCGTCACGACACGCACGTTCTTTATCCAGCGCGTGTTGGCGTCGCGATCAAAGATCTGGAACTGTCCTTGCGAGGCGCGGCGGATTTTGCCCAAAGTCGAACCGGAGTCTTTTGCAAACTTCTCGGCCGCCTCGCGCGCATTGACCGTCGCCGCCTCAATCATCGCTGGCTTGATGCTGTTTAACTTCGTGTAATTGAAGATCGTGCGGAAGCTGTAGTCTTCGGTCGGCGTCACGCCCTTGGCTATCAGCTCGCTCATCGAGCGCTGAAGAGCTAGCACGGCATCCACATTCTTCGTCGAGACGGTCACGGACGGCGTCAGAATATAGCGGTATGCGCGCTTGTTTTCGCCGTACATATTTGCCTGAGCGTCGTCAACCTTGGGGCTGGCGTCCGTGATTTCGTCAGGCTTGATGCCACCCGACTTGAGAAACTCCTTGACAATCTGCGTCTGGGCTTCGGCCTGACGGTAGACCTCCTGCAGATCGTTTCCAAGCACTCGGAAGGAAATCGGCCAGAGCACCTCGTCGGCGATGACGGAGGCCGTTGCAAGGCCCTTGACTGTCACCACACGATCGCGATCGACAAAGGCGTTGATGCCGTCGGAAAGCTGACTGCCCAAAAGTCCCAGACCGCCGATCAGACCCGCTGCCACAATCACGCTTTGTGCAATACCTTTTGAATCCATCACTCTCTCCTTCAAAAGCGATTTCAACCGCGACGACGTTTGGTTTCTCAGACATCCACCTCCACGTCGTCGCCGTGCATTTCCATCCAGCTGCGGCGTCCGGTTGCTTCGCCCTTGCCCATCAGCAATCCCATCACGGCGTCGGTCTGCGCCTTTTCGATGCCGCCGAGCGTCACGGGCAGCAGACGACGGGTGTCGGGATGAAACGCGGCTTCGGCAAGCTGCTTTTCACTCATTTCACCCAGACCTTTGAATCGGGAGATGCTGAGCTTTTCAAGCGGCAGCCCTTCTTTCTCGAGTTTACTCAAGGTGCGCTTGAGTTCGCGATCATCGGCACAGTAAATTTTCTTTTCCGGTTTTTTCCCCTGTTTCGGAACGTCAACGCGGAAAAGCGGCGGCTGAGCGATAAAGACGTGCCCTTCCGAAATCAGTTTAGGGAAGTGACGATAAAAGAGTGTCAAAAGAAGAACCTGGATGTGGCTGCCGTCAACGTCGGCGTCGGCCAGAATGCAGACCTTGCCGTAACGAAGCCCCGAGAGATCCGTGTCGTCGTCGAGCTTGTGCGGATCGACGCCCACGGCCACCGCGATGTCGTGAATCACCTGGCTGGCAAAGATACGATCACTGTCGACTTCCCAGGTATTGAGTACCTTGCCGCGCAACGGAAGGATCGCCTGATGCTCCTTGTCGCGTCCCTGCTTGGCCGTGCCGCCTGCCGAGTCACCTTCCACGAGGAAAATTTCGTTGCGGCTGATGTCGGTCGATTCGCAATCGGTGAGTTTGCCCGGCAACACTGCCACGCTCGAAGACTTCTTCTTTTCGACCTTCTGAGCGCGGCGCTGACGCGCCTGCGCCTGACGAATCACCAGCTCGGCAAGTTTCTTTCCCTCTTCAATATGATCGTTGAGCCAGTACTCGAACTGCGGCCTAACGAAATTGCTCACCAATCGCATGGCATCGCGACTTGTGAGCTTTTCCTTGGTCTGGCCCTGAAACTGGGGATCGAGCACCTTGGCCGACAGCACGAAACTGGCGCGGCTTGCGACGTCGTCGGTCAGAAGCTTCACGCCCTTGGCCATCAAGCCGTGCGCGTCCATAAAGGACTTGAGCGCCAAAAACAAACCCTCGCGAAGGCCTGCTTCGTGCGTGCCGCCGGCGGGAGTCGGAATCAGATTTACGTAGCTCTCGCGCACGGGTGTGCCGGTTTCGCTCCAGCACACAACCCAGTGGGCACCCTCGTCCACGGCAAACGTCTCATCGTTTTCTTCAGCCCACCCCTGCGCTTCGAAAGGATCAAAAAGAAGCGGCTCGGTGAATTCGGCCAACAGATATTCTCGCAAGCCTCCGTCGTAGCGCCAGGACAGTTCCTGCCCCGTCTTTTCGTTGATATAGCGAACCGTACAACGCGGAAGCAAAACGGCCTTACTCTGCAACAGGCCGATGAGCTGTTGCTCCGGAATCGTCGGCGAATCAAAATACTTGGGATCCGGCAGACATTGAACGCGCGTACCCGTGTACTTTTTGCCGCGACTGGAAGGTTGTTCGGTAAGAGGTTCCGATACGAAACCGTCAGCAAAGCCGATGTCGTACTGCTTGCCATCGCGCCAGACCGTGACGTTCAAATGCCGACTCAGGGCGTTGGTCACCGAGACGCCAACGCCATGCAGACCGCCCGAAAAGCTATAGGCGCCGCCTGAGGCCTTGTCGAACTTACCGCCTGCGTGCAGTTGCGTAAACACCAGTTCCACCGTCGGGATGCCTTCCGTGGGGTGAATACCCACCGGAATGCCGCGGCCGTTGTCATCAACGGCAACGCTGCCGTCGGCACACATCGTCAGCGTGATCGTGTCGCCGAACCCGCCGAGCACTTCGTCGCTCGCGTTGTCAAGCACTTCCTGAATAATGTGAAGCGGATTGTCCGTCAGGGTGTACATGCCCGGGCGGCTTTTGACGGGCTCCAGCCCCTTTAAGACGCGAATGGAATTTTCTTGGTAATCAGACGGACGCTTGCGAACTGCCATTTCTCGGAATCAGGCCCTGCGGGCGCTTACTTTGACCACAATCGGAAAAGGAGCGCCCGTCGAAAGTGACGGGCGCAAACTGTAAAACTCGAGACGGATTTTAGCGGCGATTTTCGTCCGGCGTATCCTGCACGGCCGAGGCAGGCTTTTTATCGTCTTCGGAAGAATCGCCTTCCTCGACCAGCACTTGCTCTTCAGACTCCGCGGCAGCCTTCGCATCCGAGCCGGGAACAACCGCAACAGGGACCAGACGCTTGACGGGATGCTTGAGCCAAGTCTTCAACATGGCGATGGCCGCCGACAGGAAAATGGGACCCAACACGACGCCGAGCATGCCGAAGCTCATGATGCCGCCCAAGACGCCCAGGAAAACCAGCGCCAGAGGCAATGCCGTACCACGGCTGATCAAAATGGGCTTGATGAAGTTATCCACCGAACTCACCGCAAGCGTTCCCCACAAAACCAGGAACACCGCCCAGCCGATCTGATCGGTTGCGGCGAGCCAAATGGCAACCGAACCCCACACCAGAGGCGGACCAACGGGCACGACGGAGAGCACACAAACGGCGAAACTGAGCATCACAACACCCGGAACATCAGCAATGATAAAGCCGATGGCCGCCACCACACCCTGCCCCACAGCGGTGCCGAGCACGCCGAAGACCACCGAGCGGGTCGTGTTGACCAAAATGCCGGTGTATTCATCAGCAAGATCGCCCGAGACTCGCTTTAGGAACAGACGACCGCGGCGCGCGAGCGAATTGCCGTCGCGATAGAAGAAGAATGCAATAAAGGCAACGAGCGCCATCTGGAACAAGCCGTTGCCGATGCCGACTGAGGCACTCAGCACCCACTTAGTGACGGGGTCGATAGCCTTTTGAATGAAGTCCCCGAGGGCGGCGGGATCAAAACCTAAGTGAAAGGCTTCGTTGATGCTTTCTCCGACGTAGGGAATGGCAATTAGCCAATCGGGCAATTTCATACCGCCGGCCACCCAGTCGCGTACCCAATGAATCAGCTGCGGAATCTGATGCGCGAGAACGCCCGTAATGATCGACAACGGAATGAGCACCGTGACGATCACGACGCACACCATGAATGTCGCCGCTATCGTCGAACGATTGCCGAAGCTCGTGAGCGCCCGCTCGTACAACGGCCAGCTGACGACAGCCAGAATGCCCGCCAACAAAATGGCCGTGAGAAAAGGTTGCATTACAAAGTAGCAACCAAGAAGAATCAGAGCGCCGAAACCGATTCGTAGCCAAAGATCGACGCTGTCACGGAAACTAAACATAGGAAGTCAGTCATCAGCCGTTGTTTATACATCCTTGCTCATGCTATCAAAATTTACTCGAACAAAATTGTCGGTTTGCTACAATTGCGGGCCTGACAGACTTTCCGAAGCATAAACGGGAAGTTTGAACACTGTGCGTCTCTGTAGTTCAACTGGATAGAACAAGCCCCTCCTAAGGGTTAGATCTGGGTTCGAGTCCCGGCAGAGGCACCACCCATCACTCAACGGACGGCCTCTAGTTGTTCGTTTTTTCTTTTAAAAACAAAGAGCTACCCCAAAAAAAATTTACACCCGGGGCGTAAATTTTGGGATCTAAGTAGCAGTTCATTAGAGACCTCAAGAGTTCAGCACAGGCTCCTGTTAGGCGTTTTCAGCCATGCCATTGAGTAGCGAAGGCTCCGTAGGCCGGCTCCTTTAAACCTCCACCGACTTGACTATCGAAGTTAGGCGCAGGTTTCCATCTGTCGATCAAATCGCAATCTCTCCGTTAGGGGTGGCGTGTTTTTCTTGGCCGTTCATCCGCATCAAAGGCGCATCTGCCCCTCATAACAGATTCTGGCAACCGCTGGCTGTCGGACTCAAATTTTTTGGCTAAGTGCGTGCCCTACGCATGCTAAGACGGTAGCGAGAAAAATCCTGCTTTGTGCGTTGTTTTGACTACTGCCTTATGTTGGACTGGATCCGACACCGCTACAGCGCCCGACCTTAAATATCGAGTTTGACGAAGAGAATACATGCAATTTACAGCATACAGTTAGTTAGTATAACTCGATCTACCAAGGATTACCCTCTCAAACCTATCATGAAAACCAATCGAAAACCCTTGCCTGTTGCGTTCGCGCAACCAGTTTCAAAACCCTTATAGAAACTTAAACAAATAGTTGCTCTACTCCTAACAAGTGCAATACCCTTGTCCAATAAATGCATAAAAATGCATATAAGGAGAAAGCACTATGACCCAAGGAATCAAAATTTCCAGACGAACGCTAGCCGGTGCAACCGCCTCTGCAGCTTTCACTTGTAGCCTGGCAACGATGCCTGACATGGCAAGGGCAGCTCAAGAAAGAGGAGATCGAATTTCCTGGCAGATGTGCCCAAGAAACTGTCATGACACCTGCACACTTATTTCTCATATTCGCGATGGCAAGATCGTTCGTGTCACCGGTGATCCCTCCAATCCTGTTACAGCAGGCGCTCCGTGTGTGAAAGGGCTCACTTATCCCCAATATGTCTATGCAAAGGAACGCGTTCTGCATCCTTTAAAGCGCGTGGGCAAAAAAGGTGAAGGAAAATGGAAGCAGATCACATGGCAAGAAGCCTATGCCGAGATTGCCGGTCGACTGAAATCAATCATTGACAACTATGGCCCTGAAGCCATCTTGCCGTACAGTTACTCAGGGACCTTATCTCTGGTCAACAATACCGCCGGCCCGGAACGCTTCTTTAACAAAATCGGCGCCTCTAACCTCGAGCGCAGTATTTGTTCCTCGGCTGGTAAAGCTGCCTTAGCCCTAATGTACGGTGACTTTGCTTCATTCGATCCCGTCGAGTACTACCCCAAAACAAAACTATTCATTTCATGGGGCATTAATCACACTGCAACCAATGTGCACGGCATTAAATTTATTAACCAGGCTCGTGCAAATGGTGCAAAGTACATTGAAATTAATCCTGTCCGAACTCCGACTGCATCCCAAGCCGATCTTTTTATCCAGCCGATTCCTGGAACTGATGCTGTGCTTGCTCTTGGTCTGGCGAATCAACTCATTACAACAGGAGCCATTGATCAGGAATTTATTGACAAGTACACCGTAGGCTATGAAGAGCTCAAAAAGTTGGCCTCGGAGTATCCGCTTGAACGTGTCAGTCGTGAAACTGGCGTAAGTGAAGAAGAAATCAAAAAGCTCGCACATGCCTACGCATCAATCAAGCCTTCGATCATCCGCATCGGCTACGGAATCCAGCGCCATACCAACGGTGGTGACATGGTACGCGCTATGGGAGCTTTGCCAGCATTGGTTGGGCAAGTTGGGAAACCTGGAGGCGGATGGTTTTACATCAACGGCGGTTATGCACCCTTCGACTCTGCCAAGGCCAGCGGAAAACACCTGCGCAAAGGCACTGCGCGCACACTCAGTATCAACCAATTGGGGCTGGCTCTGACTGGGGATCTCCCTGAAACTAAGAAAAAACCGGTCAAGGCACTGATTGTTTACAACTCTAACCCCATGAACGTGACGCCCAATACGGAGAAAGTGCGCAAGGGGCTTATGCGTGAAGACCTCTTTACCGTTGTTCTTGACCCAATGATGACGGATACTGCAGATCTGGCCGACATTGTCCTTCCTGCTTCCACCTCGTTCGAATACACCGATGTGCAGTCGGACTACTTCGGACCTTATGTCCGATACAACGAAAAAGCAATCGAGCCGCTAGGCGAAAGCAAGCCGAATCGCGAGATCTTCTTCACACTCGCTAAAACAATGGGCTTTAACGATCCCGAGTTCGACGAGTCTGAGGAAGAAATCATCCGTAAGTGCGTTCAGTGGGATTTGCCTCGCATGAAAGGATGCACGTTTGAACGTCTTGTTAAAGAACACTGGTTCAAGATGGACATCCCTGATCCGTTCCTCAACCACAAATTCAAAACTCCAAGCGGCAAGATTGAATTTGCGAGTGAAGTTGCAGTGAAGAAATGGAATGCTCCTCGTGTACTCAGTCTTAAACGACCGGTTGAAAGCGCTTGGGAAAATCCGAAATTGGCCAAAAAATACAGCTTTACGCTGCTGACCCCGGCGCACGCCAAGATGCTTAATTCTCAGTGGAATAACGTCAAATACATTCGTAATGACTTCAAGGAAGTCGTTGTACTTATCAATCCTAAGGATGCGAAGACGCTGGGGATTGCAGATCACGATCTTGTCAAGGTCAAAAATGACCGTGGACAAGTTTTAGCTCGCGCCAGCATTTCGACTGAAACACGCCCCGGAGTGCTTGTCTCCTGGAAAAACCAATGGATCAAGCTCAATGAGCATGCATCGACTATCAACATGCTGACACCGGACTATCTGTCCGATATGGGTTTGAACTCCACATTCCATTCCAATCTTGTCACTATCAGCAAGGCGTGAGGCATCGAAATGACAAAACAACTTGGATTTTCCTTTGATCAGAACATTTGTGTCGGATGCGAAGCCTGCCGGGTAGCGTGTCAAGTTTCGCACGACTTAGATGAATCAGTCAGTTGGCGAAAGGTCGACAAATTCACAATCACGGATCACGGTCGCAAACGTGACGTATTTCTATCTCACGCCTGCATGCACTGCGAAAACCCTGCCTGCATGAAGGTATGTCCGATGAAGTGCTTCACTAAGACTGTTGATGGAGCCGTCATTTTGAACAACGAAAAATGCATCGGTTGCAAGAGCTGCATCAAAGCATGCCCCTACGGGGCCATTTCCACCAATCCGTCAACAGGAAAGAGCGAGAAATGTGACTTGTGTGCAGATATGCTCAAAATGGGAGAACTTCCCGCATGCGTTCAGAGCTGCCCGGTTCAGGCTCTTAAGGTCATCGAAATTGGTAAAGATGACTCTAAGCTCGTCAAGGAAGCTATCGGAATGAAACAGACACCGACCCGTCCTTCCATGCGGTTCGTAAAACCACGAGTGCTTGGTCTTTAACTTGATTTCGGCAGAGTGGCGGTGAATTGGTAAGGTCTCCAGAGCTACAATTCACCGCCTATGCCGTTTTCTCGGCTTTTCCCCGTTTTGGAAGGAACTTCCGAGTGTCAGATCAATGTTGTTGTGAATCTCCCGCCCTCAATGAACAGATCCAGGTGCTTAAAGCACTAGCCGATCCCAATCGTTTGCGCATTTTTTGGCTACTCATCCACATTGACGACAAGGTCAACGTATCTGAGGCCATGCATGTTCTGCAGTTGCCTCAATATGAAGTTTCCAAGCATTTAAAGCAGCTCAACGAAGCCGGATTGCTTTTTCGGGAAAAGCAACAAAGATTCGTGTACTACCGACTTAAACGAAAACTGGATCCATTCCGTCGGTCCATAGTGCGTGCCATCGAAGATCTACCGGAAGATCTCTTTACCGAAGACGCGAAGAGATGCCGAGATGCCTGTCTCGCAAGAGACGAAGTTTCAGTGCCCTGATTGTCTTGTACTTCTAACGTTTCGACAACTACGCCGAAGAATTTTCGCGTCATCACCTCCTGCAGAACAAATCAAAAGCTACAAACGGGCCCTCAAATTCACGCCAATGCACTGCTACTGTTGCTCAATGGTTGTCGTTTCACCACAATGCTTCAAATGTTGTTGTATAATCAAACTATGAACGAAAAGCAAGCATCCCTCTTTTTTGAAGCACTGTCCTCTGACGTGCGATTGCAGATTTTCCGGTTATTGGTTCGGTTCTCGCCCCATGGTCTGGTGCAAGGCGAGATCGCCCAGAAACTCGATCTGCCTATCACGAACCTCTCTTTTCACCTCAAAGCGCTCGTACACAGTACTCTGGTGGACGTGCAGCGCGAAGGTCGGTTTATGCGTTACAAAGCCAATACCGCGCTGATGCGGGAAGTTGTCGGGTATCTCACGTCCGAATGCTGTACCGGATGCCGAACCATTGACTCTGGCACTGCAAATCAGTCGTGATCGTTGTCGTCGCTCAGTTTTTTCTTATTTATTTCAACACTTCAATATTTATTGATCTAATAAAATGTCCCAACAAAAATCTTCATGTTGCTGCTGTGGTCAGGCAAAACCTCAAGCTCCTCAGACAAATGCTGATAATTGGGCTGCGAAATACCTGCTGAGCGTGATTATTTTTGCTGCCATCTGGTTCTTTGCCTACAGCGGCATCGAAGATGCCGCGCACTGGGTTGTCTTTGAAGGATGGGGAGCTTCACCGGAATCACACGTTGCCTCAGCGGTCGAATTCTTTCTTTATGACACCGTCAAAATTCTCCTGCTCTTAGTGGCGCTTATCTACGTTATTGCTTGGCTGCGCGCCACTCTGAACGTGGAGAAGGTTCGTGACTACTTAACCGGGAAAGGTCGTGGCCTCGGGTACTTTCTTGGCGCTCTGTTCGGAGCTGTGACGCCCTTTTGTTCATGCTCCAGCATTCCGCTTTTTCTGGGATTCACAACGGCTCGGATTCCTTTTGGGGTGACCATGGCCTTCTTGATCACGTCTCCGCTCATCAACGAAATTGCCGTTGTGTTGTTGTGGGGGTTGTTGGGCTGGAAGTTCACTGTGGTTTATGTCTTGGTGGGGCTAGCTGCCGGCATTATCGGAGGCTTCTTTATGGACAGCATCCGTGCCGAGCGGTGGCTGCAGCCTTTCATCATTGAGTCTATGAACAACCTTCCGACTCACTCTGCTGAAAGCTCAGATACTTCAACAGAAAATCTGTCCTTGCGGGAGCGTCATCTTTTTGCGTACTCCGAAATGACCTCGATCTTTCGCCGCGTCTGGCATTGGGTTATTGTCGGTGTCGGCATCGGAGCACTTCTGCACGGTTTTGTCCCCGACAACTGGTTTGCTGAAAATCTCGGCGCCAGTCAATGGTGGTCTGTTCCGATTGCCGTTTTGGTTGCAATTCCCCTTTATTCCAATGTCACCGGCATTGTTCCTGTCATGGAAAGCTTGCTTGTTAAGGGCATGCCCATCGGAACAACAATGGCGTTTTGCATGAGCGCCGTTGCGGCAAGCATCCCCGAATTCATCATGTTGCGACAAATCATGACGGCAAAACTTCAGGCTGTCTTCATCGCCTATCTGTGGGTCATCTTTACATGCGTCGGGTGGCTCTTCAATGCCATCGAACCACTTATCACTCAATAAGGAGAAATCATGGAAATCAAAGTCTACGGTCCCGGTTGTGCCAAATGCGTTGCCGTCGAAAAGCTCGTGCGTGAAGTCGTTTCACAAAAAGCGCCCGGCGTCACAGTGGAGAAAGTTTCCGACATCCGCGAGATGATGAAGGCCGGCATCCTCTCAACGCCTGCGGTCGTGATAGACGGCGTGCTCAAATCGTCAGGCCGTGTCCCCAGCAAAGAAGAAATCGAGTCCTGGATCAGCTAAACATTCTCACCGCTCCGATCCACAGCGTTCCAATCTCTTTGCCTCAGGTTCTGTTGCAACGACGAAAACTATTCACTCAAGCCCAATCTCATCGAAAGATCCAGAGCTGAGGTCGTTGCGACAAATCTTGAGGTATATTATTTGATCGCTAATTAGCTTTTTAGCTAATTAGCTTTTACGTGCTCACACAGGAGAGTCGCTATGGCGAACAAACACAAATATGCCATGGTCATTGATTTGACTCGGTGCGTCGGTTGCCAGTCTTGTACCGTCAGTTGCAAGTTTGAAAACCACGCGCCCAAGGGGTTCTTCAGAACCTGGGTTTCTGATCATGAAATCGGAAGATATCCCAATACAAGGAGAGAATTCCTCCCTCAGCTTTGCAATCAATGTGACAACCCAGCTTGCGTTCCGGTATGCCCGGTAAAAGCAACTTGGAAAGATGACAACGGCGTAGTTGTTATTGACAAGTCGAAATGCATCGGGTGCGGTGCTTGTGTTAAGGCGTGTCCTTATGGAGACAGGTTCCTGGATCCGGTTAAGAAAAAGGCCGACAAATGTGATTTCTGCTTCCGTCGAATCGAACAAGGCCTACAACCGGCATGTGTTGAAACCTGCGTCGGAGGAGCTCGCATTTTTGGGGATCTCGCTGACCCCGCAAGCCAGGTCTCCCAACTTGCCTCATCAAAAGATGCCAAGGTCCTCAATCCCGGTTCGGGCACTCGTCCCCAGGTGTTCTATATCGGACTTGATCATGCTATCGAACACACTCCGGTTCATTGAATTTGGGAGGAATGAAAATGCAACGCAGGAATTTCATCGAATCATTTGCAGCCGTTGGTGCTGCCACCGGTTCTTCTCTGTTTGCGGTTCCTTCTTTGGCTACTGGAACCAAAACTATTACGGAAACGAGCCCCGAAACAGCTCCCGAATGGATACGTGACAAAAAAACAGGAAATTTCCATATCAATCCAGACTATTGTGTCCGTCACTCCGTCTGTCTGCAGTGTCACGGCGAATGCGGTATTCGTGCCAAAGTTGAAAGAAAGACGGGAAAACTTGTGCGACTTGTTGGTAACCCATGGCACCCGAACACAAAAATTAACTACCTCGATATGCAAACGCCTGTCAGCAAAACTGCCGCTGATCCAGGAACACTCTGCGCTCGTGGTGTCTCAGGTCTGCAGGTTCTTTATGATCCGTACCGTATTCGCGTACCGTTGAAGCGTACAGGACCTCGCGGTTCCAACGAATGGAAGCCCATTTCCTGGAAGCAACTTCTGGACGAAGTTGTTGATGGGGGCAAGATTTTTGCCGATGTCAACGATCCTCTGAGCAAAAACTTGGATATCCATGGTTTTCGGTGGCTGTATGAACGTCGGGAATCTCTGATGGACCCGGCCAATCCGGATTACGGTAACAGAACCAACGGATTGGTACTCCAGGGCGGACGCATCGTCAAATCAAGAAAAGATTTTCAAACGCGCTTTGCCAATTCCTTTGGCACGGTCAATAGCTACGAACATACAAATATCTGCGAACAAAGCCATCACATTGCAACCGGAGAGACATACGGTGGCAAACATAATTTCCACGCAGATCTGTGCAATAGTGAATTCGTCATGTACTGGGGTACTGCACCGGGTGAAGCAAACTTCCCGATGCAGACGCTTGGGAAGTATTCCGCATATGCACGCAAGCGCGGCTGCAAAATTGTGGTTGTAGATCCGGTATTGCCTGTAACCGTCACATCGAACCCGAATATGAAATGGGTTGCGATTCGTCCGGGAACCGACGGCGCCTTGGCTATGGGTATGTTGCAGGTCATCATTGACGAGAAACGTTTTAATAAAAACTTCCTCTCACGTCCCAATGCTTCCGCCGCTCAAAAGGCCGGAGAACTGAACTGCACAAACGCTTCCTGGCTCGTCGTTACTGATCAAAAGCATCCGTCCTTCGGACGCTTTTTGACCGCTAAAGAAGCCGGAATCGGAGAATCCGGAGCTGTTGTTATTGCTACCGATGGGAAACCCGCACTTGCGGCAAGTTGTCAGGAAGCGCAGATTGACTGCTCAACCAAGATCAATGGCATCGCTGTACAAAGCGTATTTAAGCTTCTATCTGAATCCGCCCACAAAAACACTTTGTCGGAATACTCAGAGATTTGCGGTGTTGCAGTCGACGAAATTCGCTCGCTTGCTCGTGAAATGACTTCACACGGACGAAAAGCCGTAGCCGAGTTTTACCGCGGAATTGCCCAGCATCCCAATGGGTACTACACGGGGCTGGCAATCAACGCCATTAATGTCATGATCGGCAATTTGAATTGGAAAGGCGGAGCTTCCACCGGCGGCGGCTCTTACGACTATGCCAAAGGCCGTTATGACCTCAAGACCATCCCCGGACTTAAAGCAGCAGCCAAGGGACTGCGAATTTCCAGAGAAAAAGCGCGATACGAACAATCCTCTGAGTTCCAGCGCATCAAGTCCGAAGGCAAGAACCCTTATCCTGCTCGCCGTCCATGGTTCCAGTTCTCAGGTGATATCTACAGCGAAATCCTTCCGTCGGCGCTTGAAGGTTATCCCTACAAAGCCGACATCCTGATCTGGCATATGGCAACTCCGCTATATGCAGCTCCAGGACAAGCCAGTAAAGAACTGACTGAAAAACTCAAAGATCCCCGCAACATTCCGCTGATTATCTCGAGCGATATCGTGATCGGAGATTCTTCAATCTATGCTGACTACATCATTCCAGACATCACGTATCTGGAACGTTATGTACACGTGGCTGTTCCCGACACTTTGATGAGCAAAGGCATCGGTGTACGTTATCCGGTAGTTGAGCCGCTGACTCAGGTAACCGATGACGGACGTCCTTTCAGTTACGAAACCTTCTTGATTGATGTGGCCAAGAGACTGGGTATGGCAGGCTTTGGCAATAAAGCCATTCCGGATCACGAGGGTCAGCTCTGGCCGCTCAACAGAATGGAAGACTACTACATCAAGGCGACGGCGAATGTCGCATATAACGGTTCGCCCTGTGCCGATGCAACCGATGAAGATATCGCTGTAGCCGATCTTTCCAAGTACTACAACAAGTACAAGGAATGCGTAAAGCCATCCGAATGGAAAAAGGTTCTTTACGTTATGAGTCGCGGTGGAAAATTTGAATCGGTCGCCAATCGCTACAACGGCGACAAACTCGGGCATGTTAATTCCACACTCATCAGCCTCTATAGCGAAAAAGTAGCCTCCGGAATCAATAGCATGACAGGTAAACGCTTTTCTGGTATCGCCCTGTGGCAAAAGCCTTTGACGATTCTCGGAAAAGATGTTGCTACTCTGGACGATGCCCAAACCAAACCCTTTGTCATCGTCACTCAAAAATCCCCGATGCAGTCGCATTCAAGGCTTCCCGCTTGTACTGTCATTCGTGAAATACGACCTGAAAATGCTGCCGAAATCAATCCAGCAGAAGGTCGAAAACTTGGTATCAAAACCGGGGACGAAGTTGTTATAAAAACGGCTACGGGGGAAAGACGCTGCAAAGTTCTTTTGCGAGAAGGCGTTGCTCCGGGCGTAATCAGCTTTATTGTCGGTTATGGTCACACGGGCTACGGCGCCGCCAAGGGGCGCATTGGCAATAAGACTCTTGCCGGTGATCCGGAACGTGCTCGAGGCGTCAACCTTAATCCGGTTATGCGACTTGATCCCGATGTTCCGATGATGGCTTTGATGGATCCGATTGGTGGATCCGCTGCCTTCTACGACACACGGGCAGGAATTGAGAAAATCTAACCAATAACATAGAAAAACACGGCGGGAGATGCACTTCTCTCGCCGTCTAACAACTGAATCATGCAAAACGCTAGGGATTATCTGCAGTTATGTTGTTTGACCGCAGCAGGATTGATGCTTTCTGCGCCCAACGCTGAACAAACGGACTTAATCAATAAATTAACAGGACAAAACTTGGATGCAAGCTCGCTTGCTGCCTCATTTGAAAACCTGTTTTGCCTACCAGACTCAGCCAAGTATGTTCCGATCTACGAACACGTTCTCACGTCAGCAAAGGAAATCAATGGCAGGTTTGAATTTGACAGTCGCATTTCTGCTGAAGCCAGTCAGGCAATTGAGGCAGAGTTTGATAAACGTGGCTTTGGATGGCACAAATTTGTGAAGGATATGCCCACAGTTGGCGGAACAATGGTCGCGGATCATGAAGGACTCATTCTGCTCTTCATCGCTGCTTTGGCTCAGACCGCATATCCGGCCGAGGAAACCAGGCGTTTCGTGGCCGGCAGGCTTCCTGCGATAGAATGTCTGGAAATAGTGCTGCGGGGCATCCCCGATCCTTATGCTTGTGCTCTGGCAACAACCATAAATGAAGCACGCACTGCTATCGTCAATTACTTCCAACTGTCGTAAACATCAGAATGGACAAGAGTGATCTGCCTTGGGATAGCCTGAAAGCTGATTGCCGAATATTCAAAGCGCTTGGGCACGAGAGCCGCATGGCAATGGTGTACGCTCTTGGTAAAAAAGGGGCAATGTGCGTGGGCGATCTTCAGAAAATCGCGGGGTCGTCGTTGCCGACAGTTTCCAGACACTTGGCCATATTAAAAAATGCTGGGATTGTCTCAAGTGAGAAGCGCAACAACAGCATTTTCTACAAACTCGAGATATGTTGCCTGAGCTCACTCCTGGACTGTTTGAATGAACATCAAGGCGGTTGTAAATGCCGTTCGAATGGGTAAAGAGCGTTTTTTGAACCCGCCTAACACAAAGAGTAGGACCAGCTTATCGTTGCTAACTACTTTTTCCTCTCTTCCAGAATCCTATAGAGATATGACATAAATCAATAAAACGTCATATTGCATTTTGATGATGGATACAATGATGGATAACTAAAAAATTTTGATTTTTTCCCTTATCTATCAAAGCCCCTAAATTCCCGGCAGAGGCGCCAAGAGATAAAACCGAGCGGTTCGTCACCGTTCGGTTTTTCTTTTTTTCCTTCGGGTTCGGTAAGCCGCATTTTTCTGCAAATCTGATAAGAAGGAGTTGTCAGGTGTTAGCAGAAAGGCGATTTTTGTTTACACAAACAAGAACCCTCTGCAGACAGCCATTACAACCTGTCTAAGGTTTCACATCAGGTGCCACCTGACGAGCTTTATCTGATCTCCAGTTTCTGTGGATTTATCTGCTCTTTACCAGGAAAGCGCCCCTCGTTTGAGAAACTCTTCCTGTGGGAACTCGCTAGTCCTAGCCTGATATGAACTCACAATGTCACTAAGTTTTTCTGGGATTGATACACACGATTTTTGGAGTTCGTGTATCGTAAAAAAAGTCCAAGAAAACGTCCGCACCGTCCCGAAATGAACCACCCCCCTAATTTGCGACAGTTTCCAAGTTCATTTTTTGGGGTACTTTAAGAGTTCGCCCAACAAGATTGATGCAAATACTTCGTCGTCGCTCAATATCCTTTGAATTGCATTTCGGACTGGGACCAGGCAGCCTCGTTCAGGCAAATTGAGTTGAGCAACCGCATCTCAAAAGATGGCTCCGTAATGCAACAGTAAGAACCTAAGAACAAGCTATGGCGGGTGGCCAACGCGGTTGACCCAAAGGTGTCGGTGCCAAGCTGTCAAAGCAGAAAGAGGCGCAGAGCAGTCAGGAATTTCTTGCGTATTTTGAGGATGAGCCTAACCGGATCGGATCGGCTACCAGTTTTCGGGATTCTATCTTTCAAAAGCGAGCCAGCTTATTGACTTCTGCCGTTATACGCAGGCTTACTCAAGACGATGGTTGCAAGCACGACAAATGCATCACTTCTTCAATCATCCGATGCATGGCTCGGACAAGCTCCGTATCGGCGGCTCGATAGAAGACTTCTTTCCCCACTCGACGAGAAGTTACAAGTCCGGCAACCTTCAAAAGCCTCAAATGGTGTGCTACGGCGGGGCTGCTCATCTCCATGATGGCAGCAATGTTGAGCACGCACTCTTCGGAATGGCACAACAACAAAAAAATCCGACAGCGGGCCGCATCGCTTAAATGTTTGAAAACCTGGGCCACAGGTTCAAAGCTTGAAGATTCGGGCAATTGCTCCAGTGCAAAAACATTTCCCTCTTTATGCCGATGCGGAAGATTTGTTGTGACAGACATATCAGACAATTCAATTCTTGCTTAATCTTGACATCCAACACCAAACGGATTATAGTACAGCCAGTCAATTAAGCGATTGCTTAATTTTTTAATTAATAGGAGTAACCAAAATGACAAAGACCTACAAGATCGAAGTTGATTGCGCTAACTGCGCCCGCGAAATGGAAGAAGCGGCAGCAAAAATCAGCGGTGTGCAATCGGTCACGGTGAATTTCATGGCTCAAAAAATGGTTGTGGAATTCCGTGATGGGTTTTATCCTGACAATGTCATGATTGAAGTGCTTAAAGCTTGCAAAAAAGTAGAACCCGACTGCGAAATTTTTCTCTGATGTCGAAACGCCGCCAGAGCACTGCTTGACGGCGTTTTTTTCTCTCTTCAATTCAAATTTTGCTTAATTTTTACATCAAATTAAGCTCAAGACATCACCAACGGACTCTGCAACAAATGAAGACAAAGCAAAAAAAGATGCTTGTACGCATCATCCTTGCAGCAATGCTTCTCGTAAGTCTCGCGTTTGCACCGGTCACGGGACCTTTGAGATTGGCGCTTTACCTTATTCCCTATCTTCTTGTCGGCTATGACATTCTGCTCAAGGCGGCAAAAGGCATACGAAACGGCCGTGTTTTCGATGAAAATTTTCTGATGACCGTTGCTACCTTAGGCGCCATTGCCATAGCACTTTACGACGATACCGGCGAGTACACGGAAGCCGTTGCCGTGATGCTCTTTTATCAAATCGGTGAATGGTTTCAAGCTTATGCCGTGGGCAAAAGCCGCAAAAACATCAGCGATTTGATGGACATTCGCCCCGATTACGCCAACATTGAAAGAAGCGGGAAAATTGAACAGGTCGCTCCCGAATCTGTTGAGGTCGGAACCGTTATTGTCGTGCAACCCGGTGAGAAGGTTCCCATTGACGGCATCGTTATACGCGGCGAAACTAGTCTCAACACCAGCGCTCTCACGGGGGAAAGTCTGCCGAAGCACGTTGCCCCGGGGGAAAACGTCACCAGCGGCTGCATCAATTTGACTGGCGTTATTTATGTGCGTACAACCAGGCTCTTCGGAGATTCGACAGTATCTCAAATCCTGGAATTGGTCGAAAATGCCTCTTCACGCAAATCACAATCGGAGGCTTTCATTACTCGTTTTGCCCGTATCTATACACCGATTGTGTTTTTCAGCGCTTTGGCGCTTGCTCTCGTCCCTCCGCTAGTGCGGCTTTTTGCAATGGGCGCAGACGCTCAATGGGATGACTGGATATATCGCGCTTTGGTGTTCCTGGTTATCAGTTGCCCCTGCGCTCTTGTGATCAGCATTCCTCTTTCTTTTTTCGCCGGCATCGGCGGAGCAAGCAAAGAAGGAATACTTGTGAAAGGTTCCAATTATCTGGAAGCTCTTTCACAGACTTCAACTCTTGTCATGGATAAAACAGGAACGCTGACGCAAGGTGTTTTCGAGGTAACGGCAGTTCACCACAACACGATCGATGAAAACCGCCTCCTCGAATTGGCGGCTCTTGCCGAAAGTGCCTCCTCGCATCCGATCAGCAAGAGCCTGCAGAAAGCATACGGCAAAGCAATTGATCGGAGTCGCGTTACGAACATCCGTGAACTTGCGGGTAAAGGTGTCGTCGCCAGTGTCGACGAACAGGAAGTTGCAGTCGGCAATGAAAAACTCATGACCGAACTCGGAATAGAGTTCATCGCCTGCCGCAGTATCGGCACAATCGTCCACATTGCCGTCAACGGAAACTATTGCGGCCACATCGTGATTGCAGATCAACTGAAACCCAATGCAATCAAAGCGATTGATGCTGTGAGAAAAGCCGGCGTCAACAAAGTGGTCATGCTCACCGGCGACCGCAAAAGTGTCGCCCTAGCAGTGGCTTCACAGTTGGGCATAGACGAGGTGCGCTACGAACTGATGCCCTCGGATAAAGTTTCCGCTGTTGAAAAGCTGCTGGCGCAACGAACCGGCTCCGGGAAACTGGCTTTCGTCGGCGATGGTATCAACGATGCTCCCGTATTGTCCCGCGCCGATATCGGCATTGCGATGGGAGCCATGGGATCAGACGCTGCCATTGAAGCTGCAGATATCGTTCTCATGGATGACGATCCTCTAAAAATTGCCAAAGGCATCAAGATTTCTCGTAAATGTCTTCGCATTGTCAAGGAAAACATCTGGCTGGCTATCGGCATCAAGGTCCTGTGTCTTTTGCTGGGAGCTGTTGGCTTGGCCAACATGTGGATGGCAATTTTTGCTGACGTGGGAGTCATGATTCTTGCTATCTTGAATGCAATTCGTGCTCTCTTTGTCAAAAAACTTTGATCACTTCGTCTTGCGGCTTGGTCTCACGCGTGTCCTCTTTCGTGTTGGCGGCACGCGTGTGTTTGTGCGTCTTTTCCGCCAGTACAGATTTGGGAAACTGTTCACGTAAGTGTCGAAGATACTTTTCCGCACGGTCAAGCTGCTCGCGATACACCTTTGCCTGTTCCAAATATTCGTCTACGCGTTCAAGAAGCCACTCTGTTCCCTTGGACGGATCCTGTTCAAACTCAATAAAGCGCTCGATGCACTCGAGCTTCATGCCGTTGGCGCGACAAGTCGTAATAAATTCCAACCGTTTTACCGCTTCGTGAGAGTAGTTGCGCTGTCCTCCCATACTGCGTCTTGGTTCAGGCAATAGACCTTTTTGTTCATAAAAGCGAATTCTGGTCACAGGGCATCCCGTCCTTTGCGCCAATTCACCGATTTTCATCTCGTTCTCCACAATACTTGAAGCTACAGTAACTATAGATTTTATGATGTCTCTTGCCAATACCGGCAACTCTTTTGTAGGAGTAACACCATGAAATTTCAACAAATTCGCAGCGCCACCAGCATCGTGACATTTGCCAACCGGCGTTTTTTGATTGATCCGATGCTCTCAGCTCAAGGTACCTATCCGGCTGTCCCAGACACCACCAGCACTGGTCGCGGCAATCCGGATTGCGATCTGCCTTGCCCGATTCAAGATCTGTTTAACGTTGATGCCGTCATTGTGACCCATCTTCACTTTGATCATTTCGACAAAGCTGCAGCTGAATTACTGCCAAAAAAACTTCCGTTGTTTTCTCAGAGCGTTCAGGAGGCAAAGATTCTCAGTGGTTTGGGCTTTACGGACGTACGCGTACTTGCAGATTCCGGTACGGAGTTCAACGGCATTCGTCTTTTTCGTACCGATTGCGATCATGGCTCAAGCAATCTTGTAACTATGGACGTCTACCGGGACTGCGGTGTCAGCGAAAAAGCTTCCGGCGTCGTTTTTGAAAGCAACCTTGAAAAAACGCGTTTTTATCTCGCCGGAGACACCATCTATTGCCAATACGTTGTCGACGCAATAGAAAAATACACGCCCGGAGTCGTCGCGGTTAATGCCGCGGGCGCCCAATTTCCACTTGGACATCTGTTGATCATGAATCAATACGACGTGCGTTCCCTTATGCGGCGTTTTCCCGAAATTGACGTTATCGCCACGCATGTCGAAGGCGTCTCGCATGCGACAGTCACTCGCCCCATGCTGAGAAAATTTGCCCGTGAAAATAATCTGAATCGCCTGTTCATCCCCAATGACGGACAAGCCATTGAATTTTGAGACAACTCTGAGCAGCTTGTAAAAACAGTGATCTGAACCTGGCTGAAACCGGTTTGGACATGATTTTGAGAGACTCACACCGAAACCAGGATTGATTCCTTGCTCTATCGTCTCAATCCAAGCGCACCTTTAGCTGCAGACCAAAGAGTTCGTTAAAGTAGCAGACAGAGAACTTACCTCTTCCGGAGGTCAGACCGTTCTGCGCTTTTCTATGCGTCCGACGAACTCTATTCTTGGCCAACATTTCACGATTGCGCGGCAGCTGCGGTTTACGCTGCCGCGCATGCTCATGTCCCTTTTTATCATGAGTTATATGGTGGCCGACGGCGTTCTGATCAGCCGCTACATGGGAACGGTGGCGCTTGCGTCACTCAACGTAAACAACCCGCGACTAAAGTCGCAGGCTTTGCAACTATCACATTCGTAATGTC
>ERZ791645.37-NODE-37-length-111731-cov-19.001316_pt1 | contig 111731 bp, 98 predicted proteins | sample MGYA00509939_ERZ791645 | MGnify/ENA primary metagenome ERZ791645 (study PRJEB30046, sample SAMN00715249) | human gut metagenome | study: EMG produced TPA metagenomics assembly of the A metagenome-wide association study of gut microbiota in type 2... | reverse complement strand
AGGTCAACGGTCTATGTGCGACAAGAAAAAGACACAGCAAACGAAATTTAGGGGGGCAAGCACAGAGACACAGAGACATAGAAATTAATTTGAAAAGAATCTCTGTGCCTTTGTATTTTCGTGTTCATCCCCCCAAAATAATAAAACAACAAACAATGGAAAAATCAACAGAACCCCAACCCTGCACGCAGTGGTTCGTCTTCTTCAAAGACCAACTGCTGCTGAAAAAAGGATATACAGACAAAGGAGAAATAAAATACAGCGTACCCGTCAGTATAGAGCCTCCTCTGACACCGGAAGCCGGAAGTAATATACACGAAGTGTTCCCACCCAACGGCAAGCAAGTACGTGCATTTGCTTTGGAACAGCCCGTGGCCGAAACCGATGAATGGGTCATGATAGGCCTGCGCGCATCGTACGACTACATCTCGCCGGACGAGTACCGTTCTGCAGGAAAGGCCTTCCAGATACTCTATTGGGACGAGCACAGCCGCTTCTGCCCCGTGTGTGGCACCGCCATGGAGCACCAGACCCCCATCATGAAGAAGTGTCCCAACTGCGGCAATGAGATGTACCCTCCCGTTTCCACCGCCATCATTGTACTGATACGCAAAGGAGACGAAATCCTGCTGGTGCATGCCCGGAACTTCCGAGGAACCTTCTACGGACTGGTGGCAGGCTTCCTCGAAGCCGGCGAGACACTGGAAGAATGTGTGGAACGGGAAGTTTTTGAAGAAACGGGGCTGAAGGTAAAGAACATCACCTACTTCAGCAACCAGCCCTGGCCCTACCCCAGCGGATTGATGGTGGGTTTCATTGCCGACTACGAAAGCGGGGAGATAAAACTGCAGGAAGATGAGCTAACCGCTGCCGCCTTCTATTCCAAAGACAACCTGCCCGAAATTCCACGAAAGCTGAGTATCGCAAGAAGGCTGATAGACTGGTGGATGGAGAACAATTAAAAATTAAAGAATTAAAAAGAGGGGGGAAGAAATTTAAAAAAGCAAATTGCGGAAAACACACACTCACAAACGAACAACTACGAATGAAACGACTCTCATTCACATCAACCAATCGGTGTGTAACCGCAATCTGCATATACTAAACTTCCCTGCAAACGTTTTGTTCATCAACCATCGGGTTTAAGTCTTTATTTAAGTTTTCTTTCAACACAGAAGCAAAAGGAAGAGGCGCAGCCCTCACGGGTTACGCCTCTCCGAACACTATATACACATTTTTTCCTCTTTCCTATCAAATGCCGAGTGACTTGCGCACTGCCTCCACTTTCTTCTCAGCTTCGGCATCGGCGCTGGTATAGCATTTCGGACAACCCATCTCGCCCTTCACCTCGATATAGAACTTAATCTTCGGTTCCGTACCGGAAGGACGGACAGAAATCTTCGTGCCGTCTACAGTGAAATATTGAAGTACATTGGAAGTCTCGGGCATATCCAGCTTGCTTACGTTGCCCTGGGCATCAGTCAGTTCCAGCGTCTTGTAATCCTTAATCAGGCTGACAGCCGAACCACCGATTTCCTTCGGAGGATTGGCACGGAAGTTATCCATCATCGCCTTGATTTCCTCGGCACCACTCTTACCGGGTTTCACCACGTTCACGGTGGTTTCCTTAGAGAATCCATATTCTACATAGATTTCCATCAATACGTCATAGAGTGTCTTGCCCTGGTCTTTGGCCCAAGCACAGATTTCGGCCAGCAAAGAGCAGGCAGAAACCGCGTCTTTATCACGGACAAAGTCTTCGGCCAGGAAGCCATAGCTTTCTTCACCACCACCGATATACTGCTGCTTACCTTCACTCAGACGGATTTCGCGGGCAATCCACTTGAAGCCGGTGTAGCAGTCGCGCATTTCAATCTTGTTCTTGTCTGCCACAGCCTTGATGAGTTCGGTGGTCACGATGGTCTTCACGATGAAGTCGTTCGGCTGCATCTTACCCATTGCAATACGGTTCTTGATGATGTAGTACAAGAAGATGAGACAAGTCTGGTTACCATTGATAAGCACCCACTCGCCCTTATCGTCCTTGCAGGCCATACCGACACGGTCGGCATCCGGGTCACTTGCCATCACGATGTCAGCGTCAATCTTCTTGGCCAGCGCAATGGCCATGGAAAGGGCTTCGGCATTTTCGGGATTCGGAGAAACCACCGTCGGGAAATTGCCGTCCTTCACCATCTGTTCGGGCACGCAGTTTATATTCTCAAATCCCCACTCCTTCAATGAGTCCGGAATGAGCACGCGGCCTGCGCCATGAAGCGGAGTATACACAATGCTGAGGTCTTTCTGGCGACGGATGACTTCGGGGTCGATGGAGATGGAGTGAACCATGTCCAGATAAACCTTATCCACTTCCTTGCCGATAATCTGAATCAAGTCCTTGTTGCCGTTGAACTTGATGTCGGCCACCGTCACCTTATTTACCTCGTCTATGATGGCTGTATCGTGCGGAGCGAGCACCTGCGCACCGTCATCCCAATAAGCCTTGTAGCCGTTGTATTCTCTGGGGTTGTGGCTGGCTGTAATGTTGATACCGCTCTGGCAGCCGAAGTGGCGAATGGCAAATGAAACTTCGGGCGTAGGACGAAGGTCGTCAAAAAGATATACCTTGATGCCGTTTGCAGAGAAGATGTCGGCAGAAATCTTTGCGAACTTGTCGCTATTGTTGCGGCAGTCGTGCCCCACAACAACGGAAATATCCTTCTTTCCGGCAAAACATTTGTTCAGATAGTTGGACAAGCCCTGTGTTGCGGCACCTACGGTGTAGATGTTCATGCGGTTTGTACCGGCACCCATGATGCCACGCAGACCACCCGTTCCAAACTCCAGGTCTTTGTAAAAACTGTCTATCAATTCGGTTTTATCTGGATTTTCCAACATGCGTTTCACTTCTGCCTGAGTTTCGGCATCATATGCCGGGGTAAGCCATTTTTCGGCTTTCTCAGTCACCTGCTTAATCAGTTCCTGATTTTCCATAAGACTGTTATTGTTTTAAGGGTTAATATAAACTTTTTTGTAAGACACAAATGTAGAAGAATAAGTTCAAATATCCTAATTTTATTCAGGCATTTTATATCTGTCTCCCGTCTGCTTAACATACTCTTCAAGGAACTCCTTCGGGTATCCCGGGCGGATTACGCCTGCCGGCTGGCCGATGGAATTACGTTCGAATTGACCGTTTTTCATACGCTTGACAACGCCGTCATTATACTTTACGACAAGAAACTCGCCAAGACGTTTCCAGGTATCGAAAGTGCTTTGGGCGGTCATGTTCGTATAGTTGGTTAGGAATGCCTTCGCTTTGGCAGGGTCTTTTTCCAAAAGTTTGGCAGCAGCAGCCTCAACGCCCTCCTGCGCTTCATTGAAAGTTGTCTCCAACTCTGTCTGAGTGGCACGCACGTCGTCTATCATCAAGTCATAGCGGGGATATACCATATTGGCCACCCAATTGAAAATCCAGAAAGCGGAGTTCCAGGAGAAAGTGATGTAATCGGCGCCATCCACGCGGGTATAGCATACGGGAACCTTGTCCGTACAGCAATATACGGGCGTAAATACCGTCATGTTGGCATCATCCGTGCCAAACCACAGTACTCCACCGATAGGGTCGGGCAACTCGGAACGCATCTGTGCCACGAATACGAAACCACTCTGCTGGGTGGAGATGGGACGCTCATTGAAATATTCCCGGTCGCCCACTTTGAAAGAGAGTGGAGAAAGGCGGTACGGGGTATGATACGGGCCTGCACCGAAATCTTTGCTGATGTCGAGAGGAGTACCTTCATAATGGTCGCGCATGGCATTTTTCACATCCTGCACGGAAACCTTGCGGTTGGGCTTCACAAACAGAGGCATCGGAGTGTTCGTCTCACCTAATATATAAGGTAAGAACTCGTTACCACGGTCGGTAAACATATTGAAATAGCTCCATACACGGGCCTCGCAATAGCGACGGGCACCAAAATCGAGCGGAGCATAGGCATCGGCAAAACTGAAATCCTTGTTCACACCATCAAAGTAACCCTTCTCACGTGCAAAGGAGATGACGTCGGCAGAGTACATGCAGTTTTCCTTGTCATTCATATTGAACTGATGAATGCGGCTCTGGTTGGCATGTGCGGAGATACAATCATCGGGCACGCGGACAGCTACCCATACGGCACCGCGCACACCGGGTCCCTTGCCAATCATCTCCATAATCCATATCTCGTTGGGGTCGGCAATGGTGAAGGATTCTCCACTACTGTAATAGCCATATTCCTGCACCAATTCCGTCATCACCTTGATAGCCTCGCGAGCAGTGCGTGAACGTTGCAGTCCGAGATAAATCAAGCTACCGTAGTCGATAATACCGGTAGTGTCTACCAGTTCGGGGCGTCCGCCGAATGTCGTTTCACCGATAGTGAGCTGGAATTCGTTCATATTGCCGATGACATTGTACGTCTGACGGGCCTGCGCTATCTGCCCGAGGTATTTGCCGGTATCCCACTCGTGTATGTCAATCAGCGTGCCTTTCTTATGCATGCCGGCAGGATAATGATATAGCTCGCCGAACAAGCCATAGGAATCGGCAGAATAAGAAACGATGGTAGAACCGTCCGCGGAGGCGTTCTTGCCCACGATAAGATTGGTGCAGGCCAGTGCATTCGCCACGGCTGCCACAACAAACAAGACGGAAAGAGTCAGTCTTTTACTTTTCATACTTCTAATAAATTAAGGCCTCACCCCCGTCCCCTCTCCGAAAGAGAGGGGAGAAGAAAATGATAGCTTGTTACACATATTTTTATTACACTTATTTATTACACTATATATAGCAAAAGTAACTTCCGACCTCCCCTCCCTACGGGGGAGGGGTCGGGGGAGAGGCTTTACCATACAAATTCAAACTGTTCGGTGGTACAGTTGCCACAGCCATCCGTCACCGTCATCTCCACCACATGCTTGCCGCCTTTCTCCACATGTTTCGGGTCGAGCTCGCACACCAGGTTACCACTGATGGAGTTGGGCTTTCCAAACAAGGCATATTTTCCGTCAATCGTACCCCGATAGGTGTTGATGCCGGTTTCCTTGTCCTTGGCCTTGAAGATGATTTTTCCCGTACGTCCCCACTGAGCTTGGTTCACGGGAGTTATCACCGGCGGAACCGTATCCACTGCCACGGTATAAGTCCCCAAATCCCGTATACGCACTTTCATGACACCATCCTCATACTTACCGCCGATGCGGTATTTTCCACCGCGCGCCGTTACGCCCGCCACATAATATTTGGTCATATCCTCTACCGGACGCCGGCGCAAGCCGATACGCAAATCGCAGGCATCGTGCATCGGAATGCGGGTATCGTTCAACTGATAGGTGAAAGCTATATCACCGCTATCAGCCCGCACGGAATAGTTCAACAGGACGTTATCGTAGAGCATTCCTTTCGGAATGACCAATTCTAACCCCGGTTCCTGCAGATAGTTCACCTTGTCCCACTTGAGGGCGTATTTCTCACGATGTTCCACCGGAGCAATTGTCGTCTTCTGCCCCTGCACCGTGAAGCAGACCTTGGAGGTATTTCCCAGCGCATCGCTCAGCGTATAGACAAACCGGTAAGGGCGTTCTTCGTTGATGTCCACCAGTCCACGGTTACCGTTGGATGCATGCAGCATGCGTAAGTGGTTTCCCGGCTCGATGAAAGACTTCATATACTGGCCGTGTGTCCACGAATTGATATAGCGGTTTTCTTCGTACGCAAAGCGGTCTACCGTACTGCGGAAGACTTCCTCGCCGTCCACTTCGAGAATCACCGTCTTCACGCCATATTTATTCTGCACTCCGTCCATATAATCATAAGCACGGATGCCTGCACCAATCAATCCCCAGGCGGTAATGGGTTTCGTAGGATGTGCCGGAAAAGCCCGTCGCGTCTGCTTACCTTCCACCACTCCTTTGCCCGGCTGAGGAAACAACATGATACCTTCGGCACGCGGGGCAGTCTTGTCCTTCACTTTGTCCATGAAGAAAGGCAGTGGGTCTATATATTCGTCCGTAGCCGTCTCTATCATATCCAGATGCAGGTGCGGACCGAAAGAGTATCCGGTGTTTCCGCTTAAAGCTATTATCTGACCGGCTTTCACGGGATATTCGCCCAAGATATGCACCCCGAGATTATTACTGCCTCTATCTCTATCGTCTCCCTCATCTGACACGGGAGCAGGCTCGGGAATTATCTCTACTTCCCAGCTTTCCTTTTCGTACTGAAGAGCCTTCACTCGCTTTGCCACTTCACCCACAAAGGCGCTAAGATGACGGTAGATGGCGGTATAGCCGTTATCATACACCACATCGAGCACATAGCCCGAGCCGTGGGTGACACGGATACGCGAAATATATCCGTCCGCCAGCGCACGTACCGGTTTGCCTATGGCGCCACCGGTCTTGAAATCCAGTCCGCCATGAAAATGGTTGGCACGTATCTCGCCAAAGTTACCGGAGAAAATGATGGGAAAATCAAAAGGCGGAGTGAAGGAAGCCTCTTGTGCCCGAGCCCCGACAGATATAAAGAAAAAAGACAAAATGACAGATTTTATGTATATATTCATTGCAGTAACTTCTTATGATAAACGCAGGCAAAGATAAAAATAATCCCTATCTTTGCCATACAAAAGAGAAAATAAACAATGGAGAAAATACATTACTTCCGTCCCCTCTATCTTGCTCTGGCACTCACCATAAGCCTATTTTCCACCGCAAGCACCCCTAACCGATACAAAACCTCCGCTTCCCTGCCCGACAGCCTGCTGACCGAACAGCATATCCGCAGCATCTATTACACCCTGCCCGACAGCGCTCTGTCACTGCTGGACGAAGCCGAAGCCCGCCGTCTTCCCCACCTGCCGCAATTCCGCATCGACATGCTGCGCGGCACAGTCTACGAACGTCAAGGTATGTACCACCTCAAGGAGCGGTACATCCGCCGCGCCCTGCAAAGCGACTCCATGCAGCACACTCCTCTCCGGAAACTGCAAGTCCTCACGCAGCTCGCCACCGCCCTCGACCGCCTGAACAAATACGAAGAAGGCATCCGCATCTGTACCGAAGCCATCGAGCTGGCACAGGAGCAAGGACAGAAGGCCAAAGAAAGCGAACTGCTGTTCACTTTGGGCCGCATGTATCAAGGCATGAAGCTCGACGACAAAGCGTTCCGGTACATGTACCGTTCCATCGAACTGCTGCAAGGCACGGACAATGTGCGCGAACTGGCCCAACTATCCACCTCCTACGGCGACTTGTCCGCCTATCTGGCCGAAAACGAGCGTTTGGACGAAGCCATTGCCCTCTGCGAGAAGCGTCTCGACGTTATCAGCCGCATGAGCCTGCTGCCCGGACCGCCGCCCGGATACATAGACCAGCAATACGGTTACCTCTACTCCAAACTTGCCTGGTACTACCTGCAAAACGGACAAAGCGAAAAAGCCGCCGAAACCGCCCGGAAATACCAAAGCACCGGCTTTGCACAATCGCAGGCAGGACAAACAGAAATCGTCCCCTACCTGCTGGGTACGCGTCAGTACCATAAAGTGCTGCAACTTCTTGACGCCTCTTCCGCCCTGGCCGAACCGGCCGATACCTTCAACTACGGCCACCTGATTCTGCTGGACCGCTATGCCCGCACCTACCGCGGACTGAAACGTCCGGAACTGGCCGACAGCTACCAACAGCGCATCACCATGCTGACCGACAGCATCTATGCCCGCGAAAAGGCCGGCCAGGCACACGAATTCGCCATCATCTACCAAACCCAGGAAAAGGATGCGCAGATACGCGAAGCCCAACACAAGCTGGCACGGCAACGCGTACTGTTCATCACCACCAGCTTCATCGCCATCCTGCTCGCCATCCTGCTATGGGAAAAGCACCTCCACCTGCGCCGCACCCGCGAACGCAACCAGATAGCCGCCCGCCAGATAGAAGAGCTTCTGGCACAGAAAGAAGAACTGCGCAAGGCATACCGCCGGCAGCCGCTTCACCCGGAAGATGCCCCTAACGAAGAGCCGCCTGCCGCTCAAGCCAACACTTCCCCCTCCGCTGCCGACGATGAAGACAACCGCCGCCGGTTCATGCAGATGGAAGATGCCCTGCTCACCGACCTGCCCTTCCTAAACCCCGACTTCAACCGCGAAGACCTGATGAAGATAACGGCCTTGAGCAAGAACCGCCTCAACCCGTTCCTGCGCGAATATGCCGGTGCCGACGGCTTCAGCGACTACATCAACCGCCTGCGCGTGGAGCACTCCATATCGATGCTGAAAGACAACAGAATGTATTCCATAGATGCCATAGCCACCGCTTCGGGCTTCAAGAGCCGCAACACCTACTATGTGGCGTTCAACAAACTGCTTGGCATGACACCCGTGCAGTACCGGGAGACTTTGCCGGACAAGTCCGCAGAACCATGCACAGAGCCTATAGTTTAACAGATTGCAGGCCGTCAGTTACAAGAACTATTCGTATATTTGTGCGTTGCAAGTAATATATAAGAAAGTTACAGGTAATATATAAGAAAAGTGATATATAAGAAAGGAGAACCGGAAATATGGAACCCATACAGAGCAACAAAATCTACCCCATCGGCATACAGAACTTCGAGAAGATGCGCAAAGGCGGCTATTTCTACGTCGACAAGACCGCCCTTGTCTACCGGCTGGTAAAGACGGGCAGCTACTACTTCCTAAGCCGCCCCCGGCGCTTCGGCAAGAGCCTGCTCATCTCCACCCTCGAAGCCTACTTCCAGGGAAAGAAGGAACTCTTTGAAGGGCTGGCGATGGAGAAGCTGGAGAAAGACTGGATAAAACGCCCCGTGCTGCACATCGACCTGAATATAGGGAAGTATGACACCCCGGACAGCTTGGACAAACAGCTGGAAAAAGCTGTGACAGAATGGGAACAGCTTTATGGCACGGGAATGGCGGAAAGCACGCTTGCCCTTCGCTTCGCCGGAGTGGTCAGGCGTGCCTGCGAGCAGACGGGGCAACGTGTGGCCATCCTCATCGACGAATACGACAAGCCCATGCTGCAAGCCATCGGCAACAAAGCGCTGCAGAACGAGTTCCGCAACACCTTGAAACCCTTCTACGGCGTACTGAAAACCATGGACGGATGCATCCAGTTTGCCCTGCTGACGGGGGTCACCAAGTTCGGCAAGGTCAGCGTGTTCAGCGACCTCAACAACCTGAACGACATCTCCATGGACCGGCGATACCTTGCCCTTTGCGGTGTCACCGACGAAGAGCTGCGCCAAGAATTCGCCCCAAGCATCCGGCTGCTGGCGCAGGCGCAAAACATGACCTACGAGGAAACCTGCCAACGCTTGCAGAAAGATTACGACGGTTACCACTTCACACACAACTCCATCGGAATCTACAACCCTTTCAGCCTGCTCAACACCTTCGACAAGCAGGAGTTCGGCAGCTATTGGTTCGAGACGGGCACCCCCACCTATCTGGTGGAACTGCTGAAACGCAACCACTACAACCTGGAGGAGATGGCCCATGCAGAAACCTACGCCGACGTGCTGAACAGCATCTATGGCGACGAAGACCCACTGCCCGTCATCTTCCAAAGCGGATACCTCACGATTAAGGAGTACGACCCAAGGTTCGGACTCTACCGCCTCGGCTTCCCCAACCGGGAAGTGGAAGAAGGGTTCGTCAAGTTCCTGATGCCGTTCTACACCCGCTTCAACAAGATAGAGGCACCGTTCGAGATACAGAAGTTTGTACGTGAGATAGAATCCGGACAGCCCGATGCCTTCTTCCGCCGCCTGCAAAGTTTCTTTGCCGACACCCCCTACGAACTTGTCGGCGACCGCGAACTGCACTACCAGAACGTGCTTTTCATTGTCTTCAAGCTGGTGGGATTCTATACCCAAGTGGAATATCACACCTCCGAGGGACGTGTGGACCTCGTGCTGAAGACAGACCGCTACATCTACATCATGGAGTTCAAGTTCGAAGGCACTGCCGAAGAAGCGCTGCGGCAGATTGACGAAAAGCACTACGCGCAACCCTTCGAAGCCGACGGTCGCCCACTGTTCAGGATAGGCGTGAACTTCAGCGCCCGGACGCGCAACATAGAAAGGTGGCTGATAAAAGCATGACTTCCTCCCCATAAGGACGGATTTTCATCCTCCGCACTTCCCTTCGCACCCCCTCCGGAAGCACTTCTGAGAGGGGGTGCGACAATTCAGGACAACAAGGCGACAATGCAGGACAAGCACCGAGGGGTAAAATTAGGCAGTTTATACCATTATTAACAACTTTGCAGACACATTTGCAAAGGAACATTAATAAAACCTATAACAACCCAAATGGAGAACTGCATCATGAAACGACTGACCTCACAGGGATGGGAAACGCTGCGCACACTGACCGCCATCACGGCAGCCATAGGTACCATGATATGCCTGCTGATACTGGCAGGATGCACCAACGAACTGACCGGGCAGGACGAAAACCGGGGAAACGGACAAGCGCTGACGCTGGGAACCGTAAGCATAGAAGGAGGAAACACCCGTGCCGCCAATGCCGTGCCCGGCGTGGCATCCGGCCATAGCTTCAGAGACGACGAAAAGCTGCACGTAGCCCTCACCGCCGGAAGCGCCCAATCTGCCGGCACCTACCTATACGACGGCAACAACAGCAGCTGGAGTTCCACCAAGACCGAGCGCGCCTACTGGCAAGGGAGCGGCAACCACACCCTCACCGCCTGGTGGGGACCCGCTTATTCTTCCTCCTCCCCTGCCGTTTACGACATGCCCTCCGACTACGAAACCAACACCGCCGCAGGGAGCACCCTGAATGCCTGGGACGGCAAGCAATATACCGCTGCCGCCGATAAATGGCACATCACCGACCTGCTGCACTACAGCGGTACACATTCCGCCACATCCTCTTCCATCAATCTGCTGCTGAAGCACAGCATGGCGCAGCTATGCGTCAACCTGCTGCCGGGCGACGGCATCACCGCCGAACAGCTGCAGAAGGCCACCGTACACCTCAAGCAAGCGAAAGCCTACTTCACCATGAATACCGACGGAGAGCCCGTCATCCATAATCACGACGGCGAAGCCTCCACCCCTACCGATGTCCGCCTGCTGAAGAACGGCAATACCTCGTCGGCATACTACGCCCTGATGCTGCCGGGACAGACCTTTGCCGCAAACCGACTGATGATAAGCATCCACATCGGAAACGACATCTATAAGTACCTCCCCACCAACGACATCACCACCCAAGCCAATACCTGCCACGAGCTGAAACTGAAAGTAAACAAAGCAGGGGTGAGCGCATTGAGCGTAACGTCCACCGGATGGCAAAGCCCGACACTGGTGGAGGCGACGGAAGCAGAAAGCTTCGTAACAGTGGAGAACGAAACAGCGGGAAGCCTGCTGGCAGATGGGTCTGCACTGAAGACTGCACTGGCAAGCGCCGGCCAAGACAGCCCCATCAAGGTAATGATTACGGGGGAGATTAGCGACCAGGACTTGGCGAATTTGAAAGAGCAGATGATCGGTGGTAGTAATGGTAATAAATACTTCAAGGTCAGCCACCTCTACATCACCGCAAGCGGGGCGACAACCATACCGGAGGGATTTTGCAAAACGGGGGATAACACAAATACCGCACTTCAAGAGGTGATACTCCCCGAAGGGATAACAAGTATAGGAGAGCGCGCATTCCAAAGCTGCACGACACTAAAGAGCATTCAACTGCCAAAGAAAGTGACAAAGATAGGAAAGTACGCATTCATTAATTGCCGCCAGCTAACAAACATCCAACTGCCGGACGGAGTGACAGAAATAGGAGAATACGCATTCGTCGACTGTAACAGCCTGACAGAAATCAGCATCCCCACGGGAGTAACGAAGATAGGAGAGAGGACATTCCAAAGCTGCGCGAATCTGACGAGCATCCAACTGCCGGAGACAGTGACAGAGATAGGCCAAAGCGCATTCAACTACTGTGGAAGTCTGAAGGAAATCAACATACCGAAAGCAGCGACAAGCATAGGAAGCTACGCATTCCAGTATTGTAGCAGCTTGACAGAAATCAGCATACCCAAAGCAGTGACAAGCATAGGAGTCTGCGCATTCTACGACTGCTCCGCCCTCGAAGAAGTCGTCCTCAGCGGCACCAACGACCAATTTGGCTTCTTCCTGCCCACCGTTGGTGATGGTGCATTCGCAGGCACCTCCGCCACCCTCCTCTTCCTCACCGATGTCACCGAAGAGATGTTCAAGGCAGAAGGAAATGCCGCCACATGCCAATCCTGGGGTAGTGTCACCTGGAAAGCCATCCACTACAACCTGACTGCGGATAATCCTGCCAGCCTGACAGACACCGCCAACTATAGCGGCCACTGGCTCAAGGACTCCCCCCAATAACCCCAACCCCATAACCCATAACCCATAACTCAAAATTCATAACTCATAATTCAAAACCCCATGGCAACAACCTTTGAAAAGCTCATCAGTCTCGTGGCCTACGACAACGCCCTGACCGAGCGCACGGACGACTTCTACCTCCGTGCCAAGACACAACCCCGCACACTGGGCATCACCGAGATAGCCCGCGAAACAGCCCGGCAACTGGGCAAGTACGGCGAAAACCCGTTGGGATAACACCCCACGGCCCTACCCCCATAAGGGTGCGCACCCCTACCCCCGTAAGGGTATGCACCCTCACCCGTCCAAGGGTAGGCACCCCCACCCCGAACGGCCCTACTTATACGAAACCCTAAAAAAGACACCCAACGAATGAAAACAAGGAACCACCTCCGCCGGACGCTACTGCTCCCCACCCTGCTGCTTGCCCTGCTGCCGCCCTGCGCCTGCACAGACGACATCTGCCCCGACACCGCCCCCCTGCCCGGTGCCGACAGTGAAGCCACAGCCTCCCTCATAGGCCAACCCATACAGATAGGCTGCATCGCCACAAGCGTGGAACAGCAGTCGCCCATGGCCGGAGAAGGAGGAGGGCAGACACGCGCCGACGGAACCACCGGCACACCCGCCACGGAAACCGGCTTCCCCAAAGTAGGAACCACCATCACCGTATTCATGACCGTGCCCGTAAGGTCGTCGTCGGCAGCAGACGGCTCGTCCGCCGAAGTCCGCTACAGCCACGCCAACTACACCTGCACCTCCGTCAGCACCGACGGCGGCACGCAAGCCGTCACCTCCGCCACTTGGCAGCCCACCGACCCCGCCAACCTCCTCCGCTGGGAGAAAGACGCCGCCGCCTACTACTTCGCCGCCATCTCCCCCGCCATAGAGATGCAGCCACTGGAGGCATTGACATATACCGGCAGCGACGGCAACAGCGGAGGCAGCTACGCCCTGCAGACGGGCGAAGCCTTCACCTTCCAGCTGCCCCAAGCCTTCACCCCCGAGAACTACGCCTACTGGGAACAGCTGCGCACCTCCGGCCTCGCCGTCCGCATACCCCAGCCCACCGCCGACCCCATCCCCCTACAGATGCAACGCGCCCTGGTGAAAGTGGACATCTTCTCCACCGCATCCGCCGCCGTCCTGCTGAAAGCACCTGCCAAAGCCGTATTCTGCGCCTACACAGGCGGAGTGACGGCGCTGAGAGAGGCACCCATTGTGAGCAATTCTACTGACGGGATACACTCCTATCTGTTTGTTGACAAGCTCACCGACACCCGTTCCGTCACCACCTTGAGCCGGGACGGTGCGGCGGTGCATCGGGCGTTGATGATACCCACTTACCACCAATACAGCCCAGACTACCTCCCCCCTAATGGACCTACTTGCAGCGAAGCCGGAGGAAACGGTGCCCTCTCTTTTCTTACGGACAAGGTATATAGCGCCGGAGGCTCAATCGGCAGCAGCAGCGAGACCGGCAGCGTCACCGGCGGCACCACCGGCAACCGATTCTATCTCCCCGGCAAGTACCTGCAAGTGTCGGACGGAAGTACCGACATAAAAGGCACAGCACCGGAAAACATCCTCCTGCTGGATGGGACGGAAGCGTCCTACAATGCCGTAAAGAGCAGGCTGGAAGCGATAAATGCCGCCGGAAGCTCTTCTCCCCCTACCCTCGTCTCCAAACTCTTCATCAGCGGTTCTGTACCGGAAGGCATGGACCAGAGCGAGCTGTTAGGATTGCTGGGCAGCAGCCATAATTACGTACAAAACCTCTATATGGAGCCGGTGAAGGAAGTGCCTACGAATTGGTATCTCTTCACCAACGGCAATAGTACTCTGCAAAGCATCAACCTGCCACAAGCCACCAAAATAGGATATAATGCTTTCAATAAATGCACCGGCCTGACAAGCATCAACCTGCCACAAGTCACCAAAATAGGATATAATACTCTTCAGGGTTGTACCGGCCTGACAAGCATCGACCTGTCACAAGTCACCAAAATAGGAAATGGTACTTTTGTGAATTGTACCAACCTGACAAATATTGACCTGTCACAAGCCACCGACATCGGAGAAAATGCTTTCTGGAATTGCAACGCCCTGACAAGTATCGACCTGCCACAAGTCACCGACATCGGAGTCAGTGCTTTTTGGAGTTGCACCGGCCTGACAAGTATCGACCTGCCACAAGCCATCGGAATCGGAGAAAGAGCCTTCCAGGATTGCACCGCCCTGGCAAGCATTGACCTGCCAAAAGTCACCAATATAGGAATCGGAGCTTTCGTCGGATGCGGGAAACTGGCAAGCATCTACCTGCCACAAGTCACCGACATCAGAGAAGATGCTTTCTTTGGTTGCACCGGCCTGAAGAGCATCGTCCTTAGCGGCACCGGTACCGAAAACAGCTTCGCTCTCCCCACCTACGACACCCAAAACGGTCTCGGAAATTATAATTTCTCCCCCGAGAACCTCTTCCTCACCGGAGTTACCGCACTCGAGGACGATCAAATCACCCAGTGCCGCACCTGGGGAAAGATGACTTGGGCGAACATATACTATAACTACAAGGGAAGCCCTTCACTTGCCGAAGCCACCATTACGGAGCTGACAAACCCCGAGAATTACACAAAAGTAACCGATAAGTAACTTATTATTAACAACAAATAAATAGACCAAATATGAAAACAAGAAGTATCCAAACGCTGCTCCTCGCAGCCACCCTCGGCCTGCTGGTCACCGCCTGTAACAACGATTCAGACCAGACAGTGGACATCACCAAGCCCATCAACGTGAAGCTCTCGCTCACCACCACCGGCACCAATATCCCCATCAGCCGCGCCGCCATCGGCGCCACCGAGTTCGATGATGACGACGCACTGGGCCTCTACATCGCCCACAAAACGGGTGCCAACGATGAATCCCCCATCAGCGCCTCCCTCGACCCCAAGAACACCAAATGGGTAAACGGCAGCTTCACCGACGAACCCCTCTACTGGCAGAACGTCACCGACCAGCACACCCTCTACGCCTACTATCCCTATACCAACACCGCCACCGACACCTACACCGTGCCCAACGTCAGCATCAAGCCCGACCAGAACAACAGCAGCACCGCCGCCGCCGACTACGAAGCCTCCGACCTGCTGTGGGGCAAATGCACCACCGTGGCAACGAACAACGCAAGCATCAGCATGAAGCACTGCATGAGCCAAATCACCGTCACCCTCTCCGCAGGAAACGGCTACTCCTCCCTGCCCGCCATCGACAAGGTAGAACTGCTCTGCTCCGCAGGCTTCGCCCTCAGCGGCACGTGGAATCTGGCAGACGGCAAAGTAACAAAGGCTAATGATGCCGCTGCCACCGACGCTGCAGCTGCATCTACCACCTCCATCACCACCTACGCCCACAGCGTTGCAGGTGCCACCACCTACCGCGCCATCGTGCTGCCGGGTCAGGCATTCACCAATAGCTCCCAATTCGTAAAAGTCACCTCCGGCAGCAACACCTACACCTACTATCTGGCTATGAGTTCCAGCGAAAACCTCACTACCGAGGCCAACAAAACCTACAACTTCGACCTCAGCCTGAACAAGGCCGGGCTGACGCTGAAAGGGCTTACCATCGCCGCATGGGACACAGATGAAATAGAAGGGGATGCAGGCATGGACATTGGAAACTGATGGACAATGAATAACTGAGAACGAAAACTGTTCTTAAACATGGAGGGTACGGAGACACTGTACCCTCCATTTTTGTATCTTGCGCCATGTTTAACCCCTCAATAAAAACTTTAAGGTTATGATTATCGGAGTACCTAAAGAAATCAAGAACAACGAGAACCGTGTAGGAATGACCCCTGCCGGAGTAGCCGAGTTGGTGAAACGCGGTCATACGGTGTATGTGCAAGCCTCGGCAGGCGCAAACAGCGGTTTCTCTGACGATGATTACATCGCCGTAGGTGCACAAATGTTGCCAACCATTGAAGACACGTATGCCATAGCCGACATGATTGTCAAGGTAAAGGAGCCCATCGCACCGGAGTACAAACTGATAAAAAAGGAACAAGTGGTATTCACCTATTTCCACTTCGCTGCCGATAAATTGCTGACCGAAGCCATGATAGCAAGCGGCGCCGTCTGCATCGCCTACGAAACGGTAGAGAAAGAAGACCGCTCACTTCCGCTGCTTACCCCCATGAGCGAAGTGGCGGGACGCATGGCCACCCAGGTAGGAGCACGCTTCCTCGAAAAACCCCAAGGCGGCAAAGGGAAACTGATGGGTGGCGTGACGGGTGTACGCCCCGCACGCGTACTTATCCTGGGCGGCGGCATTGTGGGCACCAATGCCGCACAAATAGCTGCCGGAATGGGTGCCGAGGTACTGATTGCCGACATCAACCTTCCCCGCCTGCGCTACCTCAGTGAAGTGATGCCCAAGAATGTAAAAACACTCTATTCTTCCCTTCACAATATCAAAATGGAATTACCTACAATAGACCTCGTAATAGGGTCTGTCCTTATCCCCGGTGACAAAGCGCCTCATCTCATCACCAAAGAAATGCTGAAAATGATGAAGCCCGGCACCGTACTCGTAGACGTTGCCATCGACCAAGGCGGATGTTTCGAAACCTCCCACCCCACCACGCACAGCGACCCTACCTACATTGTGGACGGAATTGTACACTACGCCGTTGCCAATATCCCCGGCGCCGTACCCTTCACCTCCACCATGGCACTGACAAATGCCACCCTGCCCTACACCGTTGCCCTGGCATGCAAAGGCTGGAGACAAGCCTGCAAGGACGATCCGGCTCTGGCGTTGGGATTGAACGTAGTGGAAGGCAAGGTAACATACAGAGCTGTAGCCGATGTCTTCGGGCTGAAATATGAGGCGATTGAGTTATAAGTTATAGAGGGTGTCTCATCTGTGTGCCATCAACCGTTTTGACACCCTCAATCTCCAAACAAAGAATCCTTCTTCCTCGCATACTCCCACCACATGGCGAGCAGTGTGATGCAGAGGTTGAAAATAAACGGGAATTCCTTGGAACTAGTGTGGAACAAGGTCTGAAAGAAGTCTGTAATGAACGGGGACAATAGAATCGCCAGATAATTCATTACCATTACAAAGGCCAGTGCCAAAGTTGTTTTTTCCGGTATAGCCGTATCTACTGTCTCGTCATAAATCAGCGGTTGAATGACACCATATCCCAAACCAACCAACATACATCCCGGTATTATCAGCCATTCTTTAGGCGAAATCCATATCAAAAGCAAACCCGCTGCAATGAACAAAAGGCTGTAAAACTTTGTGTGTTTCCCCATCCACTTCACGATATGCCCCAGGAAGAAACCCGGAGCCATAATGGCAAGGAAGAATAAGGAGATCATCAATCCGGAATTTCCGCTGGAGAAGTGATGGGCCTCCATCAAAAAAGGCAAGTCAAAAGTAACCGCCAGCACTACATACGTAGTGACGCCATAAAACAGCATCAACTGTAGCAGATGGCGGACATGGATGCCGTATTTACCGGGAATCGCACGCTTGGATTCCTCCGGAACAACGGCAGCTGTATCTTCTGCTATCTGCGGCTGACCGGTATCCCCCTTCAAATATCCGACAAGCAGCAGAGAAACCAACGGAAGCAGGTATACCACGAAAGGCAAGTGCCAGTTTACCTCTGCCAGATACCCAGTCACCGCCGTTGCCACAACCAGCGTCACATTGGTAATGGCAGAACTGTAACCAAACTGCTTCACCCGATATTCCCCCGTGAAATAGCGTGAAACCAGACCGGTGGACAACGGAATAATCACCCCCGAACCGATGCCAAGCAAAGCGCTGACCACCATCAACTGCCACATTTTATCCGAAAAAAGATAAAGTACCCCACTGGTGGCAAACATCCAAAGCCCCGCTTTCAGCAGACGCACAAAGTCACGTTTCTCGGCCAGCTTGCCCGCCAACAGCACAAAAGGAATTATCAGCAGCGAAGGCAGGGAGGTAAGCATCTGTATATCCAGTTCTGTGGCATGTGGAAAAATGGTAGTAAGTTGTCCCAAAATAGGTGATACGGCCAATCCCGGCAAGGAAGTCAATGCAGAGACTGACCAAATGCCGACAAGCGTGATAAGGGGGATTGTACCCCTTCCGGTATTGATTTTCATATAGTAGTATATTAATTAAATGAATAATGTGGGAACAACAAACCTACCTTCAGAATGTTCGTTTTTTAAGATTTTACTACGCTGCCCTTTAATAAACGCCAAATAATGCAAAACCCCGGAACTTTCATCCGCAAACCCCGTTGTTGTGGGAAATTCGACGGGGAAAAGCCCCGCCGCCTAAACCTTTAAAAAACTTATTAATATGGAAGATTTGAATTTCAGAAAAGGAGATGCAAAAACTGAAGTATTCGGTTCAAACCGTATGTTACAACCCTCACCCGTAGAAAAGATTCCCGACGGACCTACTACCCCGGAAATCGCCTATCAGATGGTGAAAGACGAGACCTTCGCCCAAACGCAGCCTCGCTTGAATCTAGCTACATTCGTCACTACCTATATGGACGAATATGCAACCAAGCTGATGAACGAAGCCATCAACATCAACTACATTGACGAGACCGAATATCCGCGCATCGCCGTAATGAACGGTAAATGTATCAACATCGTGGCCAACCTCTGGAACTCTCCTGAAAAAGAAACCTGGAAAACCGGCGCACTTGCCATCGGTTCCTCGGAGGCATGTATGCTGGGTGGTGTGGCAGCCTGGTTGCGCTGGCGCAAGAAACGTCAGGCACAAGGCAAACCGTTCGACAAACCCAACTTCGTTATTTCAACCGGTTTCCAGGTGGTATGGGAAAAATTCGCCCAATTGTGGCAGATTGAAATGCGTGAAGTGCCTTTGACACTGGACAAGACCACGCTCGACCCCGAAGAAGCCTTGAAGATGTGTGATGAGAACACCATCTGTATCGTGCCTATCCAAGGCGTTACATGGACAGGACTGAACGATGACGTCGAAGCCCTCGACAAAGCCCTCGATGCCTACAATGCAAAGACCGGCTACGACATTCCTATCCACGTAGATGCCGCCAGCGGTGGTTTCATCCTCCCGTTCCTCTATCCTGAAAAGAAATGGGACTTCCGTCTGAAGTGGGTACTCTCCATCAGCGTCAGCGGACACAAATTCGGTCTGGTTTATCCGGGTCTGGGCTGGGTTTGCTGGAAAGGCAAAGAATATCTGCCCGAAGAAATGTCATTCAGCGTAAACTACCTCGGTGCCAACATTACTCAGGTAGGCTTGAACTTCTCCCGTCCTGCCGCACAGATTCTGGGTCAATATTACCAGTTCATCCGTTTGGGATTCCAGGGTTACAAAGAAGTACAGTACAACTCTCTGACCATCGCCAAGTATATCCATGACGAAATCGGCAAGATGGCTCCGTTCGTAAACTATTCCGACGAAGTTGTGAACCCACTGTTCATCTGGTACTTGAAACCGGAATATGCAAGAGCTGCCAAATGGACTCTGTATGACCTGCAGGACAAGTTGTCACAGCACGGCTGGATGGTACCCGCCTATACACTGCCTTCAAAACTGGAAGACTACGTCGTTATGCGTGTCGTTGTCCGCCAGGGATTCAGCCGCGACATGGCAGACATGCTGTTGGGTGACATCAAGAATGCCATCACCGAACTGGAGAAACTGGACTATCCGACTCCTACCCGTATGGCACAGGAAAAGAACCTGCCGGTGGAAACCAAAATATTCAACCACGGATGCCGTACTCATAAAAAATAAATTAATTTACGATTAAACGATTTACGATGTACGATTAGAGTTTCTCTTGATACGGACTACGTTTAAAGGAGTAATTTCAATCGTAAATCGTACATCGTCTAATCGTACATCACAACGTGTTTATGGAAAAGAAAATATCAATTTCACAAATAAAGGAGGTTGCCCAAGAAGCCTACAATGAGGTGAAGGGCAGCACAGGAGGCAAGAATGCGGATTATATTCCCTACCTTGCCAACATAGACTCCAAACTATTCGGACTCAGCATCTGCCTGATGAACGGGCAGACCATCAATATAGGTGACACAGACTATCGTTTCGGTATAGAGTCCGTCTCGAAGGTACACACAGCCATCCTTATCCTGCGCCAATACGGTGCGCAGAAAGTGCTGGACATGATAGGTGCCGATGCCACGGGACTACCGTTCAACTCCATCATCGCCATCTTGCTGGAAAACGACCACCCTTCCACTCCATTGGTAAATGCCGGTGCCATTTCCGCCTGTTCCATGGTACAGCCAGTGGGAAACTCCGACAAGAAATGGGATGCCATTGTACAGAATGTCACTGAGCTGTGCGGCTCCGCCCCACAACTCATCGACGAACTGTACAAATCGGAAACGGCTACCAACTTCAACAACCGCTCCATTGCCTGGCTGCTGAAAAACTACAACCGCATCTACGATAATCCGGACATGGCTCTCGACCTCTATACTCGCCAGTGTTCTCTCGGCATCACGGCCCAGCAACTGGGCATTGCCGCAGGAACCATCGCCAATAACGGTGTGAACCCCGTCACCAAACAAACGGTGTTCGAAGCCAGCCTGGCACCGAAAATCACGTCGATGATTTCTACCGTAGGCTTCTACGAGCATTCGGGCGACTGGATGTACACCGCCGGCATACCGGCCAAAAGCGGTGTAGGCGGTGGTGTAATGGCCGTATTGCCCGGTGTCATGGGAGTATCGGCCTTCGCTCCTCCCCTAGACGAAGCGGGAAACTCCGTAAAGGCCCAATCGGCAATCAAGTTCATCATGAACAAGCTCGGCCTGGGTGTATTCAACGGTGATAACGTAACGATTACAGAATAAGTTTCTCTTTTTAGTTATGAGTTATAGGTTATGAGTTATTTGTTGGTAGGCACCGTAATCAGCAAATGACTTATAACTCATAACTTATGACTTTATAATGGACTTCATCATGAAAATGGCTCTATCAGAATTTGTATTGCGGGAAAAAGGTATCTATGGCATACTGCATGTCATTATATTGATACTGTCGCTATTTTTAGTTATCAGCATCTCTGTCGACACGTTCAAGGGGATCCCCTTTTACGAACAGTCGGTCTACATGAAAGTACAGTTGTGGATATGCGCCCTGTTCCTGGCAGATTTTGTATTGGAATGGTTCCTGGCAGAGAAGAAGGGTCACTACGTGGCCACGCATTTCATTTTCCTGCTGGTAGCTATACCCTATCAAAACATCATTGCCTATATGGGATGGACTTTCTCACCCGAGATAACCTATATGCTGCGTTTCATCCCATTGGTGCGGGGTGGTTACGCCATGGCTATCGTGGTGGGTTGGCTGACGTACAACCGCGCATCGGGACTGTTCGTTTCCTACCTTACCATGTTGCTGGCCACTGTCTATTTTTCCAGTCTGGCCTTTTATGTCATGGAGCATGGTCCCAATCCTTTAGTTAAAGGATATGGAGACGCCTTATGGTGGGCATTTATGGATGTGACGACGGTGGGTTCCAATATCATAGCAGTCACTCCCACCGGACGGGTACTGTCCGTACTGCTGGCTGCGCTGGGCATGATGATGTTCCCTATCTTTACAGTGTATGTAACGAGCCTGGTCGAACGGCGCAATAAGGAAAAAGAAGAGTTCTACAAGAAAGTTGCACAGAAGCCCGCGCCCAAAGCCGACGCTTCCTGAATAGTTAAAACCGGAACTTTCACTTATCCGTTGGGAACAACTCTCCCCAAGTGTTGTTATAGACGCTGATTTTGAATATATTTTTCATCTAAAACCTTAACTTATGGCAAATATTAAACAAACAGTGAAGCTGGGTGTATTTACCCTGGCAATCATGAATGTGACGGCAGTAGTATCCCTACGTGGACTTCCTGCCGAGGCCGTGTACGGAATGAGTTCGGCCTTCTACTACTTATTTGCAGCCATTGTTTTTCTGATTCCGACGTCACTTGTCGCCGCGGAACTGGCTGCCATGTTTCAAGACAAGCAAGGCGGTGTGTTCCGCTGGGTGGGCGAAGCCTACGGAAAAAAACTGGGCTTCCTTGCCATCTGGGTACAATGGATTGAAAGTACAATCTGGTATCCTACCGTATTGACATTCGGTGCCGTATCCATTGCTTTCATCGGCATGAACGACGTACACGACATGTCACTGGCCAACAACAAGTATTACTCGCTCGTCGTTGTCCTCATCATCTACTGGCTGGCTACGTTCATCTCCATGAAGGGCATGAGCTGGGTAGGTAAAGTGGCAAAGGTCGGCGGCCTGGTCGGGACTATTATCCCTGCCGCACTGCTGATTATCCTGGGTATTATCTACCTTGCCACCGGCGGACACTCCAACCTGGATTTCCACAGCAGCTTCTTCCCCGACTTGACGAACTTCGACAACGTGGTGCTTGCTGCCAGTATCTTCCTCTTCTATGCCGGTATGGAAATGGGCGGTATCCACGTAAAAGACGTGAACAATCCCTCCAAGAATTATCCGAAGGCAGTGTTCATCGGTGCGGCCATTACGGTTATCATCTTCGTGCTCGGTACTTTCTCACTGGGCATCATCATCCCGGCCAAAGACATCAGTCTGACACAGAGTCTGCTTGTAGGCTTCGATAACTATTTCCATTACATCCGCGCCTCCTGGCTGTCACCGATTATTGCCATCGCTTTGGCATTCGGCGTACTGGCAGGTGTATTGACATGGGTTGCCGGTCCGTCCAAAGGTATCTTTGCCGTAGGAAAAGCAGGCTACATGCCTCCGTTCTTCCAGAAGACAAACAAACTGGGTGTACAGAAGAACATCCTTTATGTACAAGGCGGTGCAGTAACCGTATTGAGCCTTCTGTTCGTAGTCATGCCTTCCGTACAGAGTTTCTACCAGATTCTGTCACAGTTGACCGTAGTCCTCTATCTTATCATGTATATGCTGATGTTCTCCGGAGCCATCGTGCTGCGTTATAAGATGAAGAAGCTGAACCGTCCGTTCCGTATCGGCAAGAATGGCAACGGATTGATGTGGCTCATCGGTGGTCTTGGTTTCTGCGGGTCATTGCTGGCATTCGTATTGAGCTTTATCCCACCCAGCCAGATTTCAACAGGCAGCAACACTGTATGGTTCTCCGTGCTCATCATCGGTGCGCTGATTGTAGTCATTGCCCCATTCATTATTTATGCTTCCAAGAAACCGTCCTGGGTTGACCCGAACAGTAGCTTTGAACCGTTCCATTGGGAAGAGCAACCTGCTGTGCAGACAGCCGGTAAAAGTGCAACAAATATGGCTACCGGTAGCGCCACTGCCAGCAGCAATGGCACAAGTAATTCCGCCACAAGTGGAAATACGGCAAAAGACACAACCAATATCCCCAAAGGATAAAAGGTTATAAGTTGAAACTAAAAAAGGAATATCCCCGAAATCACCGGGAATATTCCTTTTTTATTGTTATATGATACCAGAAGAAGGAATATTCAGAAATCCAATTCCTGCATTCTCTCCCACGCCCTTCTGCTCTCCTCCACCAACTCTTGCATGACCGACGCCACAGACTGCACTCCCTTTCCATGCAGCAAGGCAGATACCTGCCCTATTTCCAGTTCCCCTTCTTCCAAGTCACCTTCAAAAATACCACGTTTGGCACGGCCACGCCCTAAAAGGATACGAAGTTCTTCCTCTGAAGCTCCCACAGCCTCAGCAGCCTCTACGGCGCTGCGAAAGTTATTGCGCACCAGACGCACCGGAGCCAATTTCTTCAAAAGCAGACGGGTATCCCCTTCTTCCAAATGCAAGCAGTAATCCTTAAATACCTCGTTTGCAGAACTCTCTGCCGTCAAGGCAAAGCGTGTACCAATCTGCACACCTTCCGCACCCAGCACCCGGGCAGCTAGCATGGCCTCACCCGTTGCAATGCCACCGGCGGCAATCAGCGGAAGTGTAGTAACTGCACGTACAGCTGGTATCAGGCACAGGGTGGTAGTCTCCTCCCTCCCATTGTGCCCACCGGCTTCGAAGCCTTCGGCAACTATTGCATCAACACCCGCCTCTTCTGCCTTCACGGCAAAACGCGAGGACGAAACAACATGCACCACCGTGATGCCACGCTCGTGCAGCCAATCGGTCCATTTCTTCGGGCTTCCGGCAGATGTAAATACAATCTTCACTCCCTCGTCGGCCACAATCTGCATTATCTCTTCTATCTGGGGATACATCAAGGGAATGTTCACACCAAAAGCATGATGCGTAGCCTCATGGCATTTCCTGATATGCTCCAGCAACGTTTCGGGATACATCGAACCTGCGCCGAGCAAGCCCAGCCCTCCTGCATTGCTTACAGCAGCAGCAAGTCTCCAGCCGCTACACCACACCATACCACCTTGAATTATCGGATATCTTATTCCAAATAGAGAAGTCACTCTGTTCATTATTACTTTTTTTAAAGGTTTACTAATGAAAACAAGAAGAGGAGAAAGAAAGTTCAAAATTTGACAAAAAGTGATAAATTACTGTTGTTCCAAAACAGTTATCGAATCTCCATACGCCTTCAATACTTCCAGCGTACGGGCACGGCGCTTGCGGCCTTTGAAATTCCAAAACTCACGGGTAAAAGGTGTCATCAGGTCTAAGCCGGAAATTCCACCGCCACTGGCACCCTGCCAACCGCCCACAGCCATATTATTGGCCCGCTCCGTCACCCGGTAACGCAAACCGGTTGCTTCAATCTGCTCCACAGTCTCACGCGGACCGGCATCAAACGGATGTTTAGCCCAGTTCGTAGGAATCATCAGAATCTTAAGCGCATAGAATTCATCTCCTCGCCAAGTATCCTTGTCTACCTTGATTTTTTTCTGATAAATGGGGTCCCAATTATATTTGGTATTGGCTGTATAAGGACGTAAGGTAAGCACCACTTTTTTCTCGGGCGCTTTCGGCATGACGGGCAATGAATTATCAAAATCCATCCACGACTTGTCCATCACCGCTTTCGGAGTACCCAGAGAATTGTTCATTTCCAATTCCTGCAATACCTCCGGATTCAGTTTTACCTCCCCCTCGCCCTTCAGCAACCGGTTCAGCCTCAACGAGTCCTGAGGGGTCCAGTTTTGGGCATAGCAAGGGAAGGCTACTGCACAGAGCAGCCCCCAAACAAGTATAGATATCTTCACCTGACAGTTTTGATTACTTAATCCCTAAAAACATTTCACCACCACATATATCCGCTGCCACAAAGCGGTTCGTCATAGCAGGGATCAATCGTCCACATAGTCCGTGGATACTTACGGGTTTCCCACCAGCGGCGGTAGCGCGAAGCGGCATCCAGCACCTCTTCGTCCGAAAGGAAATAGATACCTTCATAATTCTCCGCATCCGTATGTACCATCTTGCATCCCATCGAAGCATTGTTCCCGAGGCGGATAGTCTCTACCGTCCACAGGATGCATTCGCCCAAACGCAGCTTGCCACCTGCCGAATAGGATACCGGAGCCAGGGGGAAAGAGGGAATGACCGTCAAGTCCTCGGCATACTTCAGCAATTCCTCTATATCTTCGGAAGTGAACTTGGGCATGTTACTCAATCCATCCGGACTTTGGGTAGAATATTTGCCAGCCTTCAACTGCTTGACAAACAAGTCTACATCCGGATGGTTGTAGTCCAACGTTTCTTTGCTGCAAGAGCCCAAAGAGAGAACAGAAAGAGTAAAGAATACGAGCAGCATAGTCTGCCCGAATATATGTAATTTATTGTATAGAGTCTTCATATTTGTATGGTATTTAAGATTAATAAGTCATGCGCACGCCGCACAACAGATTCAGATTGGTGGGACGTTCCGTACGCAAGGTTCTCGTCTGCGAGTCCGTATCGAAATGATGGGATACAGACGGCTCTGCAAACAAGGCAAAACGATCGTTCATTTTATAGCGTACCCCTACTCCGGCAGCAACCGACAACTGTACCGGCTCTGCGCCGAAGCCATTGTCCGGAGCACCTGCAATGCATTTCTCGGCTGCTCCGCCTACCATAGCATAAAAATCCACTTTCGACGTACTGGCCAGCATCATGTTCAGCCTTACCGGAACTCCCAGCGTATGCAACGTATGGTCACCATCCAAGCAATTATACTGAAGACCGGCTTCCAAGGAGAAATGCTTATTTAAACGACGTTCCACACTTACCCCGGCCGTAAACGGCATATGAAAACTCCCTTTCGGCAAGGAAGTGCCGATGCCTGCTTTCAACGCCCAATTACGGGGCTTGGACGGCGATACAGCCACAGACTTTGCCGGTTCTTCCTCAGAAGATGACGGCATTCCATCTATATCAGCATCCTTATGGCCAGGATTTGAATGGTAGTTCCCGTTTCCGGCCGGAGTTCCGTTACTGTAATAACCGTTTCCCGGCTGCTGCTGGTTTCCGTACACCCGTTGGGTAATCCGGATGGAAACATGAACAGACACGGATTCATCCTTATCGGCTTGCGCCGTCAATCCTGCCGGAATGCCGTTGGCGGGATGCTGTGTACCGGGCTTTTGTGCCACGGGATTGGACTGATGGATAGAGGGGAAACTTTCCTGCACCACATCCCCATTCAAGTTACCTTCCGGCGTCATGGCCGCCACTTGTGTAAAGGCCTCCTTGATTTCCTCTTTCGGAGAGAAATACCAGAAAGCGGCAGAAGCAGCTCCCAGTACAAATACAACAGAGGCGGCTGCGGCTACGCGGTGAAACCTCGGAGAAAGAAGAAGCCGCCTGCCTTTTGCGGCAACCGGTGACGGCAAGTCACGTTGCAACCCTTCCCAGAAGTCCTCCCGCACTGTCATCTCTGCGCCGGCAAGACGACTGCGGAATAAACCGGTTATTTCATCATTTTCTCTCATATTCAGTATATTCTTTAATTCTTTTTATCAACAAACACTTGGCACGATGCAACTGCGAGGTAGACGAATGCTCTTTGATGTGGAGGATTTCGGCTATTTCCTTGTGCGATTTCTCCTCAAAAACGTATAAGTTGAATACAGTGCGGCATCCATCGGGAAGTTCCGCCACGAACGCCATCAGCATTTCTTCGGAAATACGGCCTCCGGTTTCGGCAATACCCGCTTCATCCGGAATGTCGGGCAACTGTTCCTCATTCACCACCAGTTGACTGAAACGTTGCTGTTTCCGCAGGTAGTCTATCGCCTGCGTCACCATTACCCTTGTCACCCAGGTACTCAATGCACATTCGCCACGGAAGGTGAAGTGGGTGAAAATTTTGATGAAGCCATCGTGCAATACGTCATGGGCCGCATCGACATCGCCCGTATAGCGGTAACATACCGCCAGCATCTGCTTGGAGTAGAGGGTGTATAATTCCTTTCGGGCGGAATCCTTTCCTGCCCGGCAGCCCTCAATCAGTTCTATCTCATTTTCCAATGTCAGTGCTCGTTTTACGGACGCCTCTTCGCGTCGTTTGTTAGTTAGACGCAGCATTCTTGAAAATGCTGCTGAATTAAATACAAAAAGATGTTAAAGAACGGAGATTACTTATATTTGGCTTTCAATACTTGAATCTGCTTGGCCAGCCTTTCATCCAATTCATCAAATTCATGCCAATACAGAAAACCGGGAACCATGTTGACGTAATTGATAAATTTCTTATACTGCACAAGAAACAAGGCCTGGTCCCGAAGACTGTCGTCACCATCAAAAACATGCGCCAACTCCCTGGACATGGCAGCACTCATAAGAGCATCTGTTTTCGTTGCATAGTAGTCACCGACATCCCTCTGTTTCCTGCCCAACTCAAAATAAGTTTGCAATACATCCTGCAACATACGTTTGTCCGGTATATACTGCATCAATGAAGAACCTTTCAGCACATCCAGCGCATCTGTCCTATAAGAGAATTCATCCATATTATTGAAAAGCTTGCCATACTTCCACAGAGTATCTGTCGGTATCTTGGATACATCCATATCATGTTCCTTCAACAGCAGACTCATGTGTATGTCAATATCCAACAAGTGCTTTATATTACGGAGCTCCTGCTTATTATATTCCAACTCTTCCGTTATCAGCTGCATCGTAGCACGCACTTCCTTTTGGCGGGCGTTCTCGGTAATCCGGTCGTTTCCCCAGAAAGTGACAATGATGCCCGCAGCCACAATACTGAACTGACGGAAATAATCACCTATGCGCCAGCTTTTTATCTTATGGTTCAACCTGTTAAAGCTTGTCTTTCCCATATCTTTTCATTCTAAATGATACTTTTTCTCAAGCGCTTGTATTGCCTCGTCTATACGTTTTCCCACACGTTCTACATAGTCCGGCGTAAAATAGTTCCGCGCTACCCTGACAAAGTTCCGTACCGACCTGTCCGACAAGTAAATATCCCACGCCTCATATCCTCCACGATTTATCTGGTCCGTCTGTTCATCAGTCAATGCCAAATGGAAAGGAACCATAATTTCGTCCTTCATATCGTAATAGCCATTCATAGTCGCCCTAAATCCATCCAATACCTCATAGATTCCGGTCAACTGCAACAGTAGCTCTTTATCTGAAATCTTCTGCATCAACATGGAGTTTTTAAGTATATCCAATGCATTCTGACTATAATAAAAACTGCGGATATGCCCCATAAGAAAGCGGAACTGTATCAATGAATCTTCCGGTATCGTCCGATGCTTTAAGTCATACTCCACCAATAAGCTGGAAAGACGTTCATCCTCTCTAAACTCTGAAACGATACTCTCATAATTCTCCCGGTTGCTTTTCAGTTCATCCCTAATCAGCGACATGGTGGCTTGAATATCTTTCTTCTCGGAGTTTTGAGTAACCAACTCACTACCGGCAAAGGTAATCAGTACACCAATCACCACAATGGAAGTCTGCCGGATGTAGTCTCCCACTTGCCAACCTTTGACAGTTGTTTTTACTTTATTCCATGTTATGTTTTTCATACCTTCCTACGCTATTTATCCATTGAAACACATCATCCGTTACAGCCAAACGCATCATCTATCTGCCCCAAACAGACCATCTGTTTCTCCCAAATACACCATCTGTTTTTCCGGGTGCCATTACTCTACCGGTTATCAAGAGAAAGCCTCTCATAAATCTGCCTTAATGCAGCATTCTTTATGAGAGGCTTTCCTTATTATTCTGCAATAACGCGTTCTGCCTTTGTCAACATGCTTTAAAACTCATATCCAATCCCTTCACAGAATGGGTCAGCGCACCGACTGAGATAAAGTCTACACCGCATTCGGCATAGTCGCGGAGCGTATCAAACGTGATGCCGCCGGAAGATTCCGTTTCATAGCGGCCACCTACCATCTCTACGGCCTTCTTTGTCATTGCCGGCGTAAAGTTGTCGAACATGATACGGTCTACACCGCCCAGGTCGAGCACTTGCTGCAATTCGTCGAAGTTGCGCACTTCTATTTCTATCTTGAGGTCCTTACCTTTTTCCTTGCAATATTCCTTCGCACGGTTGATGGCCTTGTCAATGCCTCCCGCAAAGTCCACATGGTTGTCTTTCAGCAAAATCATGTCGAACAAGCCGATACGGTGGTTTACACCGCCACCGATTTTCACCGCCATTTTCTCGAGGATACGCATGCCCGGAGTAGTCTTGCGGGTATCGAGTACACGGGTATTCGTACCTTTCAATTGCTCGGCATACTTATGTGTCATGGTGGCAATGCCACTCATGCGCTGCATGATGTTCAGCATCAGACGCTCCGTTTGCAACAAAGACTGTATCTTGCCTTCCACAATCATGGCCACATCACCCGGCTTTACGGCTGTACCGTCATTAATAAACACTTCCACCTTCATGGTAGGGTCGAAACGACGGAACACCTCCTTGGCTATCTCGATACCGGCCAGTATGCCCGGTTCTTTTATCAGCAGTTTGGACTTGCCCATTGCCGTAGCAGGAATGCATGAAAGGGTTGTATGGTCTCCATCGCCTATATCTTCGGCGAAAGCCAGGTCTATCAGCCTGTCAATCAATTCTTCTTCCTTATTCATCTGTTTTATCTATCCTTATTTGATGTATAACATATTTGTTCTGTACTTTTCTGAAGAAACAATTCACCCGAAAGTTTCCATTTGCGGTCATCAAGGTACCGATGACGAAACCGGACTCATCGCGCTTCCCCTGATGGTTCACATTAAAACTGCCGACCTTGTGGTTGGAAAAGAAAGCAGCCATTGTGCCCTCTGCCGTCCGCTTGTCGGCGTGGGTCGACTTATTCTGAATGATTAAATCGACCTTGTCACCCAGATACTTGTTGAGCTCCTGAGAGTTTCCTTCCTTGAAGGCTCCAATCACTCCCTCGGGAACGTTCTGGGCCAGCAGCACAGACGTCCAAATGAAGAGACCGGTCAACAAAAAGACTACCCGTTTTTTCATTTTCACAAGTATTTATGATAGGCAAAGGTAAGCATTTGTCTCAAAATACAATAAAAAAATGCTAAATTTGTGCGCTAATCAAAACAGAACCAGTATGAAAACTACTCTGCTCGTCGTAGGACGGACTGTAGAACAACACTTTATAACAGCCATCAACGACTATGTGCAACGCACCAAGCGCTATCTCTCATTCGAGATGGAAGTCATCCCCGAACTGAAAAACACCAAAAGCCTCTCTATGGAAGTTCAGAAGGAAAAAGAAGGGGAACTGATACTGAAAGCTCTCCAGCCGGGAGATGTGGTCGTACTGCTGGACGAAGGTGGAAAAGAGATGCGCTCCATAGAGTTTGCAGACTATATGAAGCGCAAGATGAATACCGTAAACAAACGGCTGGTATTTATTATCGGAGGCCCTTACGGATTCTCTCAAAAAGTATACGAAGCGGCACACGAGAAGATGTCCCTCTCACGCATGACCTTTTCCCATCAGATGGTGCGCCTCATCTTTGTGGAGCAACTCTACCGGGCGATGACCATACTGAACGGGGGGCCGTATCATCATGAATGATGAATTTCAGCTCCGCGACACCTGGAATCCCTTATCCGAGAGTGACATTTCTACGAACCTGGCTCTCGGATTCGGTACATTCAGCGTCAAGGTCTCACGGATGCGCAGGGCTGCCTGCGGATCCTTAGCCACCATATACAGATAACCTCCCCCACCGGCTCCCGGCAGTTTATATCCTAAGGTATAGTCTTTTATCTGACGGATGATGTCCTCTACGGCAGGAGGATTTGTTCCACTGTCCAGTGCCTTCTTCTGCATCCATGTCTTGCCTACCAGTGTTCCGAAACTCTTGAAGTCATTCCGTTGAATGGCTTCGGCCATATCCAAGGCATGTGCTTTCATCTCTTCTAATAACCCCAGGTGCAGGGAAGAGTTGAGGAACATGGAGCGTACTATTTCTGCAAGGATGCCCTTGGCTGTACGCGTAATGCCCGTATAATACAGCAGATGGCAATCGCGGTATTCCGGATGGGTAAACAAATGCTCGGGCAACCAGCGTACCAATGGCTGCTGGGCAAATCCAGCCTCCGTCTGCAACAGTTTGATACCTTGCAGTACCCCACCGTATTGGTCTTGCCAACCGCCACCGGTCGTCAGCAACTGTTCCAGGGCAAGCGTACGGCGGCATATTTCGTTCTTATCCCACATCAGTCCGCAAAAGTCACTCAATGAACCCAAGACAGTAGAAGCCAAAATGGAGCTTGTGCCCAGACCGGAACCTGCAGGTATGGCAGAAAGTAATGTAATCTCTATACCTGTGCCGAAGGCTTCCAGTTGTTTTTCCAGCGAAGGATAAGCCGTTTCTGAAAAAGCCGGAACAAACCCGGCCAGCGCCAATGCTGCTTTGGGAATGGAAAAGGGGGAACCTATCATGCAATAGGATTGCAATTCCTCAAAAGTATTCACCACCTCCATGGCTCCCATATCAATGGAGCGCAACACGATGCGATGCTCCGCGCAAGGTTTGATGTACACTTGTAAAGGCGGCTGCCCGTTCAGTTCAATGGCAATATTCACCACACTCCCACCGGCAAACAAGGAGTAAGGCGGAGTGTCCGTCCATCCTCCCGCCATATCTATGCGTACGGGGCTACGCCCCCATACAATCTGGTCACTATACACATTCAGGCGAGGACTGCTCTTGCGTTCATACAAATCAGTCAGCAATCCTTCGCGCAACAAGTTGAATGCGGCCTGCTCATCTGCCTTGAAGTCCCTTCCGTCCAGCTTCTCAATCTGTGCACGCAGCATCCGGTTATGGATACGCTGCATCAGCGAGGCATCTGTCGGCAACACTTCCGGCTTGTCAATGCCGAATTTATGGAATTCACCGGCCACATCCATCAAGTCGAGTTGATAGAATACACTCTTTGCATGGTTGCGTGCCAGCACTTCCCAGTTTCCTTTGCAGAAGCTCTCCCGCTGTGCATACAGCAGACGCAAGTCGGCTTGTGCTGAAATTTCGTCGGCGGACAACCGACGACTTTCCAGCCAGACAGCCTTTCCTTCCGTCAAGCCCGGTTCGGAAACCATCCATCGAAGCACTGTCCCCATCTGCTCTTTATCTTCCACAACCGGGAAGATGGCAGCAGCCTGCAGGTCCTCTTTTCTGCCGGTGATGTCTTCCACCGACAATTCCCGTTCAGCCAGCCATTCCGAAAACGACATTCCAAGGAACAGTGTCTTTTCATCCCGAATATCCCCCTTAAAAGTATCGTCAAAACCATAGGGGCGTACTGCCCAGCGCTGGTCGGCAAGCGGAACTATATCAATGCAGATACCGTCTGGAATGGTCAGCCTCCAGTCATTCTTGGGAACACCCGTGATAATCTGCCGTGCCCCCAGCCGCCAAGAAGCCCCAACAAAGCTATTTTCAATCCAAAGACTGTCGTTCTTCGGAGTAAGGGGGAGATGCACTTCTGCATTCTGCACAAAGATGGCCGGATTGGGCTTCAACTTCCGGTGCATAATCTGGCGCTGGTCGTAGACCTTATTCTGTAAGGTGACGGTTGAAGACAACAGTTCGCGGCTTGTTCCATAATGGTAGAATTCGCCTCCGGGCAAAGGCAATATGGCGACGGAGAGGCTATTCAGCTCTTCATCCTCAATACGGGGATGATTTCCTAAGGACAAGCCAAAGTCAGCATACAAGTCATAGTATTTCAAGTCGGAATATGGCGTATCCACGTCCAAAGCCCCATCTGCCTTCTGCGAACGTTTCATCAGCAAGTCAACGGCCCGGTCGCTCAATAGCCAGATGCCGATATCCATTAAAAAGAGATGTGTCTTGGAGAGGTTTTCCAATTCTTCCAGAGAGGGTTTCTGAAGCATGAAATCCAAGGATTCCGGTTGATTCCGGTCCGAGATAAACACACCATGATGTGTGGCGAGCAACGGGTCTACCCACAGTCCATAGCACACCACATCTGCATCGGGAATCTCTTGAAGCGGCTTTTCCGCACGGATATATACGTCACCACTGGCAATCAGCGTACGTAGTCTTTCGGGAGCCCGCTCTATAATCTTTTCGTAAAGTGGGAGTTGGAGGGATAATAAATTCTGCCCCAGTTTTTGTCCACGCGCCCAGCGGAACACCGGAATCGGGGTCAGTATCTTGCCCGACGGTGCATATCCCGGCAAACGACGGCTTTGTCCTCCGGCATGCAGTAGAATACGCTTCTCTGCTGGAAGGCTTTTCTCTGTTGGAATAGGCTCCTCTGCCAGATGCGCCCGCTCCCGTTCCTTCTGCCATTCTCTCAAGAGCCAGGTAGTTCCCCCTCCCGAGCCAAGTTTCATTCCCACCGGGTCGGAAGTACAAAACCATTCCGTACGGTCTACATTTTCCAGTTCATAGAATGCCGACACCAGATTAGGCGGCAAAGACAATAATTTCTGCATATCAATCGCTGTATTGCTTACTATTTAAGAGCAAAGTAAAACAATATTGGGCAATTGACATAGAAAGTTTCAATTTATTTCTTTGGTATCAAGCTTGTGTTCCTTTACGGAAATACGACTGAGTATATAGGCGATTTATAAAGGATACAAACAATTAATAGCGTGCAATACACGATACCAACAACATGTCGCACAAGAAGTTAACAACGTGTCATACAAAAAACAAATATCGTGTCCGCAGGATATTAACTTCCTGCAAACACGATATTAATTCGCTTTTACACAAAACTATACGAGGCTAACTACCTGCTGCAACAACCCCGACAATTCGAAAGTAGCATTCTTAATATCCGAAATCCGGTTCTTGCCTTCTGTCGTAAGAGAAAAACGCATCTGACGCTTATCTTCCTTACCTATCAGACGGGTAATGAGCTTCTTTCCCTCGACAGAGCGAATGACCTTTGAAGTGTTGGAGGCAGACAAACCCAGTGCCTCGGCTATCTCACTGGAGGTAAGCTTAGGAGTATTGAGCAGCGTGCACAACAGCATTCCTTCATTCAGCGATAAATCATACATCTGCGTAAACTGCACCTCGAACTCGGCAATAGCCCGATAAACATCACGGATTTTACATAAAGCCTCCATATCTCGTCCTCCTATATAAATAAATTCACATTTGCCTTGTCCGCACGTTCCATATAGGTAGCCACGCCGCCGATGGTTACTTCATCCAGAAGTTCTTCGTGCCGAATGCCCATCATATCCATAGACATCTGGCAAGCAATGAATTCCACTCCCTGCGCCAATGCCTGCGAGCGCAACGACTCCAAAGAATCCACTCCCTTGCGCTTCATCAAGAAGCGCATCATGCGGCTGCCCATGCCAAACATATTCATCTGCGACAACTTCAGTTTCAAAGAGCTGGACGGCAGCATCATGCCGAACATCTTGCCGAAGAAGTCCTTCTGCACACTGGGTTTCTGCACTTTCTTCAAGACGTTCAGTCCCCAGAAGGTGAAGAAAATGGTTACTTTCTGTCCCGTTGCCGCTGCTCCGTTTGCTAGTACGAAGGTTGCCAGCGCTTTGTCCAGGTCGTCACTGAACAGAATCAGCGTCTTTCCCCTACCCCTGGCTGCGGAAACATTGGAAGCAGATGTACAAGCCGGAGCACCTTTCTCGATGACTACCGTATAGCGTCCTTTCTCGTCATGCTTCTCTATCAATTTATTTCCCGTTGTATCGCACCAGGCAGAAGCGTCGCGGGCAAAACCGGCATCGGTAGCCACAATCTCCACACGCTCACCCTCAGCAATGCTATCCATCGCCTTCTTCACCTGCATGATAGGTCCCGGACATTGCAAACCGCAAGCATTTATCTTCAACGTTTCCTTCTTGGACACTGATGCATCCGCAGGAACATCATCAGTAGCAGCCTCTACCGAAGAAGAAGAGCCGCCGCCTGCCGGAGCAGATGGAAACGGCAGAGGTGCTGTTGCCGTGGAGTAGGTCTTATAACCACCTATCAGATTGCGCACATTGCGATAGCCGCGCCCCATCAGGATGCGCAGGGACAGATAACCGCGCAGACCCACAGCACAGAAAAGCACTACCGGCTTGTCTGTAGGTATCTCTGCCAAATGTTCGCGCATTTCGTCCAACGGAATATTGACGGCTCCCGGAATGGTGCCGAAAGAGAATTCCTCGGGCGTACGGGTATCTATCAGCATCACTTTATCCTTCTCTTCTACCAGCTCGCGCCAAGAGATGACAGGCATAGCACCGCTGATAATGTTCGATGCTACATAGCCGCCAATAGCGATGGGGTCTTTGGCCGAGGAGAAAGGAGCCGCATACGTGTTCTCCGTCTCCATCAAATCGTAGACTGTGCCACCCCGCTTGATGAGTCCGGCTATCTGGTCGATTCGCTTGTCCACTCCCTCGTAACCGATACATTGCGCACCATAGAGTTTACCGGTTTTGGGATGGAAAGTCAGTTTCAAGGTCAAAGGCAGGGCATCCGGATAGTAACCGGCATGAGATGCCGAGTGAGTCACCGAGCTTTGATATTCCATGCCCCACTGCTTCAAGCGTTTGGCTGCAAGGCCCGTAGAGGCTACCGTCATGTCGAATACTTTGGCAATGGAGGTGCCGATAGCTCCTTCGTAGGAAACAGTATTGCCAAACACCATATTATCAGCAACGATACGTCCCTGGCGGTTGGCAGGATTTGCCAGATAATTGAGCCAGGGCTTTCCGGTCAGCGGATGAGGATATTCGATGGCATCGCCCACAGCATAGATGTCTTTTTCGGAAGTCTCCAAGTGTTCGTCTACCCAGATACCGCCCATCTCGCCCAGTTTCAAGCCGGCTTGTTGCGCCAATGCAGTGGCAGGACGCACACCGATGGAGAGTAACACCATATCGGCAGGAATGGCCTTTCCGCTTTTCAGGAATACGGTGATTCCGTTGTCCGTACGCTTGAAGTGGGTTACGCCTTCTTCCAGATAGAGGGAGACACCTTTCTGCAACAGATGCTGATGAATAGGTGCCGCCATAGAGAAGTCGATAGGCGCCATCACCTGATTACCCATTTCGACTACAGACACATGAACACCGGCATGATGCAGGTTCTCCGCCATTTCCAATCCGATGAAACCGGCACCTACCACCACGGCGCGTTTCACCTGCTTGTCCGAGATATAAGCCTTGATATGGTCGGTATCTTCTACATTGCGCAACGTGAAGATGCCTTCGGAATTAATGCCTTCCAAGGGGGGCTTCACGGGGTTAGCACCGGGAGAAAGCAAAAGTTTGTCATAGCTTTCATCGTACTCCTTGCCTTCCGCATTGCGTATGGTAACGGTCTTGTTTTTGGGATGGATGGCGATTACTTCATTCTGCACACGCACATCAATGCGGAAGCGCTTGCCGAAAGATTCGGGTGTCTGTACCAACAGCTTCTCGCGCTCTGCTATCACTCCACCTATATAATAAGGTAAACCACAATTAGCATACGAGATGTAAGGGCCTTTCTCCAATAAAAGGATTTCAGCCATTTCGTCCACTCTTCTCAGTCGGGCGGCTGCCGTGGCTCCACCTGCTACACCGCCAATGATTACATATTTCATAATTCTTCGTTTTTTAAGTTTGATGATGCAAAGAAAAGAGTTATTTTCAATAAAACATAATTTCCAAAGGAAAATATTATTAAAAGACTCATTTTTAATAAGAATAGGCATAAAAAAACGGATTATTACAAGTTTTTACACCTATAATAATCCGTTCAGTATGCAAGTTTTTATAAGCTTACCAACCAAGCCGAGCAAGACCGACAGCACTATACCATGAAGTAGAACGATAAGCGGCATTAGCAGCTTGAGCAGCAGCAGAAGTGGCAGTGGAAGGTATATAATGGCTAACCCCATTTGCCCGCTTCATGGAGAACATACCAACAGACATCGAATAAATCATTGGCGTTTTTTTCCAACAGACAGAAGCTGCATCATATGCTTGCTTCCATTCATCCAAGACAACTTCATCCACAACAAGTTTTTCCATCATTTCTACGAAATCATAATAGCCTACATAATAAGACGATCCTACTTTACGCTGATCATAATCAAAGACCGATGATCGAAGAACTTCCCTATCTGCTGTCACTCCCGACAAAGCATTTGCTGTAGCAGCAGCTAAGTTCTCAAGCTCAGAAGATTTCAGCACATCTATAGCAGTACCCATTGTCCAATTGCTATTACTCCCTATTTTTCCAGTATAAATTTCATCATAAGCAGCAAAAGTCCCAATAGCCATTTCTACCGCTGCACCTTTCTGAAATATAAATGGAAACATTCTATCATAGGCAGCACCTGGACCTGGATTCTCAGCAGGGAAACCAATATAGTAATCGCAACAATCACGCAACTCATACGCGACTTCCACCGACTGCATAAAGCAAGCATCAAACATAATAAAGTCAAAATGAGGGGCATTCTGTAATACCGATTTCAAGTCCTCAATATTCATATAATGCCCTCCTCCAGTCTTATCATTTCCTATCCAGCGAGTAGAAGGCAATGGAGTAGGTATCCATCCTTCCCCATGCGACCAATAAATCAAACCATAACTTTCCGCTTTATATAAAGAATTCCCAAACACATCATTGAATACCTCTTGTGTCTCAGCTACTCCACATGAATTTCTATCTTCGTATTCTTTGACTATTGTTTCAACAACAGTACCACCTTTATTTTCAATTTCAATCAAACGAGGAAATCCCGTATCTATATACACCAATAAATGCATATCAGATGTATTATCAATTGAAGCCATCCCAGCTTTCAATTCCTCCAAATCCCCATCCGTAAAGCTAGCCAATGGATTTATACTATTATCCGCTGCCATATATACCAGCACAGTACGTTTCCCATCAACCGGAGGATCAGGCATCGGGTCATCACCACGACACGCCGACATGAACAAGGGGAAAACGAAGAAAAAAAGAAGATATAGTTTTGTTTTCATACTTGAAATCTTATTCCTGCGGTTTTGCAAATGTGAAAGCCTCAGGCTTCACCACCTGCAAAACCATATTCTTACTCTTCTTATACTTACCTTTTACCTTTACAGCCTCTTTTTCCAACTTTTTCCTGTTTTCAGAGAAATAAATCATACAAGTATAGTCCGGCTTCTTCAGATTGTACTCCAGATAGTTCTTGAGCTGGTAAGTGTATAAATCACGCTTGGGCAAGAATCCATTCTTATCCAGCTCTACGCTGTCCAATACCTGGATGTCTGTATAATATACGATGGAGTCATTGAAAGAAGCCGCCACACCAAAAGCATATACAGCCTTTTCCTTATCTTTCATTGTAAAAGCCGAGCACAACGCAAAAACCAAAGCTACGGCACAAAGTATACGAACGTATTTCATTGAGTTATGAGTTATAAGTTATGAATTATCAATGGGGCAAAGATATAAAAAAAACCGCACGCCTACTAAAGACGTACGGTTTTTTAATTCCTTCTATTTGTCGGAAACTAATATTTCTTATTTATCCCAAATAAGATTTGAGCAATTTACTACGATTACTTTGTCTTAATCTTCTGATTGCTTTTTCCTTAATCTGACGCACACGCTCACGGGTCAAGCCGAATTTGTCGCCGATTTCCTCTAATGTCATTTCCTGCTGTCCGATACCGAAAAACATCTGTATGATTTCTTTTTCCCTATCGGTTAACGTAGAAAGAGCTCTATCAATTTCCCTCGCAAGAGACTCGTTCACCAAAGAGCGGTCAGCCATAGGGGAGTCATCGTTGACCAACACATCGAGCAAGCTGTTGTCCTCTCCCTCTACGAAAGGTGCGTCTACCGAGATATGACGGCCTGACACCTTCAGCGTATCAGAGATTTTGTCAACAGGGATTTCCAGTTCATCGGCAAGCTCTTCGGGAGACGGACGACGTTCGTTTTCCTGCTCGAACTTGGAAAAGGCCTTGCTGATTTTATTCAGCGAACCCACCTGGTTCAACGGAAGACGTACAATACGCGACTGCTCTGCCAAAGCCTGCAGAATGGACTGACGTATCCACCATACTGCATAACTGATGAACTTGAAACCACGTGTTTCATCGAACTTTTCGGCAGCCTTGATCAGTCCTAAATTACCCTCGTTAATCAAGTCGGGCAAACTCAAACCTTGGTTTTGGTACTGCTTGGCCACAGATACAACGAAACGCAGATTGGCACGTGTCAATTTCTCCAGTGCAACACGGTCACCCTTGCGGATGCGCTGAGCGAGCTCCACTTCCTCTTCAACAGTAATGAGGTCTTCGCGACCGATTTCCTGCAAATACTTGTCAAGAGAAGCGCTCTCTCTGTTAGTGATACTTTTTGTAATTTTAAGTTGTCTCATTCTTATAATACAGATTTGGGTTGCAAAGGTACGACAAATTATTTTGTTACAATAATTTCATCCCAACTTTTTCACCTTATTTATATCTTATCCTATATAACAAAAAGGATGCCGGTATGTATTGTACCGACACCCCCTTTTTCGCTATTGTTAGCTAATATTACAATCTTCTTACCTAACTATCCCTATTTTTTATTCTTGAGTCAAATCAACGGCATACATTGCACGTTTTCCTGACGGGAACATACCGGTGATGAACAAACCTTGCTCAGGAGACTTTCTTGCCTCTTTCATCGCCTTTTCCAAATCGTCCACCGTCTTCATCGGCACTCCGTTGGCTTTCAGAATGATGAAGCCCTTGCGGATACCTGCATCGGCCATCTTGCCATTGGTTACCCCGGTAACTTCCAGACCGTAACCCAGGTTCAACTGCTTCTTCAGCTCGGAAGATACGGGCTTGAAGGCTGCACCCAAGATTTCCATTCCGGCATCCTTCACTACCTTCGTAGTGCCTTGCTCATTCTTCAGCGTGATTTCGAATTCCTTTTCCTTCTTGTCACGAACCACCGTTACCTTCACTTTATCGCCCGGACGGTGTTTTGCCAGCATTTCCTGCAAATCCGAGAACTTGTGAATCTTCTTGCCGTTCAATGCTATGATTACATCGTTTTCCTTCAAGACGCCGGCAGCGGAACCACCTTCAACAACTTCGGCCACATAGATACCCTCTTTCACGCCAAGTTCGTCGGCCTTCTTCTTCAGTTCTTCGGTCCAGCGTTCGTCCATCTGCAGGTCTGTGCTCAAATCACTACCCTTGATACCAAGAAGCGCGCGTTGCACGGTACCAAACTGTTTCAAGTCGGCTACCACCTTTGTCATAATGCTGGTAGGGATGGCAAAACCATAGCCGGAATAAGCACCCGTGGGTGAGTAAAGCATGGCATTGATACCAACCAGCTCGCCTTTGGCATTCACCAACGCACCACCACTATTACCTTGGTTGATGGCAGCATCCGTCTGAATGAAAGACTGGATGTTTGCAGCTTGTCCGTTGGAGGCAGAAGAGCCAATGGAACGGGCTTTTGCACTGACGATACCAGCTGTTACGGTAGAGTTCAGGTTGAACGGATTACCTACCGCCAATACCCATTCTCCCACCTTCAACTGGTCGGAGTCACCAACCGGAATTGTCGGGAAGTCATCCCCTTCAATCTTAATCAATGCCAAGTCCGTGCTGGGGTCAGTACCGATGATGCGTCCTTTCAGCTCACGGTCGTCATTCAGTTTCACAGTGATTTCATCAGCACCTTCCACCACGTGATTGTTCGTCACAATATATCCGTCTTTGGAGATGATGACACCCGAACCGAAACCTACACGCGGCTGGGTCTGTATCTGGCGCTGGCGTCCACGACCGTCTCCAAAGAAGAAGTCAAAAATATCCGGCTGTTCTTGCACCGTCTGGGTCTTACTCAACTGAGTGGCACGTATATGCACTACAGCATGGAGCGAACTCTCCGCTGCTTGTGTCAAATCCACAGGCTGGGCATCCGTTGCATGGAAAGCCGCCGGTAGCAGATTATTGGGGTTCTGTTGGAACAACTCGCTGAATGCGGCAGGCTTTTCCTTATTCAGCATCTTATAAGTGGTCAATCCAGCCACTCCAGAGCTCAGGAGCACGATAGCCGCAACTCCAAGGATGTTTTTTGTTGTCTGTTTCATACTATTCTTCCTATTCTTTAAATTGTTAATATTCAAGTTTCGTTTAACATTACGACGTTAAAATAACGACAAAAAACGTTCAGTTATTCCGCTTGTCACTCTTTTTTGTTCTCTTTTAACAGAGGATATTTAGGGCTTAACAGCGGTTAACGGCAAAGACTGACAAATTAGCATTTATGTACGATTGCTGACTGTTAAAGAACTGACAGATAGGGCATAAAAAGACGCATCACCCGTTGCGGCCGAAACGGATGATGCATTTGGGGTAAACAGATGATGCGTTTATACCAAACAGATGATGTGTTCGGGCTGAACGCATCATCTGTTTTTAGAGGGCAGATAGCACCTTAATAATTCAAGTAATCAATGTCCATGTGGTAGTCCCACTGCGGGAAGTAGAGGTTACCTCCCTCCCACTCCACCTCGCCACGCTGGAAGTCGACGGTCTCGCTGCGGGGATACTGCTTTTCGGGCTGTAGCGGCATGCCGTAATCAGTGTTCACAATCATGCGCCAAGAGTCTATACCACCCAGGAAGAAATATTCTTCGTCGGCATTGCGGGCAAAGGCAGGAATGCCGAATGACTGGTCGACAGGCACCCAACCCACACCCTCGAAGTAGACTTCTGCCCAATCGTGCAGATTCCATGCACGGGGATGCATCATGAAGCCGCTCTGGAAATGTGCGGGAATACCACTGATGCGGCAAAGCGTAATGAACAGCAGGCTGACTTGGCCACAGTCTCCGTGACGGTTGTCCAACACATATTCCGGGATATTCTCAATGGTGGAATATTCGCGTGCAGAAGCCCACGGGAAGTTGTCATTCACCCAACGGAAGATACGTTTGGCTTTCAGGTAGGGGTTGGTTTCACCGGCTGTCAATTTGGCAGCAAGTTCGCGCAAGCGCGGGGAAAAGACGATATGCTTCTCACGCTCGGCAGTATATTCCTTATAAAGGGCGGTTGTCGTATCATAGGGCTGCACGTCTTCCGGCTTCAGATTATGCCATTCGCCGTTGGCGGTAAACTCAAAGGTTTCGGAGAATACGGTCGGTTCGCCTTCGACAGCACGTTTCTCCATGTACAATGTACTGTGACGGCACTCGGGCGACGAAAAGGTGTATTGCGGTTCGCTGGCCGAAATGAACTTGACATCCTGCTGCCGGGCCTGGTCCTGACGGGGATAGGGTAACCAGCAACGGATGATTTTCCCGGCAGGCACGGCATTGGTATCTACGGTCAACGTGTAGGTGACGCGCATGCGCTTCGGCGCAACAATGGCCTTGCCCTCTTTCTTCACAGCAGAAATGATTTCGGGCAGGTTCTCCATATTCACTTTCTCGCTGCCACTCGGCGAAGAACCTTCCTTGGCTATCTTGATGTCATAGCAAGTGGAGTCCACACGAAACAGATTAGGTCCGGCATTACGGAAATAGCGTTTCTCTCCATCCAGCATCATGCACTCCAAAGCTTTGGAAGCTTCCCACTGGCGCATCTGCTCATCGGTCACGTCGGGAATATACTTGCGGATATAGTCCTTCACCTGGGATTCCGTCATACAGAAATCCGTAAGCAGACGTTGGTGCAGGTCGTCCTCCCAATTATAGGGCTTGCTCTCGGACTTCGTGCTGCATGCAGAAGCTATCACAAACAGAGCGACGGTATACAATAGCTTTCTCATAACTTCACCACTCCAATACCCGGCAAATCGGGCAACGTTATCTTACCTTTCACAACCTCCATACCCTTGAAACGGTCGTTCGCAATCAGCAGACTACCGTCCAAGTCGGCAAAGTCCACTGCCGGAGAGAATTGAGAGGCAGCGGTAATGGCACAAGAGGTCTCGGTCATACAGCCTACCATCACTTTCATGTCCAATGCACGTGCCAAAGTCACCATCTTCCAGGCTTCGCGCATGCCGGTACACTTCATCAGCTTGATGTTGATGCCCGTAAAGGCACCCTTCAAGCCTGCCACATCCTTCAGACGCTGAATGGACTCATCGGCAAATATGGGCAACGGGCTTTGCTGGGTGACCCATGCAATATCGTCCAGTTGTTCCTTGGGCATCGGTTGCTCTATCATGACAATTCCTTTTTCGTGCAGCCAATGTATCATATCGAGCGCATGATGTTTGTCTTTCCAGCCCTGGTTGGCATCAATGGCAATCGGAAGGTCTGTCACCGAACGGATGGTCTCTATCATTTCTTTGTCGTTCTCCCGCCCCAGCTTCACTTTAAGGATATTGAACCGGTCGGCACACTCTTTCGTCTTTTCACGCACCACGTCGGCCGTATCAATACCGATGGTGAAAGTTGTAGAGGGAGTCTTTTCCTTGTCCAACCCCCATATCTTATACCAAGGGGCTTGCAACAGTTTGCCCACAAGGTCGTGCAAGGCGATGTCCACAGCAGTTTTAGCAGCGGAATCCCCTGCCGAGAGGCTGTCTATATAAGCCAGTATATCTTCCAGCTGAAAGGGGTCTGAGAATTGGCCGATAACATCCTGCACCTTCTTCAAAAAAGCCAGTACACTGTCCATCGTGCCTAATTCGTGTTGCAGGTACGGGGGCATGGAGGCTTCACCATAACCGATAATGCCATCATATTCTATCTCGACTTGAACGTCGGGAGTGGTAGTACGCGAGTAGGTGGCCACTGTAAAGACATGGCGCAATTTCAGTTCATAGGGGAAGAAACGCAGTTTCATTTTGGGGGTTACACCTGCCCTACTGTTCACGTTGAACAAGGAAGGAGCGTCATTTCCTCCGGCAAATACATGATTGATTGCCATGCCTGAGCCGAGTGCGGCAAAAGCGGCGGTTTTCAGGAAATCTCTTCTGTTTGACATAATTGTGTGTGTATTAAATGTGCCAATATGCTAATGGGCTAATGTGCCAATGGGCTGCGCTATGTATATGCTACGTTATGTTTGTACCGTCACGCCGCAGGTCATTGGCATATTGGCACATTAGCACATTATTACATTGAATAAAATGGATTCGTTTCCGTTGTATTGAGCGACGCCTCCTTATTTATATAAGGTAACACGCGCGTAGCGAACAACAGTCTACCGAGGTTGTATTCATCGAACAGCTCGTCGTCGGGGCTGAAGCTATTGACGCGCACATCGCCTTGCGAATGGATGAAACGCTTGTTACCGATATACATGCCGACATGTACCACACGTTCCTTGCGTTCCGGCGTCGCCTTGCGCCCGAAGAAAATCAAATCGCCCGGCTGGAGGTTACTGAAATCAGGAGCGATATCGATATGCTCACCCACGTATGCCTGCTGGGAAGCATCCCGCGGAATGATGATGTCGTGCATGAAAAGAACGGTGCGCATGAAGCCGCTACAATCCACCCCTTTGGAGGAAGTGCCAGCCCAAAGATAAGGGATGCCCATCATGCTATGCGCCGTGGCTATAATGCTGGCGGCATCCTGCTTCAAGGTGGCACGCCATTTCTTCTCAGGCATGGAGATGGATTTGGAGATATATCCCTGACGACCGTCGGGATAAGCCACCTTATAAAAGGCACCTTTTGTCCCCTCCCACTTCAGGCGGTTTCCTGCAGCAACATCAGAGACGGTCTGCGATGCCTGGCTGGGCTGTGAGTAGACAAAGCCATAATGCGAAGTCACCACTATTTTCTCTGCATTGTTCCAAGCGGTCAGCTCTTCCCGCGTGACGGGATGTATGCCTACTCGGTGTACCCATGCAATGTAGTTGTCCGGTGTCTGGATACGGTACCAGCCGTCGCGCTGCAACACCCGCACCGGCATACCCATCAAGCCTTGCGTCATCATTTCTGAAGAGAAATCCGGGGCTACCCGAAGATTGCACACAGACACATTGACAATGCCATACGTCTTGCCTTCAAGTCCGGCCTCATCCGGAAGCACTTGCAGACAATCCATCACCGCATATCCTTTCTTTGCCAAACCATCCAGCAAAGCCGTCTTTGCCTCTGCCGAAGTGGTGACACCACGCAACATCACATTCTTTCCGGAGAAAGAGTAATCCACATCGAACAAAGCCACGCGCTTGTCCGGTGCAAACTTTTGTTTCAAACTGTCAGCGAGTTGCGCCACTTCTGCAGGTATTGTACGGTCACCCACTTCCGAAGCGACAGCAAAAAGCGGGATTAACAGAAATAAAGAAAAAAGAGAGGATAACTTTTTCATTGGCCAAAAGGATTTGGGGGTTATTACTAATAGCAAAGCTACGAATTTATTCCGAAATAGATACATGTTTTTAAGATAATTAAGGGTAAAGAATGAAGAATGAAGGATTCATCCGTACTGCATCCGCACACTGCACAACAAATTCTTCATCCTTCATTCTTCATTCTTCATTAATATTCCGTATCTTTGTACCCTATAAAGCAGTTGGTCGGTCTGTCGCTTGCGCCTCGTGCGTATGAGGAAAGTCCGGGCAACACAGAGCGTCCCACTTCCTAACAGAAAGCTGTCCGTGAGGGTAGAGTAACGTAGAAGAAAATAACCGCCGTCGCCCTTGGGCTACGGTAAGGGTGAGAAGGTGGGGTAAGAGCCTACCAGTCTTGTGGCGACACAAGGGCTGTGCGTCTTGGGAGTTGTAAGGTCATGTAAACCGACGTTATGAGAGTTGCTCGCTCCATGTCGGAGGGTAGACCGCTAAAGCTTGTATGGTGACATGCGGCTCAGATAAATGACAGACACTTCTTTAATGGAGAATGGATAATGAAGAATGGATAATTCCTAATTAGGCTTTTTCAGAAACAGAAGAACAGAACCCGGCTTACAGACTGACTGCTTTTTTATTGACAATGGATAATCGAGATAATAGCATGAACAAGCGTATTGCTGCCCTTTGGAAATTCCTCACCTACGACATCTGGCGTATTACGGAAGATGAAGTCACGCGAACGACCTTTTCCGTATACAATATCATCAAGACGATTTATCTTTGCATCAACCGCTTCACCAAAGACCGGATAGTAAACAAAGCCTCGGCGCTGACTTACAGTACGCTGCTTGCCATCGTGCCTATTCTTGCCATTTTGTTTGCCATAGCCCGCGGTTTCGGATTCGATAATCTGATGGAAAGCCAGATTGTCAACGGTTTCGGCGGTCCTACGGAAACCACGGAAGTCATCCTGCAATTCGTGAATTCGTATTTGTCTCAGACCAAGAGTGGAATATTCATCGGAGTGGGTCTGATTATGTTGCTGTGGACAGTCCTGAATCTAATCAACAATATGGAAATCACCTTCAACCGCATCTGGCAGGTGAAAAAGGCGCGCAGCATGTACCGCAAAATAACGGATTACTTCTCTATGCTTCTGCTGATGCCCATTCTGCTGGTGGTGTCCGGTGGTCTTTCCATCTTCATGAGTACGATGGTGAAGAACCTCGAAGACTTTACCCTGCTGGCTCCCGTCGGCAAGTTTATGGTGCGCCTCATCCCCTTCGTGCTGACCTGGTTCATGTTTACAGCACTGTACGTCTTTATGCCGAATACAAAGGTCAAGCTGAAACACGCACTCATATCCGGTATTCTGGCAGGTACGGCACACCAGGCATTCCAATTCCTTTACATCAGCAGCCAGTTGTGGGTTTCCCGTTACAATGCCATCTATGGTAGTTTTGCCGCCCTTCCGATGTTTCTGCTATGGTTGCAGGTATCCTGGACCATCTGCCTATTCGGTGCCGAACTGACCTACGCCGGACAGAATATCCGGAACTTCAGCTTCGACAAGGATGCGCGCAATATCAGCCGGCGCTACCGCGATTTTATCTCCATCCTGATAATGTCTCTCATAGCCAAGCGCTTTGAACAAGACGCCCAGCCCTATACAGCCGAAGAGATATCCGAAGAGTGCCAGATTCCCATCCGGCTGACACACGAAACCCTTTATGAATTGCAGGAAATCAACCTCCTACATGAAGTGGTGACCGATGAAAAGAGTGAAGACATCGCTTACCAGCCTTCCATGGATATCAACAAAATGAATGTGGCCCTCCTACTGGACAAACTGGACACGCACGGCTCAGAAGATTTCAAAATTGATAAGGAAAATGAATTCAACAACCAATGGGGAGCATTGCTGAAGGCACGGGAGGAATACTACAAGAATGCAAGCAAGGTGCTGCTGAAGGATTTGTAAGCACGCGGAAGTCTTTCCGGAAACTCCGTATCTGCTTTCTTTTTGATTATTTTTTAGACGCGGATGACGCGGATTGGAATATTAAAAAAATCCGCGTCATCTGCGTCATCTGTGTCTAAAAAGTAAATCACCGATATTTCTCAGGCTCCACGGCACGAGTCATATCATAGGCACGGTCACTCTGACGGGATGCCACTAATTGCAGGAAATCGTCCATAGTGCCGTTACCTTATTTATATTGTATCATGCGGCTGATGTACTTACCAATGATATCGAACTCCAGATTCACCACACTGCCCACTTTGAAAGCATGGAAATTGGTATGCTCAAAGGTGTAAGGAATAATGGCCACCTGGAAAGTATCGTCGGTGGGATTGCACACGGTCAGGCTGACACCATTGACCGTTACCGAGCCTTTGTCTACCGTGATGTAGCCGCGCTTTGCCATCTCCTTGTCAAAAGCATACCGGAAAGTAAAGTAATAGCTTCCTTCCGCATCCTTTATATCGATGCAAGTGGCAGTCTGGTCCACATGTCCTTGAACGATATGGCCATCCAGCCGGCCGTTCATCATCATACTACGCTCCACATTCACTTCATCTCCCACCTGCAACAAGCCAAGATTGGAACGGTCCAGCGTTTCCTTCATGGCCGTCACGGTATAGGTATCATCTGTCAGACTGACTACCGTCAGGCAAACACCGTTGTGAGACACACTCTGGTCTATTTTTAATTCACTGACGAATGAACACTTGAAAGTAAAATGTACATTCTCCTGGTCTTTGACCATCGCCACCAATGTGGCACATTCTTCTACTATTCCGGAAAACATGGTTCTATATACTTTTAGGTTATACGCGATTTATTATTAATATGCGCAAAGATACAAAAAGCCCTTCGTATAGGTACAAAAAAAAGGAAGCTTTTCACAAAGCCTCCTTTTTCAGTTTTCAATAGGTATTAGTTTTTTTTTAAGGTAAAAAGATTGTTTTCAGGATAACGATGCAAATATAGGCGCTTTTCGTGATACTAACCAAATTAAAAAACATGTCTTATAACATCTTTTTGAGAAATCATTTAAGTTTATTATCATTTCAAAGCATTTTTCTACACCTGCAATCGTTTTCAATGGACAAATATAAGGCTATTTTCCATGAAACACTGAAATTATCCTAAAATTTTGTTTATTTCTTATCATTTAAGTAGTGTTCGTCTGTCCGCCCACTATGTTTTAACACTTTTGCGTCGATAAAGAACACTATTTCTTCGGCAATATTCGTGATGTGGTCGCCGGAACGCTCCAACTTGCGGAACACGCTCACCAGGTTCAGACAAGAGAGTGCACTCTCCGGATGCCGGCTGATGTAGTCGGCAAGAATGGCAGTGGCCTCAGCATTGATTTCATCCAGCATATTGTCCTTGGCAAACACGGCGGTAGCCAGTTCCTGGCTCTCCTCCTGAAGCGCCTGTTTTGCCTGTTCGAGCATGGAGAGTACCTGGGCTATCATCTCTTCGAGACGGAGTTGCTTGACCAGCTCAGTATCCAAAGCAGGTTCATGGCAGTTGAGGGCAAAGCGGGCGATGCCTTCTGCAAAGTCGCCCAGACGCTCCAGGTTCGTATTGATTTTGAGCATGGCAAGCACAAAGCGCAGGTCGATGGCAACGGGGTTGTAAAGGGCAATGATGTCTTCCACGTCGCTGTCTATTTTCAGTTCGAAAGCATTGACGCGACGTTCGCGCACCAATACCTGCTGGGCCAGTTCCCGGTCCAGCGTAAGCACGGCATCACCTGCACGGTCGAGCTGATTATATACCAGGGTCCACATTTCGTCTATTTCCTTTTTCAGCAAGACGAGTTCAGATTCGATAAACTTCACCATAATGTTTCTATTTTAAGATTACTTTTGTACAACTTATTTTTGCTTGTATGGAACAATCCGCTACCCGAAGCGTCCCGTGATGTAGTTCTGCGTCTCCACCTTATCGGGATTCGTAAATATCTTCCGGGTATCTCCAAACTCCACCATCTGCCCCATATAGAAGAAAGCCGTATTATCACTGACACGCGCTGCCTGTTGCATGTTGTGGGTGACGATGACGATAGTGTACTGCTTCTTCAACTCGTGGATAAGCTCTTCTACCTTGGCAGTGGAGATGGGGTCGAGGGCGGATGCCGGCTCATCCATCAGCAGGACTGAAGGAGACACCGCCATGGCACGGGCTATGCAGAGACGTTGCTGCTGACCGCCGGAGAGGGCGTAGGCAGAGACTTTCAGCTTGTCCTTCACCTCGTCCCAAAGGGCGGCGCCTTTCAGGGTTTCTTCCACCCGCTGACGGATGAAGGCGTTATCGGTGATGCCATTCACACGGAGTCCGTAGGCAACGTTCTCGAAGATACTTTTTGGGAAAGGATTGGGCCGCTGGAACACCATGCCCACGTTCTTGCGGAGTTCGTCCACTTGCACTCCTTTTCCATAGATGTCTTGTCCGTCAATGCGTATCTCGCCGGTCAGACGGGTGTCGGGAATCAAATCGTTCATGCGGTTCAGCAGGCGCAGGAAGGTAGACTTTCCACAGCCCGAGGGACCGATGAAGGCTATCACAGACTTCTCCTCAATGTCCATGCTGATGCCTTTCAGGGCATGGAAATCGCCATACCAGAAGTTCACGTCACGGGTTTCTATCTTGTTCTTCATACCTATTGTATATGTTTTCAATTCGTCTTAATCTTCTTCTCAAAGTATTTCCGCAGGGCGTTTGCCAACAGGTTCACCAGGAGGATAATGAGTATCAGCACCAGTGCCGTGCCGTAGGCAATGGGAAGCTGCGCTTCCATATCGGTGCCGCTGGTAGAGATGACGTAGAGGTGATAAGGAAGCGCCATGCACTGGTCGAAGATACTTGCAGGCAGCTGTGGCAAGAAGTAGGCGGCACAGGTGAAAAGGATGGGTGCCGTCTCGCCCGAAACACGCCCCAGCGCCAGAATCAGTCCAGTAATGATATTGGGCATCCCCATCGGCAGGATGACATGCCAGATGGTCTGAAGCTTGGTAGCTCCCAACGCGCGGCTTCCCTCGCGCATGCTGTCGGGGATGGCTTTCAGCGCTTCTTCCGTGGTGCGGATAACCAAAGGCAGACTTAGCAGACCCAGCGTCAACGAACCTGCCAGGATGCTGTCTCCAAAATCCATATAGTTGACGAACAGCGCCATGCCAAACAGACCGAACACAATGGAAGGGATGCCGCTCAGATTATTCGTCATCATCCGTATGAAGCGTACCACCCAGCCTTTCGGCACATACTCATTCATATAAATACCACTCATCACTCCCACCGGAAAAGCAAACAAGGCACTGCCCGCCATCAAGCAGAACGTACCTACAATGGCAGGAAGGATTCCGCCGGCAGTCATACCGTTGGTAGGAGCCGTAGTGAGGAACTCCCAATCGATGACTCCTATACCTTTATATATAATGAAGCCGAGGATTGCAAAAAGAATCCCCACCACACTTAGGCTCAACAGACGGAACAAGCCGAATGCCACGTTTTGCGAAAGATGCTTTCTATTGACCATATCTACCTTCTTTTATTTTCGTCTTGGCGAAACTGCTTCCACCGTGAAGTTTATCAATAAACTGATGAAGAACAGCACGACACCCAGCAGGAACAATGCTTCGTAGTGAGCTCCGCCGGCAGGCGCTTCGCCTAGTTCGGCGGCAATCGTTGCCGGAATGGTGCGCAGCGGTTCCAGGATGGTATGGGGAATGACAGCGGCGTTGCCCGTCACCATCAGCACAGCCATCGTCTCGCCCACCGCACGGCCGATGCCCAACACCACTCCGGAGGTGATGCCCGAAATGGAGTAAGGAATCACCACCTTATATATAGTCTGCCATTGCGACGCTCCCAGCGCCAGACTGGCTTCGCGCATGGCACGGGGACAATTTCTCATCGCATCTTCCGTCACCGTAATGATGGTGGGCAACGCCATAATGGCAAGCACAATGCTGCCCGCCAGCCCGCTCTCGCCTACCGGCAAGTTGAACACCTGCTGCAAAAACGGCACAATGACAATTAAGCCGAAAAAGCCGTAGACCACCGACGGTATGCCACTCAGCAACTCAATGATGGGCTTCAGCAGATTCCTTACCCGGGAATTGGCTACCTCCGACATATAGATTGCCACCGACAGACCAAACGGCAATGCAAAGAGGATGGCAAACAGACTGACCCACAGCGTCCCCGTAATGAGCGGCAAAAAGCCGAACTGCGCAGCAGGTGTTGCCGTGGGAAACCATTCGGCACCGGCAAAGACGTCCTTCACCGAAATGGTGTTGTCTTTCAGCAGATGCACCGAGTCCGGACGGACAATGAACTGCTGCGGTACAAAGGCTATAATGCCAGGCGTACGCTCCACCAGCTCCGTAATGCAGGCACCTGCATTTTCGTAGGAAGCGCCCAACTGCTCTTCCGTATAATACAGTGTGATGTCCTCCAAACGGAAAAGGCGGATAGGAAGGTCCTCCCCTCCCACTTCGTTCCAGTTTGTCAGCTCTTCATCAAAGACATTCTTTATCTGTGCCGGAGTCAGTTCGCCCACCCGGTTCTCCTTATTCAAGGCCAATACATACCCTTCTTCTATCACCTTGCTGCTGAACAAGCCCAGCGCTTCGGAAAAGAGGAACACGACGATAAGTACGATGGTAAGACTCGTCACAAAGCCGCTACAAGCCAGTATACCTTCTACAATCTTCTCAAAAATCTTTTTCATGTTGCCTATTGATTTCTGTATGCAAAGGAACGGGCCGGATGTTAAGGCAGTGTGACTAACGTTTGAAAGAAATGTTTCAAAGGTGTTACAAAACTATTACAACGACTCAAAGCACATTCCATGTAACACATTTGTAATATCCATTGCCTTAATTTGCATCATGTGTTTACCCTATTTGCACCATGTGTTTATGAAGACAAGAAAATTACTCCTACTCCTCGCCCTGGCAGCTGCCACCACTGGCATGCAGGCGCAACGCATCAAAGGCAGCGATACCGTGCTCCCCATAGCGCAGCAGACCGCCGAACGCTTTATGACCCTGAACCCGTCTGCCCGTGTCACCGTGACCGGCGGTGGAACAGGTGTCGGTATTTCAGCCCTGCTGGACCAAACCACGGACATCGCCATGGCTTCCCGCGCCATCAAGTTCAGCGAAAAGATGAAAGCCAAAGCTGCCGGAGAAGACCTGGCGGAAGTACCCATCGCCTACGATGCCCTTGCCGTAGTGGTCCACCCCTCTAACCCGGTGACACAACTGACCCGCCAACAACTGGAAGATATCTTCCGGGGCAAAGTCACCAACTGGCAGCAAGTGGGCGGAGACGACCGCAAAATCGTAGTCTACTCCCGCGAGACTTCCTCCGGTACCTACGAGTTCTTCAAGGAAAGCGTACTGAAAAACAAGAACTACATGAGCAGCAGTCTCTCCATGCCTGCCACGGGAGCCATTATCCAATCCGTCAGCCAAACTCGCGGAGCCATCGGATATGTGGGTCTAGCCTATGTATCGCCGCGTATCAAGACGCTCGCCGTTTCATACGACGGGCAACATTATGCCGCTCCCACGCTGGAGAATGCCATCAATAAGACTTATCCGATAGTACGCCCGCTATACTATTATTATAACCGGAAAAACGCTTCGGTCATAGCCCCTCTGCTCGATTTCATTTTGTCTGCCGCAGGACAGAAAATCATCAAAGAGAGCGGATATATCCCGGTACATAACGAATAAATCTTCATTCTTCATTCTTCATTCTTCATTTTTTTACCCTATCTTTGTCCCCACGATACGAAAATAGTAACATTATGGCAGAAATAAAGAGCGAAGAAACAAGCGAAAAAAAGAGCTTGAACTTCATTGAGCAAATAGTAGAAAACGATTTGAAAGAAGGTAAAAACGGGGGAAAAGTACAAACACGCTTCCCGCCCGAACCGAACGGTTACCTCCACATCGGACACGCCAAGGCCATCTGCCTTGATTTCGGTATTGCCGCCGCACACGGCGGTGTCTGCAACCTGCGTTTCGATGACACCAACCCCACCAAGGAAGATGTGGAATATGTAGAAGCCATCAAGGAAGACATCCAGTGGCTGGGCTACAAATGGGGTAACGAATATTACGCTTCCGACTATTTCCAGCAATTGTGGGACTTCGCTATCCGCCTCATCAAGGAGGGCAAGGCATACATCGACGAACAGACTTCCGAGCAGATTGCCGCCCAGAAAGGAACTCCCACCCAGCCCGGTGTGGAAAGTCCCTACCGCAACCGTCCTATCGAAGAAACACTGGATTTGTTCCAGAAGATGAACAGCGGCGAGATTGAGGAAGGTGCCATGGTGCTCCGCGCCAAGATAGACATGGCAAGCCCCAACATGCACTTCCGCGACCCTATCATCTACCGTGTAGTGAAGCATCCGCACCATCGCACGGGCACCACTTGGAAGGCTTATCCGATGTACGACTTCGCCCACGGGCAAAGCGACTTCTTCGAAGGCGTGACACACTCGCTCTGCACACTGGAGTTTGTGCCCCACCGTCCACTCTACGATCTCTTCGTGGACTGGGTGAAGGAAGGCAAAGACCTCGACGATAACCGCCCCCATCAGTATGAGTTCAACAAACTGAACCTCAGCTATACGCTGATGAGCAAGCGCAACCTGCTGACTCTAGTCAAGGAAGGCTTGGTAAACGGTTGGGACGACCCCCGTATGCCGACTATCTGCGGTTTCCGCCGTAGGGGATACTCTCCGGAGTCCATTCATAAGTTCATCGACAAAATAGGATATACAACCTACGATGCGCTCAATGAATTCGCCCTGCTGGAAAGCGCCGTGCGCGAGGACTTGAACGACCGCGCCACCCGCGTATCTGCCGTACTGAATCCGGTGAAGCTTATCATCACCAACTATCCCGAAGGGCAAGTGGAAGAGATGGAAGCCGTCAACAACCCCGAACATCCCGAAGAAGGCAACCACGTCATCGAATTCAGCCGCGAACTTTGGATGGAGCGCGACGACTTCATGGAAGATGCTCCGAAGAAATATTTCCGCATGACACCGGGACAAGAGGTACGTCTGAAGAACGCGTACATCGTGAAATGCACCGGCTGCAAGAAGAACGACGCCGGTGAAATCACCGAAGTATATTGCGAATACGACCCCGATACCAAGAGCGGTCTGCCCGGAGCCAACCGTAAGGTGAAAGGCACCATCCACTGGGTAAGTTGTGCCCACTGCCTCGAAGCAGAAGTGCGTCTCTACGACCGTCTGTGGAAAGTGGAGAACCCGCGCGATGAGCTTGCCGCCATCCGCGAAGCGAAGAACTGCGACGCACTGACAGCCATGAAAGAGATGATCAACCCCGACTCCCTGAATGTGCTGCCCTGCTGCTACATCGAGAAGTACGCTGCCGGCATGCAGCCCCTCTCCTACCTGCAGTTCCAACGTATCGGTTATTTTAATGTTGACAAAGATTCTACGCCAGAAAAAATGGTATTCAACCGTACTGTAGGTCTGAAAGACGTTTGGGGTAAAATCAATAAATAAGAATATGAGTAAAAAAAACCTGCTGTCCGGAAGAGACAAAGAACTGCAAGAAATGGCAGAACAATATGAAGCAGCCAAAGCAGAGAACAGAACCATCTATCTGGACGCAGACGACTTAGCCGACCTCGCAGACTGGTATGCCGTGCATCATAAATATGCCATGGCTACCGAGGTCGTAGAGTATGGCTTGGGAATACATCCGGATAATACGGCTCTGCTGGTGGAACAGGCATACTTGTTCCTCGACACCCAGCATAAAGAGCAAGCCAAAGATATATTGGAACGGATTGCCGAAGAATCTTCCGAAGTGAAAGTGCTGAAAGCCAACCTACTGTTGGGCGAAGGCAAAGAAGAAGAAGCAGAAGCGATACTCGACAGCATAGACGATAAGGACGACCTGGCCAATATCGTTGATGTATCCTATATGTACATCGACATGGGATTCCCGGAAAAAGCATTGACATGGCTGACGCGCGGACTCGAAAAATATGCCGAAGAAGAAGCCTACCTTGCCGTCACCGGCGATTGTTACTATGCCCAGGGACTGTTTGAAAAAGCCACCTTCTTCTTCAATAAGCTGATTGACAAGAATCCGTATTCGGCTCCTTACTGGTTTGGGCTGGCCCGTTGCTACTTTGACCAGCAGATGTTCGACAAAGCAATCGAAGCATGCGACTATGCCACGGTGGCCGATGACGAGTTTGCCGATGCCTACCTGATGAAAGGACATTCCTTCTTCCAATTGGGAAATGAGGAAAGTGCCATGGAGAACTACCTGCAAGCCGAAAAGTTCCATCTCGTCTCCCACGGTTTCATCAACACCTTCATCGGCCTGAACAAAACCTCCAAAGGAGAGTGGAAAGAAGGATACGACTATCTGGAAAAAGCCATAACGGCCGAAGACAGCCATGACTTCGCCTTGCCTTCTCTTTATGCCAATGCAGCCCTATGCCTGCACAAGATGGGAAAGAAACGCAAAGCACACCAGTATTGTAAAAAAGCATACGACCTGGCACCCGAAGAGATAGACCCGTACCTGATTGAGGGACGCATCTACATGGAAGAAGGTGAGTATGAGAAAGGTGTGAAGAGATGGGCCAAAGCCTTAGAGTATGCCCCCTATGCGGATACCTGGCACGAAATAGGCATGTGTAGCATGGAAATAGGACAACTGAGCTATGCCAAGCTGGCCTTTGAACATGTCAAAGAGATGGAGCCGGACTTTGAAGGTATCAACGAAAGGCTGACCTCTCTGTATATGCTGCTCAAAGACAAAGAGAACTTCATGAAGTACAACCAGCTGTGCGAACATCCGTTCAGGCTGGAAGAGCTGGATAGATTACAGCAGATACTACAAGAAGATAATCAGGAAGAGCTAGCCCTAGTGATGAAGAATATTTTCAATGCATTACAATAACAGTAATTATATACCACTAATCTAGCAAATGGAATCAGTAGCCTTTATCCAATGGTGTCTCGACCACCTCAATTACTGGACCATCACTTTATTGATGGCCATTGAAAGTTCGTTTATTCCCTTCCCCTCGGAAGTTGTAGTCCCTCCTGCCGCTTGGAAAGCCGCCAACAATGACAACATGAATATATATCTGGTGGTATTGTTTGCAACCATAGGGGCAAATATCGGAGCATTGATAAACTACTATCTGGCAAAATGGCTGGGACGCCCCATCATTTACAAGTTTGCCAACAGCCGTTTCGGGCACATGTGCCTCATCGACGAAGCCAAAGTGCAGCATGCGGAGGAATACTTTGACAAGCATGGAGCCGTATCAACCTTTGTCGGCCGCCTGATACCTGCTGTTCGCCAGTTGATATCCATCCCTGCCGGTCTGGCACGCATGAAGCTGGGAACTTTCTTGCTGTACACCACCTTGGGTGCAGGCCTTTGGAATTCCATCCTGGCTTTTATCGGCTATTACTTGTCCACAGTACCCGGCATTGAGAACGAGGAACAGCTGCTTGCCAAAGTAACGGAATACAGCCATGAGATAGGTTATGTATTTATCGGCATCGGCGTACTCATCGTGGCATTCTTCATCTATAAAGGCATGAAGAAGAAATAAAAAAGAAAACGGTATGATAATAAAAAAGCGATGGACAGCATGATAAATTCTGTCCACCGCTTTTTATTGCTTATCCCAAATCCAAACTTTCTACTTTACAGCTGCAATAGCTTTATCATAGTCAGGTTCTTGCGTAATTTCAGGTACCAATTCCGTATAGGCAATCTTACCATCTTTGCCGATAACCACTACCGAACGCGCCAATAGACCTGCAAGCGGTCCGTCGGCCATGCGTACCCCGTAGTTTTCATCAAAATCGGAAAAACGGAAATCAGACAAAGGAATCACATTCTCAATACCCTCCGTTGTACAGAAACGTGCATGTGCAAAAGGCAAGTCCTTGGAGATTGCCAACACCACGGTATCGGGCAGGCCGGCAGCCAGTTTGTTGAACTTACGTACAGAAGTAGCGCACACACCAGTGTCAAGGCTGGGGAAAATATTCAAAATAACATTCTTCCCGTTCAGTTCCTTCAAAGAGAATGAAGACAAATCTGTTTTTACCAATTCGAAATCGGGGGCAACAGAGCCCACCTTTATAAATTCACCGATAACCTTTACCGGTTGTCCTTTAAATTTTGTTGTAGCCATAGTTTTATCAAATTATATGTATACATAACAAATTACATACAGAAAAAGTTCACCCGAAACTTTTTTCCAGATAAACTGTTATTCTACGGACGAATTAATGATAATCACTTAAAAAATTAAATTCACATGAAAACTATTTTTGACGAACTTCAGCAGGAAGTAAAGAATTGGTGGATTTCACTCATTCTTGGTATTCTTTATGTAATAGTGGCTATAAGCCTGATGTTCTCCCCTCTCAGCGGGTATGCGGTATTGAGCATTCTGTTCAGCGTCTCCATGTTGTTCAGCGGTCTGCTGGAAATATCCTTTGCAGTAAGTAACCGTAGAAGGGTATCCAGTTGGGGATGGTATCTGGCTGGAGGCATCATCGACATGATTCTGGGATTCTACCTGATAGCCTACCCGATGCTCAGCATGGAAGTCATTCCATTCATCATCGCCTTCTGGCTGATGTTCCGCGGCTTCTCATCCGTAGGCTATGCCATGGACCTCAAAAGATACGGGACAAGAGACTGGGGATGGTATGTTGCTTTCGGTATTCTTGCCGTCATCTGCTCGCTCATCATCTTGTGGCAACCGGCAGTAGGCGCCCTTTACGCCGTGTACATGATTTCGTTTGCATTCCTGATTATAGGCTTCTTCCGTATCATGCTGTCATTCGAGCTGAAAAACCTGCACAAGCGCGGGAAAGAGTGGAAGGAAAAGAAAGAGAAAGAAGTATCGGCCGAATAAGTAGCCCACACGAAGCGTGTCAAAAGGAATCCCACCTTTGACACCTTCGTTTAGCCGAATTGCTCAATAACGTCTCAGAAAACGGAACATCGTGGTCCGTGACACTCCCATCTGCCGGGCAAGTTCAGCACACGACTCTCCTCTTTGGTGCTCCCTCACAAGTTTCCTCTTGTTCGCATAGAGTATCTTCATTTTGGGTGTGTCCCCTTTCTTCCTGCCCAGATGTTTTCCCTCCTGCCTCCGTCGTTCCAGTGCTTCTTTGGTGCGCATGGAAATCAGATTACGCTCTATCTCGGCCATCAGTCCAAAAGCAAAACCCAGCACTTTGCTGTTGATGTCATTCTGGAACACATACCCCTCTTTGGTACTGTACAGCACCACTCCCCTTTTGATGCAGGAGTTAAGAATGGTCATTATCTCCAGCAGTGTCCGGCTAAGCCGTGAAATCTCCGTTATAATCAAGGAGTCTCCCGGTTTCATCCGGTCCAACAAGCCCGCCAGTTTACGCTCTTTGCTACTCACTTTTCCGCTGACCGTCTCCATGTACCATCTGTCGATGCTCAACCCATTCTTTTCCGCGAAGCGTATAATTTCCTCGCGCTGATTCTCTAAAAACTGTTTTTCTGTACTTACTCTTAAATAAGCTACTACTGCCATAATTGATAAACGTTTATTGGTTATTATTCACCACCAAAGAACGGTTATTCAAGTAAGAGTGGCAACACACAACTATGACTCTCTATCACAGAGGATCACATTATGGACATCCCCCAAAGTCAGGAAAAACTCTCGGTACCCATCTCAAATATGCCTATAAACAAAGAAAACAGCCCCACTGAAGCTGTTTTCTGAAATTAGTTCATAAAAAATTGATACTATGTAGTTTCATAGTATACTCTTCTTCATTTCATTCACTATGTATCTCACATCCTCATCCGTCACATAAGGACCGCTCGGCAAGCAAAGACCACGTTTGAACAAGCCCTCACTGACACCATTCACATAGGCAGGATTAGCCGAATAAACCGGCTGGAGATGCATGGGCTTCCATAAGGGACGGCTCTCGATACCGGCTTTATCCAAGCAAACACGCATGGCCTCTACATTACGGTTAGGCTCACAAGAAGTATGGGCACTCACTGACTCATGCGTAACACCGGCGGCACCACCTACGGCGCCTTTCACTGTCTCACGGTAGGCATCCTCCTCACCTCTCACATGCAGATTCCCGTCAAGCAGTACCGTGTTCAGCCAATAGTTGCTGTCGTAGCGTCCGGAAGGATTCTCATGAAGCGTGATTCCCTCCACATCAGCCAACAGCTCACGATACAGACCGCACAGATACTTATGGTGCGCTATGTGCTCATCCACCACCGTCATCTGGCCGCGACCGATACCTGCACAAATATTACTCATCCTATAATTATAGCCTATACGCTCATGCTGGTAGTAGGGATAGGACTCACGGGCCTGGGTAGCATAGAACATTATCTCACGTTTGGACTCTTCATCAGGGCAAATCAAAGCACCGCCACCGCTGGTGGTTATCATCTTGTTGCCATTGAAAGAAAGCACACCATATTTGCCAAAAGTTCCGAGGACTTGCCCGTCAAACTTGCTTCCAAAGCCTTCGGCAGCATCCTCTATGACCGGAATATCATATCTATCTGCCACCGACATGATTTGGTCTGTCTTGTAGGGCATTCCATACAAAGCCACCGGAACAATCGCTTTGGGCTTCCGGCCGGTCTTGTCGATACGGTCCCTGATAGCCTGCTCCAGAAGAACCGGGTCCATGTTCCATGTATCAGCCTCAGAATCCACGAATACCGGAGTAGCACCGAGGTAGGTCACCGGATGGGAAGAGGCACAAAAGGTAAAGCTTTGTACTATCACTTCGTCACCCTGACCAACTCCGCAAGCGAGCAGGGCCAGGTGTACCGCTGCTGTACCTGCACTCAAGGCCACTACCTTTTTATCCTGTCCCACGAAGCGTTCCAAATCCTGCTCGAAGGCATTCACATTAGGACCGAGGGGTACTACCCAGTTGGTATCGAAGGCTTCTTGTATGAAGCCTATCTCCTTGCCGCTCATGTGGGCGAGGCAAAGATATATTCTCTTATCCATAAAATTACGTGATTTACAAAACTATATTCTTGATAATCTTACACCTATTCCCTACAGCCAACACACCATCCGGAATATCCTTTGTAACAACGGAACCAGCACCTATAATACTCCACTTCCCTATCTTAACACCCGGAATAACAACACTGCCGGCACCAATCCATGTCCCCTCGCCAACTTGCACATTGCCACAAAGCGTACAATGGGGAGAAATATGCACATAATCAGCAATCAGACATTCATGATCCACCGAAGCACCGGTATTGATAATACAATGGCTGCCAATACAAGCATCCGACTGCACAATTGCCCCCTGCATAACTACCGAGCCTTCTCTTATCTCAGTTTCTTCAGATATAATTGCAGAAGGATGAAAAGCTTTGCCATATTCAACCTTTAACTCCTTGGCAATCTTCCTGCGAATACCATTATTCCCAATACTGATTATCAATGGTCCGCAGACCTTCGACGGACGTAATACGGGATAGTCAAAAAGACTATGAATTTCCTCATTATCATCAAACAACGCTTCAATCGGTTCATGATTTGCACGCAATATATCAATGATCACTTTGGCATGACCACTGGCACCATATAAATACATGTTTTGATATTAGTTATTTCCAGTAAAGACTTCCATCGTAGCCGAAGTATCAGAGCTGATACCTTCCCTTATAAATACCTTTCTTATTGTCATAAAAACAATTTTCAAATCAAGTAGAAAAGAACAATGATCTACATACCACACATCCAGTTTAAATTTCTTTGACCAACTGATAGCATTGCGCCCGTTAACTTGCGCCCAACCCGTAATCCCCGGACGGACTTCATGACGACGAGCTTGTTCTTTACTATAAAGCGGTAAGTATTGAGGCAATAAAGGACGGGGACCTATCAAAGCCATATCCCCTTTCAATACATTAATCAGTTGTGGAAGCTCATCTATCGAAGTAGAACGAACAAAACCTCCAACTTTTGTCAAACGTACAGCATCAGGCAATAAATTTCCCTCTGCATCCCGTTCATCGGTCATGGTCTTAAACTTGATAACTTTAAAAATCTTTCCATCCTTTCCTGGACGCTCCTGAGTGAAAAAGACTCCGGAGCCCTTATTGGCAAAATGCAACCAAAAAGCGACAAGAAACAGTATCGGCCAAATCAAAGCCAATATGCAAAACACGAGAAGGAAGTCAATCACCCTCTTGAAAAAATGAGAATACATGATTTAATGTGTAAGCATCCAATTTTGAGTACCCCATATGGAAAGCCCTTTAGGAAGCTTTCCTCTTAAAGTTTTCAAAAACCAGACTTGATTATTAAGTTTGATGACAGAGACTAAGAACGAAATCTTTATAATGTAAAGCAATACGTCATCTTTAGAGCTTACAATATTACTTTTCCACAAATCCACTATCTGCGTTCTTATACAGAAGATTCATAAATTGCTATTTGTTCTTCTACATATGCTTTTCTATCATATTTTACTCTTTCTTTCCCCATAAAAGCTTTCATCGAGCTATCTTTTAGCTTAGATTTCAATTTAACAATAGCCGCACAAATAGAATCTATACTCAAGTCCTCAAGCATCACTCCATTATTTCCATCTGAAACCAGCACATTACAACCACGAGAATTAGGAACAATGATAGGTACACACATTGAAAGAGACTCCATAACACAAACCGGCATTCCCTCTCTTACACTTGGGAAAACCATTATATCAGCAATAGCCAAATAATCCTCCACATTGTCCACAAAACCTACATCTATCACATTGGGATTAGAAAACAAGGCAAGTTCTTCTTGCTCTGACAAGCCGGTTGGATGAATAGAATCTTTTCTTCCCAATAACATCAGCTTTATATTAAATCCAGTCAATTTATTAAAAGCTCGAGCTACCAAATGAAATCCCTTAAAATCCACAAAACGTCCTACAAACACTAACACAATATCAGTATTTTGTATATGAAATTTTTGTCTTGTCTGCAGCAATAATTCTATACTATACCTACTCCTATCAAATCTATGTATATCGCAACCTATCCCCATTGATTTATAGCAATATACTTTATCAGCTTTTATATTACGCCTTAACAATTCTGCATCATCTTCCGTTAGCACATACACTTTATCCATTTTAGAGGCAGCATAGACTTCTACTGATCTTAAAATTTTCTGTTTAAAATAGCCTAATACTAAAGGAAACAACAAACCATGAAAAGTGGCAATAGTAGTAGGCCACTTTCTCTTCTTAGCCAAAGCTACTGTAAAAATATTGGCAGAAAAATGGGTCTGGATTAAATCCGGATTGATAGTCTCTACAATACGCCTAATTTTCGGAATGCATTTAAAATGTCCCAGCGGATTCATTCCACGAGGCAATTCCAAATGTATAATTTCAATATTTTCAATACTCTCATCATTAGAATTATCAGTCAGTAAGAATACACGATATCCCTTTTTATGCAGTTCATTACCGAGTTCCATAAAAAAGCTACGGTAACTACTTAATAATGGTATAATTAGCAATATTTTCTTCACGAAACAGTATTTTATATTTTTAATGAGTTATAGTCTACATTTAACAACATACACCATTTTTGTAGATTCTCCTCGTAAGAAAAAGATTGAATCCACTTGTCATATGCCGCATTACTGTACTTACGATAAGTACTATCATTAGCTATAATCGAAAAAATCGCCCGCTTCCACTCTGATGTACTATGTATATCATCAACCAAAAAGCCTAAAGAATCATCAACAACTTCTCTATTAAAGCCAACATTAGAGGCTATCACAGGTAGTCCTACAGACATATATTGAATAAGCTTAAATCCCCCCTTCCCTTTGGTATAGGCATTATCATTTAATGGCATTATACCGATATGAGCCTTTATCATCTCATCTATAGCTGTTTGTCTGCTCCAAAAAATCCTATTAATTTTTAAATATTTGCAAGCGCATTCAGGAAAAGAACTTGATACAACATTTAATACTAACTGCTTTCTATAAGTCGCTAGAAAATATTTTGCAGTTTCTTCTAAAGTAGGAATAACACATATCAAATGAGGCAAATTTGCAGCCGTTGCAACCCAAATAATCTGAATCTGAAAATTCATCCTCTCTATTCGATTATCAATCACACTTTCAATATTGTAATGCCACAAGTCTCCATCTGTCGTTGGCATCAATATCACCTTACTTTGATATTTGCGACTAATAGTGTTTCTCAAATAATCATTAGTAACGATTATAGTCTTACTATATTTAGAAAGAATAGCAAATTCGGTTTGTGATATTTCCTTTCCCAACAAAATATGATCATCAAAATCCCAAATTAGAATACTATGCTTAAATAAAAACCTCAATAAGCATCCTAATGGAAATAATAGATATCGAGGCATCATTTCTCGTGAAACAATGATATAATCTGGAGTATTCATGCAGTCTCTAAATACAAAGAATATCGTTCGGACATAGCCAACTAGGAAAAAAAGAATCTGAATGAGAGGGAAATACCATTTCTTTTTTGAATTCAAGTAAAAATTATAATAAAGAAAAGGGAACAACTGATTCATTCTGATTTCAGTTTTCATCACCCTCGTAAACTGCAATACTCTATAATAACTCGAAGGTGACAAAATATCACATCTTATATATACAGAAATCATAGGACTATATGCTTAATTATGAAAGACACCAGTTCTACCTCTAAAAGCATCGCATATCCCCTTGTGAATAAAAGATACTTTCTGACAAACATTAGATTCACAAAAAAGAATTTTAAAATAATCAGTTAATACACTTTTCAAGAACCCCATTGATTTCAGTGGCCAACAGTGCCAGTAATCTTTAGCCAACAATAAAGCATTTCGTGATTTATAATAATATCTTATAGGAGTATGATTCGTTGAATAAAACAGATGCTTACCAGCTAATCTATATTCTTTAGTATTACCCAACTGATGATTTAAAATACAATTCTTCAATACCACAATTCTATAATTCCTCAGTCTCAATCGGTAACAAAAGTCTATATCCACCCAATCAATAAACAGCTCATCCTTAAAACCACTAATAGCAGAATAGGCAGATAAATTGACTAAATTTCCTGAAGCTAGCACACTATCTACAAAAGAAAATTCATTTGTGCCTGTTTCTATCGTACAATGAGTCTGCAAATTTACTATTGGAGCTACAATTGCAATGTCAATAACTTCATGTTTCGAAAGCCACAACAACATTGCATATATATATCCTTGCTCTATTTTACTATCTTGGTCAAATGTAAACACCCATGAATAGTTATCATTCAAGGCCATTGTACATCCATAGTTTAAAGCATAAGCAATTCCCTTATTACAACCTAAACAAATGTAGGTACATTTATCTCCATAAATACCAAATGAATCTGGAGTAATACAATTGTTGATATCAGAATTATCAATTATATACAGATGATTAATTTCGTGAATATAAGATTCTATATTCATGAGTAAAGTTCTTTCATCAAAATTATAGACAACAACAATAGCTGCAAACAGTCGATTATTCATTATTACGAAGAATTAAATCAGTTGTATTTATCTTGGCCCAACAAAAATATAAGGGCAACATCCAATCAAAAGAACCTAGAATAGGATTAGTAGCATTTAATATCAAAATGAAGAAAAGCCCAACAGCAAAGGCAAAAAGAATAAGATCTTCACATTTATAAGCTAAATATATACTATAAAAAAGAGTTCCCAAATATGACAACATAATTAACATAAATCCTACAACTCCAGTCTGAGCTAAACTTAAATGATACTGAAGTTCAAATTGCATCCCCCAACGCATTCTACCTGGAAAAGGTTCATAAAACATTCGTCCAAATCCTTCCCCACAAATTGGTGATGAATAAAAATGACTTAATAACATTTTTTGCTGAGCAAACTTTGTGGGTTCCCGATCTGAATCAAAAGCTTTAATCAAAGTATCCCAATAACCATTAACTAATTCAGGATAAAAAGTAAAAGTATATGCAATAGAAATAATTATAAACAATATCACAATCAACAATATTTTTATCATACTATTTTTCACCATTTTAGGCAGAAATGGCATTAGAAAAAGAGAAATTATAGGTAAAAGAAAAAAAAGTAGCATCACACTTCTTCTTCCAGAAAGGATGAAAAGAAATAATGATGCAATTAAAATCAAAAACTGCACAATTCTACTTATGCCCAAATTAAACTTTGTCACAAACAATATATAAAATACAGGAACAGTAAATGTCAAAGTATTGAGATTTCCAAATGTGAGTCTTGAAGTAGTCTCATACATAGCAAATCCGTTTTCATAATTAGAATAAATATTAGGAAAATAGAAACCAGCAATAATACTAAACGCAAATATTAGATCATACAATATTATCAAAGTATGAATACAAAAAGTTACTTTCAACAGAGTCCTAAAATAATATTCTCTATTTATTTGAGATATATAAAGAGTAAATAAAATAGGCCAAATCATAGTAGTGGTTATACTATGAAAAGGAGAATCATTATTTTTTAAGACCCCTATAAATATTCCCCAGCAACCATACATTACAAGTAATCCAACTAAAGAAATAACTGATTTAGAAAGCTTTAATTTATGAGGTAATAGCAACAATAAAAGAGTCAGTATAAATACTTTGATTATATACATTTGTGCATCAAAAATCATCATCAAAGCTAACAAAGAATAGGCTAAAATTCCAAATATATTTCTCTTTCGAATCGCTATAATACCATTACTCCTATTATAAATCATCTCGTTCCATTAATTCTAGTATTTTTTACAAACTTATCTTCCTCCTGTAAGCAATTTCAATAATAACGGCCTATTTTGAACAATATAATACATTCCAATTCCAACAATAGAAACAACTATTGTATCAAACAGATACACAAGTAGGAGACTACAATCTGATACTATAATAAATTTAAATATAACCTTAGAAAGAAAACTAAGTAATATATTATGGGTAACATATATAAAGAAGCTACTATTAGCCCAAAATACAACATCTTTTAAAGTACACCTTCTCACAATGAAAAATCCAATACGCAACATAACTAATCCACCTAGTATAAGAATAATCCGATGGAGATAACCGATATATGAACTATCCCTAGACAAAAAATCAATAGTAACTAAAACTACATACAATATACAAATCATTGCAGAATTGCCACGAGGTATTATATCCTTATATTTAATCCTATAATAACCACCTAAACAAAAAAAGAAAACACTTAAAATATTAAAGCCTGCAATAGGAGAAATTATATCGACCCAATAAAGCCCCCCTAATATGCCAACAAAATAAATAGGTATTTTCTTTAGTAAATAAAATAAAATAGGAGAAATTAATACCAAAACTATTAAATCCCTTAAAAACCACAATTGAGGACATATAGGAGTACCTCCCCAAAGCGGTTTACAAGAGCCACTCCAAAAAGCATCTAAATAGTCAATAAAATCATAATTACATATCATTTTGTTCTGACTACTGACAAAATTTATAAAAAATGATTGGACTACAAAATAAACTAGGATAGTTATTATATTCCATACTAAATACGGAATTAATAAAGTTGACAATCTTTTTTTTATTTTGTCTTTATAGGTTCCAAAAGAGAATGAATCTGTATTAAAAAAAAGATAACCAGACAAAAAGAAAAATAAAGGTACGGCAGATTCACATACTATATTACCTAAGATATAAGATATTGTATCATAAATTGGATGATTTTCTATACATATATCACGTATTTTTATACTGTCAGGGATTCTCGCGTGAATAAGTACAACTTCTATCATCAAAACAAATTTCAATAATGATATGTTTTTTGATGTCAAACCGCCAATCTTCATAAAAAATGTTTACTAAAATACATATCAAGAATTCCTCTACAAACTATATGAAATACCTATAAAGATATTTGTATGCACACTAATAATGTAAAAACAATCCTTTATAATAATCACTTAATTTATTATAAACATTTTCCCATAAAAATTTTTTACTATACTCCATTAAAAGTAAAGAAGAATTTTCCACCTTTGATATATTTTCAAAAATAGAAAATAATTCTTGTTTCGTTTTATAAAATAAATTCAGAGGTTCAGGAGCTGCATAATCTTCAATACCAGCAATGTACGGATAAATACCTCTAACTCCCAAAAATTGAGCTTCTAGTAAGGCATTATTCGCCGTAGCAAATGTCAATGGCAAATAGTTATAATCACATAGAGATAGAACCGAAAAATATTCATTATCAGACAACCTACGATAACATGCAACATTATCTAAATGCCTCAATTGTTGTTCAATATTTTCCTTTTGCCCTACTACATGAAAAAAAATATTCAAATGATGATGATTACAGTAAACCACCGTTTCTATAAATAGCTTAACATCTCTATAATTGCTTCCGGAATAGAAAACATTAATTTTATTAGCTGAAAACACATCTTCAAATTCAGGAAAACTTATCAAGTCAAAAATGGGCTTTAAAAATCCATGAGGAATAAATTTCGCTTCTATATTATATTCTTCTTTCAAAATCTTTTCTTGTTGAGAGCTTAAAACAATTACTCCATCTAAACACTTAAGCACGTTGATAAAATTAGCATGATGATTTTGCTTATCTGCAATACTCAAATGAACAGTTGCAACAACTTTATGAGACCTAGATTTATAATATGGTAAAATAATTGTATCCCCGTAAAATAGGTGTATTATATCATATTTTCGCCTTAAAATATGTGTGTATATATCTAGAAAAAGAAGATTTAAACCTTTTCCACGTTTACCTAATGGTAAAAAGCCCAAAGGAACGTCTCTATCACTAATATAATCCCCACCAGGATAACCAATAATTTTATCATATCCTCCCGCAGAAGAATGATTATAATCTCTATATCCTGAAAAAAGTACTCTCATGTTTCTTTTAATAATTAATCAATTACAATAACCTTATATAAAGAGTATTCACCATATAATTTATAACAATCATATGTTTAATTCCAAAATTAATTCACAAAATATTTGTTTAATTATTTCAAATATAGATATTATACTATTTTACAAAACAAGAGACTTGTAAAATTAAGAGTTAACCCTTATAAAAAGTGTAATTATCAATTTTAAATAGTTTATACTTAAAAGTTATAACCAACCATTTAAAGACATAAACAAGTAGGTCACTATACATCGAACAAGCGCTAGAATAGTATTGTCTCGCACAAATTAATAACTCTTTCACAGCTCCAATCCCAAACTTCCGTGCAGAAAAGATTAAAGCCACAACATTCATTTTATACTGTTTAAAATGATATTTTTCATACAATTCATTAGCACGCATATAAACACCCAATCTCACTTTTATCAGTTCAACACTATTCCTAGAAATCATAGAATTAGCTGATGCAGTAATACAATAAATAACTGAAGATGAAACATCAATATCTGTGGCACACATTGCTGCCTTTAAAGCAAAAATTGTATCATTCATTACAGGTACATCATCAAATAAAACCTGATTTTGTACAATAAGTTCTCGTTTAAACATTTTGGAACAAGGTCCTAACAATAAACATCGTACAAAATCAACCGTTCGTCTATCAGATAAATTAAAAAATGAAAGAACCTTATTAGTATATATATGCCTTTTAGCAATTTCGCTTGTATTAAGATACACACTTGTTGTGTTGAAATATACTATCTGTGCTTGTGAATTGCGGTAATTATCTAATATATTTAGAAAACCATCCAGAAAATAATCATCTGAATCAGCAAAAACAAGCCATTCTCCTTTTGCCATTGCAAGACCTTGATTACGAGCATATCCTGCTGTTCTTTTAGCCTCAAATATAATCTTTACATGAGAATAAGATTCTACAAGGGCTTTTAACTCATTTACATATACTTCATCACTCCCGTCATCTACAACTATAACCTCTATATCTCTACGTTGTGGAATCGTTTTTAAACATTCATTCAGTAAATATGGTTGATTCCAATGAGGTATAATAATAGAATAAGTATATTCGTTCATATTACAATCTCCCATCAATCATGTCTCTACTTAGAACCCCTTTCACATCATATATCACTCCATGTTCATCCTTCAAAAATGAACGTATATCAAGAGAAAGAAAGTCTTTATGTGCTACAGCAAGTATCACTGCATCATATTTCTTTTTCATATCCTTTAATGAAGATGAAGCAAGTTGTACACCATACTCATACTCCACTTTATTAACATTTGCCCAAGGGTCATAAACGGTAATATTTGTAGTATATTCTTCCAATGTATGATATATATCAATAATCTTAGTATTACGCACATCTGGGCAATTTTCCTTGAACGTAAAACCAAGAATTAAAATATGGCTATCCTTCACCAAGACACCTTTTTTATTCATCAACTTTATTATCTGATTACCCACATAATCCCCCATGCCATCGTTTAAACGACGAGCCGAAAACATCACTCGAGGTAATACACCATAAACTTGTGCTTTTTGAATCAGATAATAGGGATCCACACTAATACAATGACCACCAACTAATCCCGGTTTCAATTTAATGAAATTCCATTTGGAAGCGGCAGCTTCAATAACATCGTTAGTATCAATCCCCATTGCATTAAATATTTTAGCTAACTCATTCATAAAAGCAATATTCACATCGCGCTGAGAGTTCTCTATAATCTTCGATGCTTCTGCTACCTTTATAGACGGGGCTTTATGAGTACCATTCATTAAAACTGAATTATACACAAAATCCACCCTATCCGCTATTTCAGGAGTAGAACCAGAAGTTACTTTTTTTATTTTCTCTACTGTATGTTCTTTATCCCCTGGATTGATACGTTCAGGAGAATAACCAGCAAAAAAATCCTCATTAAACTTCAAACCAGATACACGTTCTATTACCGGCAAGCATTCTTCTTCAGTAACACCAGGATAAACAGTTGATTCATATACTACTATATCCCCTTTAGATATGACTTTTCCAACTGTTTCGCTCGCTCCCCACAAAGGTTTCAAATCCGGACGATTATTAGCATCTACCGGAGTAGGCACAGCAACAACATAAAAATTACATTCACGAATCCTATTTATATCTGAAGTACACAAAAAATCATGATTACGAACAGCATCTTGTAACAATTCATCTGAAACTTCAAAAGTTGAGTCGTGCCCAGCCATCAATTCATCCACACGCTTTTGATTCATATCAAAACCTATAGTTTGATACTTCGTAGAAAAAAGACGAGCCAATGGAAGTCCTACATAACCGAGACCGATTACGCAAATTTTAACTGAATTCATATATCCCAATTATTAATTTATAATTATATATTACCTCATAGACTTATCAAAAGTTATCATACCTAATTGCTACATTCACATTCTTTAAACAGAAAATCGGAATGCTATCGTCAAGAGGTAACGCCATTTATTCTTAGTCATAGCCAACTAATATATTGTTCAAACATGTCAAATAAGATTCTACATTTTTACTTTATTCTAGAGTACAAGGTAATTGAAGTGAGTACCAAATGTTCACGAATTCGTCTATTTTAAAATTCACCTATTTTGATAGAGTTTTATCCATGAAGTTATATCAAGAGCACAATCCCTATGCCCATAAACTTTAAATAACTCTTCATATTTGTCACTTTAACGTCTTGTTAAACAAGGAACACAAGGATTCAAAGCTGAAGCAACTTCATGAAAAATGAAAACGAGAAATAGTACAAAAATAAACGGAAGAAATCAATCCCTTTATCTCCAACCCATTCAAACAAGTTACAACCTCTACCTAATTTATAATTTAACCCTATACATAATAAACTATTTTTCATTTCCTATATCTTCATGGTTGCCCTTTTTTTTGAGAAATCTGAGCTACAGAATATAGATAAAGAATCATTATCTTGATTATCATACGAAAACTGGAAATTATACACATCTTCCCTTTCAAAGAATATATTTCTCGAGAACTTGTTCTTTGACTAATGAAGTAAAATCAGAAAACAACTTCATCTTTCGAGGATTTACATGGTATTGCTTTAAATACTCTATTGAAATTTATTCACGGGGCTTAATTAAATCAGCAAACTTGTTCAAGATAGCTATCAGCAAATATAAGTAAGACACGAAATACTTTTAAATAAGCTGTCACAGATATCCTACGCTCATCAATAAGCTAACTGTAGATAACTTCTGAAAACGACACAAACTATTGTTATATTCATTATATAAATTCTAATAATATCAAATGAAGTCCACGAAAATATCAAATAAGGCACGACACAATAAACTCATTTGTATATCCGCAAATCACCTATCCCAACTTCCGTTTTATCATACTACGCTCAATAGATGACAAACCAAAAGAAAAAACAAGTACTAAAAGAATGGTCATTGAAATCAAAGAAGTGATAATAACAGTAAAGAATGTATCCGGGAAAAAACTATGGATATAGTCACTGATTATCCAAGTTACAAATCCAATAACCATATTACGAAAAAACACTTCAAACAAATAATGTGATATATTGCATTCTGGTATATATCTCTTCAAGAGATAAATACGAAAGAAGATGGCAACTATACCAGTCAATATGCCAGGATATAATGCACAATAAGGGGGATAACCATATGCCAAGAGGATATAGCCAATAGGTAATTCCAACAACATTATAATACATATACCTATTTGAAACCACTTTATCTCTCCGGTTGCTTGCAAAGCAGTAGTTACCGTACCAGTAACCGTATAAAGAATGGAAACAATCATAGATATTATCAAGAAAATGGAAGTATATTCCGGTACATTTCCCAACCATAATTTAAGTACATAATCCACATTTATCAAAAATGGAATGGAAACCAGAGCCAACAGATAAAAGGTATATCGTGCACCGGAATATACCAAGTTCAAGCAGCTTTCCATATTCCCACCAGCATATTGCTTGGTTATTTGAGGGCACAAGGCCATCGAGAAATTCGATGAAAAAGTGGATACCAAACCACTCACCTGCATAGCTATCCCCCTTGCCGCATTGATGGAAGTACCATAGAACAAATTGAGAATAATATTCGACCCCTGGTCTTTGAATGAAAAGCCTAAATTGCCCAAAACACTCCACCCGGCAAAAGTAAACATCCTTTTTAGCAGTTTCCAATTCACTATAAACCGATAGGTACATTCTTCAAAATGCTTCTTACAATAGAAACTATAAAGAATACGAACTATAATACTTACAACGAAAACGCCAAAAGCATAAAATATCAGCTTATCATAGGGAAATATTAACAACAAGAAGACCGCTACCAATTTCAGACATGCATCAATAATACCTATATAGGCAAAAGCCCTCATGTGTTCATGAGCGACTATACACGAATTATAAGGGACGCTTACTACAGTTACCATAAAAGTCAACACCGAAAACTGATAGACCCAATTTGCAGCCACCATTCTATCCACATTAATTACCAATTGGGTATTGACAAACCATAACCCGATAGTCTCAGCCAATATAAAGATAACAATCGCTATGACTATATGAATATTTACTGAAGTACAAAATACAAGATTCAGCCTTTCCTTGTCTCCACATCCCAATTCATACGAAATAAACCTTTGCGAAGCGGCAACCATAGCGGAGTTCAGAAAAGCGAACATAGAAACCATACCTCCAACGACATTGTACACTCCATAATCAGAGACTCCCAATGTCTTTAATATTACTCTACTGGTGTACAAACCAATGAGTATCATTAAAAACATACGGACATAAAGCAACAAAGTATTTTTGGCAATACGGCGTTTATCTAGATTTTGCTCTGTCGTCACTATTATATTAAACTGTTTTGCTTTTTATTTATTGACAAATAACAGAAATATTAGATTGTAGTTCTGCTTATACTTTCAGAAGAAGGAAAAAATGCAATAAACGCTACGGCTTACATTCCACTATCTCAAACGGATATGGATTCTCTTCGATATTTTTCAATTCTTCGATGATTTCTGTTTGTTCCGAAGTCAAATTATCTTTGTTCCAACCTTCAATAATCACATAAGCTTCTTGAAGCAAAGAATCTTCATTAACTTCCCCATAAGTATAAGACAATAGGCGTATCTTAAGCAAAGAATCTGGAAGTTCTTCTAAAACATTATAAATACGGTCTAAAATCACCTGCTTTTTCAGCTCCTTATCCCCATCATCATAAATGGTAGCATTATATCCCATCAAAAGAGCCAGACACAAATTCGCCTCTTCCTCAACATCGGAACCCTGAGCAGAAAAAAGAGAATCGGACTTAACAAGCACTTCCTTATTCAACCGGCAAAAATTGTCGGAATAGACCGGCTCACCGTCCATACCAAGATACATCAGCTCATGAGCTGCATGCTGAAGCTCAAGAGCACGGGAAGTTAAATCATTCATTATTATGATATATGATTAAAATATAAGATTATACTTATTTAGAAGTCACCCGATTATTTTCAGATAGGATTTGGGGACTTTGACACTTGCAGTCAAAAGGTCTTTAATGCGGATAACAACGTATGTTTTATTGGCTTCGATGGCAACCTCACCTTCAATACCGCTGAGTTCGCCTTTGATAACTTTTACTTTATGCCCAACAGTCAGAATTTCGCTATCAAGGCTGACACCGTCAGGATTCAAATCCATTACGAACATAAAGTCCTCCATTTGCTTATCCGGTACCACTAGCATGGAATGCGTGGAAAGGTCCTTCATATAAAAAAGGGGGACATTATAGATGTTGGAAATATCGCAGGCTGTCTGCTTGGTGGAATGAACAAATACCAGATTACGGATTACCGGAACTTCGCTACGCTTACGACGATACTTCAATTGAGAAATGACAAAACGCGTGGGAAGATAATAGTCAAGCTCCAAATGCTCTTCCGATTTAAGTCGGTCCAAAGATTTCCGGACTGTGAATTCCTGCTTGTCACGGGTGCGAGCCGCAAACCAATATTTCTGTTGTTCAGTCACTTAGAAATTTTCTTTCGAATGAATTAGCTCAGTTCCGGGTGCGCTTCGCGGTTTGAACGAGACATTTTCCCACCCAAACCGTATTGTACACTTTTGCAATGATAATAAGCTATTAAAGAAGATATTAGACTCATAAAAGTGTCCAATAAACGTTCGTTTAATGAACGCAAAGATAAGCTGTATTTTTTGAACTAACAAAATGTTTAATAAAAATATTCCCAAAGTGATTTCTGTTTCATATTAATATATTGAATTGCAGCAGTGTACGTCTAACATTTAACATATTAAAGTTCTGTTCCTTTTTAACTTTTATGCCTCTACTTATTTTCTTAAAAATAGACGTTTATTAAACGAACGTTTAATAAACACCTCATCATTTCCAATATATCATTCTACATTCCAACATCTTACCCTCATAAATGCATTATTGAAGTTTCGTAAATATACCTACTGATAAATGGGAATTTATCGCACAGAACGCAAGTGAAATAAAAGCCCACTTCCATAACCTATGGAGAGAGTGAAAGCCCATGGATTTCTATCTAAAACACAAGCATTACTTTACTTTTCGCCCTTTGTTTGTCCACTGTTGCATAGGGAATTAATAACGCCTAACGGCCATGAACAGCTCTGCTAATGGCCATGAAGCAATCGTTTAACGACCATAAGCAGGGTTGTTCATGGCCGTTAGGCGTCACTAACTCCAAGGCTTTTACAGATGAAGTACGTAGCCCGCGCCTATTGCGCACAAGGCACAAACGTATTGTACAGCAACTTAAAAGACATTAGACTCCATTATTCATAGTCGGGCAATCTCGAAAATGTAGGAAAACTACACCGACCGATTTATGTAACCCACGCGCGGTATTATATTAGAGAATAATAAGTTACGGCAAAACTCAGACGTTTTTGGCAGGTGGAAGCAAATTTTGCTTCCACCTTTTCAGGTTGCTCCCACCGCAGGGCAAATGCCGATGAATAGGGAGATACAGGAGTTGGGTGGAAGTGTGGAAGCAAAGCAGATGCAAATTTATGTTTCAGCAACACGCCTCAAGTTTTAAAAAAGATGTAGTACAAAGACATAATATATAATAAGTGTTACAAATACACACTTTATACCCCGTTACTCTTGCAAATGTCGAAAAAGTCCGTACCTTTGCAATGTGTTTTTCATAGTATTAGATTTAAGGTTAACAAAGGTTGGAGTACAGCGGTACTCCTTTTTTTATGCCCATACGTACCGTCCCGGTTCTCCAATAAAATTTTCACATAAAATGCAAGGCAACTTTTTATATCCATTTAGTTTTTGGCTATCTTTGCACTGCTTTTGGTGGGCATAGGCACGCATAAAGCAGCTTAACTAACAATAAATCAATAATTAAAAACAGAAAATTATGGCAATGCATACATGGTTTGAATGTAAGATCCGTTACGAGAAAACAATGGAAAATGGAATGAACAAGAAGGTGACCGAACCGTACCTGGTAGATGCCCTCAGTTTTACGGAAGCGGAAGCACGCATCATCGAAGAGATGACGCCGTTCATTTCGGGAGAGTTCACCGTATCGGACATCAAACGTGCCAACTATAGCGAATTGTTCCCCAGCGAAGAGGAAGCTGCCGACCGCTGGTTTAAATGTAAACTGGTTTTCATCACACTGGACGAGAAAAGCGGTGCGGAAAAGAAAACCTCTACCCAGGTATTGGTGCAGGCTGCCGACCTGCGTGATGCAGTGAAGAAACTGGATGAGGGCATGAAAGGCACAATGGCCGACTATCAGATAGCATCTGTAGCGGAAACCGCCATTATGGATGTATATCCGTACAGTGCAGAGCCCGACGACAAACCGGAAGTTTAATTTGAGTTATGAGTTATAAGTTATGAGTTATTATTGCGACCCATAACTTATAACTCATAACTCATAACTCAAAAAAACGATGATTGCAGAGAATTTAAAACAAGTACTGAGCGAACTGCCTGAAAAGGTACGGCTGGTGGCTGTTTCCAAATTTCACCCCAACGAGGCGATAGAAGAAGCGTATCGTGCCGGCCAGCGTGTGTTCGGAGAAAGTAAGGTGCAGGAAATGACTGCCAAATACGAAAGTCTGCCCAAAGACATAGAATGGCATTTCATCGGGCATCTGCAAACAAACAAAATAAAATATATCGTTCCTTACGTAGCGCTGATTCATGGCATAGACTCCTACAAGCTGTTGGCCGAAGTGAACAAGCAGGCTGCCAAAGCCGAAAAAACTGTCAACTGCCTGCTGCAGCTGCACATTGCCCGGGAAGAGACCAAGTTTGGATTCAGCTTTGACGAATGCCGGGAAATGCTGGCAGCCGGTGAATGGAGAAAGCTCAATCATATCCGGATATGCGGATTGATGGGCATGGCCACGAATACGGACAATGACGAACAAATCAAAACTGAGTTTTGTTCTTTAAGTAGCTTCTTCAATGAAGTGAAAGCCAAGTGGTTTGCCGATGCAGAGTCATTCCGGGAACTGTCCATGGGAATGTCTCACGATTACCACGAGGCCATTGCAGCCGGGAGCACCTTGATACGTGTAGGAAGCAAGATTTTTGGAGAAAGAAACTATTAACCATAAAAAATCATTATCATGGCAACATTAGAAACTACTTTTGCAGGGCTGAAACTCAGAAACCCCATTATCATCAGCAGCTCCGGACTGACGGACAGCGCCGCCAAGAACCAAAAACTATCTGAGGCCGGCGCAGGTGCCATTGTGCTAAAATCACTCTTTGAAGAGCAAATCATGATGGAGGCTGACTGGATGGGAGACCCGAACATGTACCCCGAAGGCAGTGACTACCTTGTAGGATATATCCGCGAACATAAGCTGGGTGAATATCTGAACCTGATTAAGGAAAGCAAAAAGGTTTGCAATATCCCCATCATAGCCAGCATCAACTGCTATCAGAATGCCGACTGGGTGGAATTTGCCGCCAAAATAGAAGAAGCCGGTGCAGACGCACTGGAAATCAATATCCTTGCACTGCAGACGGATGTACAATATGCTTACGGCAGTTTCGAGCAACGCCACATCGACATTCTGAGCCACATCAAGAAGACGGTCAAGATACCCGTCATCATGAAGCTGGGTGACAACCTGACCAATCCGATAGCTCTGATAGACCAACTGTACGCCAACGGCGCCGCCGCAGTAGTGCTGTTCAACCGCTTCTACCAGCCGGACATCAACATTGAGAAAATGATACAAGTATCCGGCAACGTATTCAGCAACGAAGCCGATTTGTCTAAAGCCCTGCGCTGGATAGGCATCGCTTCGGCAGCCGTAAACAAGCTGGACTATGCCGCTTCCGGTGGTATCCACTCGCCCGAAGGCGTTGTCAAGGCAATATTAGCAGGTGCTTCGGCCGTAGAGATATGCAGTGTGCTTTATCAGAATTCAGCTACCATCATTGAAGAATACATCCGCTTCCTCAACTTGTGGATGGACCGCAAAGGTATGGAAACCATCAGCCAGTTCAAAGGTATTCTGAACGTAAACGACCCGAAGGGAGTCAATACTTTCGAACGTACACAGTTCTTGAAATACTTCTCTTCACATGAATGAGACAAAAGGCTGACAAGAAGACAATAAAATTGAAAGGGTGATAACACTACAATGACGTTATCACCCTTTCATTTTATACTATACCGCTATCTTTTTATTTCTTCTTATCCAGCGCCTCAAAGCAGGAATTCTTGCTCACGAATTCCGGAACAATATCCTTCATGGCAGCAACAATTTTCATCTGGTCATAAGTGTAACTTACATCAATCAGCTTCTGGATACGCTCCTTCACCTCGTCATAGTCATACTCACGCACCGTGGCAATCATAATCTTCTCATGATAGGTGGGCTTTGTAAGCTCCTTCACATTCAAGAGTTCCTCGTAGAGCTTCTCGCCATGACGGAGACCGGTAAATTCAATCTTCACATCCGTACGTCCGGAAAGGCTGATCATACGCTTGGCAAGATCCACAATCTTCACCGGCTTACCCATGTCGAAGATGTAGATTTCACCGCCGTTGCCCATACTGCCAGCCTCAAGAACAAGGCGGCAAGCTTCGGGAATGGTCATGAAGTAACGGATTATCTCAGGATGGGTCACTGTCACCGGGCCGCCACGCTGAATCTGGTCGCGGAAACGGGGAATGACAGAACCGTTGGAACCCAGCACATTGCCGAAACGCGTAGTGATGAACTGAGTGGCATGGCCTCCCTCCTTCTGCAACTTCTTCGCAAGAGACTGCACATAAATCTCGCAAATACGCTTGGAACAGCCCATCACGTTTGTAGGGTTAACAGCCTTGTCCGTAGAAATCATCACAAACTTCTCGGCACCGTATTTCACGGCAAGATCGGCAACGGTGCGCGTACCGAATACGTTCACCTGGATGGACTCGGAAACGTTGTCCTCCATCATCGGTACATGCTTGTAGGCAGCCGCATGGAAAATATACTGGGGCTTGAACTCCCTGAAGATGTCCTCCATGCGCGTGGCATTGGAGATGTCGGCTATGATGGTCTCGGCATCGATGTCGCGCCAACGGTCCTGAAGTTCCAGACGGATGTCGTGCAGAGGGGTCTCGGCCTGGTCCACTAAAATAAGTTTATAGGGATTGAACGAAGCCACCTGGCGCATGATTTCACTACCGATGGAGCCGGCGGCGCCCGTAATCATCACACGCTTGCCCTCCAGATGAGAGGCAACCTTATGGATATCTATCTCGATAGGATTGCGCTGAAGCAGGTCCTCAATCTGAATTTCCTTCAACTGTGTGCGGCTCAGCGCCTGACCGTTCCACTCGCTCAAAGGAGGCGCGGTCATCAGTTTGATGTTGTGCACCAGCAGGCGGTCAGCCATGTCGGACTTCTTCAGTTCCTCCATCTTGGCAGGAGAAATGATGATGGTCTGCACATCGCGGTCGTTCAGCACATCAATCAGCGTATCATCGTTGGGGAACACCCTGACACCCATCATCACCTTGTTGATAAGCTCAGGTTCGTCCGCAATGAATCCGCGCAGACGGTAGTGGTTGCGCAGATTGACACGCAATGCCTTGGCAATGTTGACCCCGGCTTCCTTGGCACCGTAAATGAACACATTGGCACTATGGGTGCCGTCGAAGTTCAGCGCCTCGAAGAAAGTCTTGACAATCACACGGGAGCATGCCATCATGGCAAAGCTGATGATATAGGACATGAACAGCACGCTGACCGGAGCCAGGTTAAACTCCAAATAGCTTTCCGTCAGGACGCTCGTTATCATCAGCAGTGCATACGACACCGTCAATGACACAAAAATGCGCATGATATCCACAAAGGAAGAAAAGCGCAACACATTGGAATACGTACGGAAAACACGGAAGAAAATCAAGTTGACAACAACCGTCCATAAAATGGTCTTGTCAATGGTAGAGGATTCCAAAAAAATGCTTCTGAAATCATATCGGAGAGCATAGGCCAACAGACTGGATATGACGATGATAAATACGTCAATTAATAGAATAGTCCATATCGGAAGCACTTTCGCGGAAAGATACCGATGAAAAAAATTTCGCTTCATTTCGCTTGACAGTTTTGTTTTAGGCGAGGCAAAGATACACTATTTTAGTCAAAACGGACAAGAAATCGATAAAAAAATGTTATAATAATTATTTATCGTCTATAAAGAAACCATCCCGCCTCCCCCGTTTTAACAGTCGGAAAGCGGGATAGAAATAGTTTTACCCCGGAAAATGCGGTATCCGCTACATCAGATTACTTGCCAACTCGCTCAACTGGCTACGCTCCCCTTTCACCAGATTGACATGGGCAAACAAGTTCTGGTCCCTCATACGGTCTATCATATAGACAAGTCCATTGGACTGACTGTCCAGATAGGGTTGGTCTATCTGCTGAATATCACCGGTAAACACCATTTTTGTGCCTTCACCGGCACGGGTGATGATGGTCTTAATCTCATGCGGAGTCAGGTTTTGGGCTTCATCAATAATACAGTAGGTCTCGCTCAAACTGCGCCCGCGGATAAAGGCTAATGCCTCGATGACCAATTGTTCACTTTTTTGCATATCCTCCAAGCGTTTCACTTCAGAGGAATTGGCAGCGAACTGATGCTTGATTACATTCAAATTATCGAACAAAGGCTGCATGTAAGGAGCCACTTTCTCATTGGCATCACCGGGAAGGAATCCAAGGTCTTTATTGGATAGGGCCACGATGGGACGTGCCAGGAGAATCTGCTTGTAGTCGGTAAGTTTTCCCAATGCGGCGGCCAATGCCAGCAGGGTCTTGCCGGTTCCCGCCTTACCGGTCAGGGCAACCAGCTTGATGTTCGGGTCGTTCAGCACCTCAAAAGCAAAGCTCTGCTCGGCATTGCGCGGCTCAATGCCATAATTCTTTGTCTTGTGGACCCGGCAAATCGAATGGGCAAAGGGATTATAACGCGCAAGCACACTGCTGCGGTCACTCTTCAGCACAAAACATTCGTTGGGACGAATGATGTCCTTAAAATCGAACTCGCTGATGTCCAGTCCTTCTTTGGAAGAATAAATGCGATCTATCAGCGCAGGGTCAATACCCTCGAACACTTCATTCGACTTTTCGAATATATCCACATTGATTACCTTATCATTGATGTAGTCTTCGCACAGCAGACCGATGGAACGCGCCTTCATGCGCAGATTCACGTCTTTCGTGACAAGGATGGTTTTCATTTTAGGCTTTTTGGTGGAAAGCCAGTCCACTACCGACAGAATCTGATGGTCGGGGATGCGTTCGGGAAAGGAATCACGTACTCGGGGAGAGTCCACCATGCCTGCCACCACAAACAGACGGCCCAAGCCCTCTCCCAATGGCGCCCCTTTGGTGAACAGATTATCATCGGTAATCAAATCAAGCTCACGGACGAACTCACGCGCATTGAAATTAATCTGCTCATTACCTTTCTTGAATTTGTCCAGTTCTTCAAGGACTACGATGGGAAGATAAATGTCATTCTCCTGAAAATTCTTCAAACAGTTATAATCGTGAAGAATCACATTCGTATCAATCACAAAATTTTTCTTAGCTCCCATACACGTTAGATTTAAATTGTTAATACCTTTGCATAAGCTTAAGATAAGCTACACTGCAAGCAATTTCAAGCAAGCTTGATTGCGTTCGGTCTGCATTATCTTTGTCGCTTTTAAAGATAACAAATTAATAGGGAGAAAGGATTGCTTCTCCGTTAAATATTATAAAAGATGGATTATCAGGACACTTTAACTTACTTATATAACAGTGTGCCCATGTTTCAGCAGGTGGGCGGCTCAGCATACAAGGAGGGGTTGGAAAATACTCTGACCCTGGACGAACATTTCGGACATCCCCACCGCAGTTTCCGCAGCATTCATGTGGCCGGTACCAATGGAAAGGGTTCCTGCTCGCATACGCTTGCCGCCATACTGCAAGAGGCAGGATACAGGGTCGGGCTCTATACCTCGCCCCATCTGGTGGATTTCCGGGAGCGCATCCGGATTAACGGACAGCCTATACCCGAGGAATACGTCATCCGTTTTGTAGAGCAGGAACGTGGCTTCTTCGAACCCCTCCATCCCTCTTTCTTTGAGCTGACCACCGCCATGGCCTTCCGCTACTTTGCCGATGAAAAGGTGGATGTAGCCGTAATCGAGGTGGGACTAGGCGGACGCCTGGACTGTACCAATATCATCCGTCCGGATGTATGCATCATCACCAACATCAGTTTTGACCATACCCAATTCCTGGGGGACACCTTGGCAAAAATCGCAGGAGAGAAGGCAGGAATCATTAAAAGCGGTATCCCCGTTGTAATCGGCGAGACCACTTCCGAAACGAAACCGGTATTTCTGGAAAAAGCACAGACAACGGGTGCTCCCATCTACTTTGCCGAGGAGAATGACCGTGAAGACTATCCCGGAATAGAATACGAACTGAAAGGGCTCTACCAGCAGAAAAATGCCCGGACCATCCTCACCGCCCTCCCGCTACTGAAAGAAGCCGGCTACCGGCTGGACGGACAAGCAGTGCGCAGTGGCTTTGCCCGTGTGGTGGAACTGACGGGCTTGATGGGACGCTGGCAAAAACTGCAGGACTCGCCCACCCTGATTTGTGACACCGGCCACAATGTGGGAGGCATCACCTACATTACAGAACAACTGAAACAGCAGGCTTACCGCCAACTACACATCATCATAGGCATGGTGAATGACAAGGATATACGGGGGGTACTGGCCCTGCTGCCCCGGGAAGCGACCTACTACTTCGCCAAAGCCAGCGTGAAGCGAGCATTGCCCGAAAGCGAACTACAGGAGCTTGCCGAAGCAGCAGGTCTGGAAGGACATTGCTATCCTGATGTACCTGCCGCCGTGCGGGCCGCACAAGAAAAAAGCCTCCCGGAAGATTTCATCTTCGTGGGAGGCAGCAGTTTCATTGTGGCCGACTTGTTAGCGAACCGCGATGCACTCAATCTCTACTAAGGCATCTTTGGGCAACGCCTTCACTGCCACAGCCGAACGTGCCGGGAAAGCACCGTCAAAATAAGTGGCATATACCTTGTTCATATCAGCGAACAAGGACATGTCTGCCAGGAAAACAGTTGTCTTCACAATATTCGCCATACCCAGCCCTGCCTCTTCCAGGATATGCTTTATATTCTCCAAGGACTGGCGAGCTTGCGCTTCCGCACCTTCAGCCATCACTCCGGTAGCTGCGTCAATAGGCAACTGACCTGATACAAATACCATTCCGCCGACTTCGATAGCCTGGCTATAAGGGCCTATGGCGCCCGGTGCCTTCTGGCTGCAAATCACTTTCTTCATGATTGTCAAAGTTTGTTTTTATTAATAATCGAGTCTATTTTCTTTTTTGAAATAAAAAAAATCCGAAGTATATGCAGTATTCCGGAAATCCACGCATTTTATAAATAAAACAACGTAATTTCACTCATAACCTGTTATACCTAGACTTAACTCATTTAACACGGGGGAGTTCCCCAAAACAGAGGCTCTGCTTGCGAAAGCAGAGCCTTTATTCTATCCCATCCCTTTACTTGCAATGCTTCTCAATCAAAGCATCCACATTGGGGTCACCCAATTCCTTTGCCTTGGCAAAGCTGGCACAAGCTTCCTTGTCCTTCTTCATCTGCAGCTGGGCGATACCCATCAGACGGTAGGCCTCGGCATACTTAGGGTCTTTCTCCAGAGCAGTCTTCAGCACATTCAACGCCTCTTCGTAACGTCCCACGCGAAGATTCACCACTGCCAGTTCGGCACGGTAGGTCAAATCCTCCGGATTCAGTTCGATGGCTTTCGCCATATCGTCCAGCGCACGCTGGTACTGCTTGGCCTTCAAAGCAGCCTGCTCACGGTAATAGTAGAACATGTCGTTCACTTTACCGTTCACGGCATTGTAATAGGCGTCATAATCCAGCATGGCATTACGCGCCTGGTCTGCATTCATACGGGCTTGGGCACGCTCCAGCAAGTAAGGGGCGGCTTCCTCCGTATAGGGCTGGGTAAAGCGGGCCACACAACTGTCCATCAGAGCCAGTACCTCTTCGGCAGGCGCCTGCATCAGTTCCTTGGTCTTGGCAGCACTGAAGAAGGTAGCCGGAGAGGCCAGAATGGTCTTATTCACTTTATCATAGCTGGTAAATGCCGACGGATAGTCCTGCTTGGCAAACTGGATGTCACCCTCCAACTGGACATAAACCGGAAGCTCGTCAATGGCTATCGCTTTCCGTACCTCGTCCAGAGCCTTGTCGAGCGACCAGTCCTTATAAACTTTCTCGGGCTTGCCCAATGCATAATTATAGATTATCTTGGCCCGGTTGTAATACACATCATCTTTCTTTGCGGCAACCTCCAAAGCCTTATCCATATCTGCGGCGACCTTATCCATGGAAACATCTTCACGGGACATGAACAGATGCTGGGAAGCACGGCGCAGATAACCGTCGGCACTGGCAGGATATTGTGCAATGAAATCATTCAGAGTCTCCATATACTTCTCCGGAGACAGTTGGGAAGAAGCCATGTAGAGGAATACCAAAGCCTGCTCTTCGGTATCGGGCAATGCCTTCTTGATACCGATGCCCTTCAATGACATATCTCCATAAGACAATGCGGAGATATTCTGCGACATGGCGAAATTGGCATCAATAGCATAGCAGATGGTAGCCGTGTCTTGTCCGGAGGACTTCTGCGCAAGGCCGAAGACCTGCCCGTCCACAGTCATCAGCGGACAACTCACCATCTTGTCCTTCAGACGCATATCGAGCGTATAATAGGAATAGTTGCCGGAAATCTTATCAGCTTCCTTTACTTTCCCGGCAGTGTAGGAACGGTCTTTCTGGGTGGAATAAGGCAGCAGATATACATCCGCACCGGCAGCCGGAGCCACAGCAGCCAAAGTGAGTGCCGTGACTTTCTTTCCGGGGATACCGACACGGAACTTGACAACATCGTACATGTCATCGGCCCCCATAATGGCCTCCACCGGCATCTGTGTCCCGTCCGAGCTCATCACAACGGCGCGCTGGGCACCTTTGAACAAGGTGTAGTCAGAAAGCGCAACGCCATCTTCAGTGACAAAAAAGCCGTTTCCAGTATTCAGTATCTTATCGTTCTGGTCGTAGGTCACCACCGAAAAAACGGCACGTTTGGCTTTGTCTACCCACTTCGGGGCTTGTGCCACACTCCACTGAGCCAATAAACAGAGAGTGAGCATCAACAGCAATTTCTTTTTCATATCTTAGTTGGTTCTTTGTTTTACCGCTTCATAAATCAAAATGCCGGCTGCAACGGAAACATTGAGGGACTCGATGGTTCCCAACATGGGAATCTTCACCCACTCGTCACACAACGCCAGGTTGTCATAGGACACCCCCTTGTCTTCGGCACCCATAATGATGCACATCGGACCGGTATAGTCGGCTTTGGTATAGTCGTAATCGCCTTTCTCCGTGGCTGCCACGATATGGAAACCACTATTCTTGAGGAATTGCAGGGTCTCTTTCAAGCTGTGTTCGCGGCAAACGGGCAAAGTGTGCAAGGCTCCTGCCGAGGTTTTCATGGCGTCTGCGTTGACTGATACACTGTTCCGTGCAGGGATAATCACGGCATCTACCGCCGCACACTCGCAAGTACGGGCAATGGCACCGAAATTGCGGACATCCGTGATGCCGTCGAGCATCACAAACAGAGGATTCTTGCCCTGCTCGAAAAGGAAAGGTACCAAGTCCTCCGTCTTCTGGTAAGTGACTGAAGAGATGAAGGCAATCACTCCCTGGTGATTCTTACGCGTCACGCGGTTGATGCGTTCCACCGGAACGCGCTGTACCGGTATCAAAGTCCCTTTCAAGACAGCGAACAGCTCTTTTGACAAATCACTCTGAATGTCCTTCTTTACCAATATCTTGTCTATCTCTTTTCCTGCCTGAATGGCTTCTATCACGGCACGGACGCCGAAAATCATTTCACTGTTATCAACCATATATGGGTATTTACTATTTGACGATTTACTATTTACTATTTGATACTTCCAGCAATGCTCTGGCATTGTTCAGTGCGGCTTCGGTCAGCTTAGCACCACTCAGCATATGGGCTATTTCTTCCACACGTTCATCGTCGGTCAGACGACGGATGTGACTGTTTGTTTCCGTCTCGTTGTCCTGCTTGTACACCTTATAATGGGCGCGTCCGCGGGCAGCAATCTGGGGCAGATGGGTGATACTGATTACCTGGCGGTCCTGCTCGCCCATCTCCTGCATGATATCCGCCATGCGGTCGGCTATCTCGCCGGAGACTCCGGTATCTATTTCGTCGAATACAATAGTAGGAAGCTTGACGGCACCGGCTATCATTGCTTTGATGGAGAGCATGACGCGGGCTATTTCACCACCCGAAGCTACGGAGGAGACGCTTTGCAATGCCCCGTTCTTATTCGCGGAAAACAAGAAGTTCACAGTATCCGCCCCGTGTATGCCCGGCTCTTTGCGGGCACCTATCTCTACCTGGAAACGGACATTGGGCATGCCCAACGGAACCAGCCGCGCAGCCATCTGCTTCTCCACTTCACGGGCAGCGGCAGTACGCGCCTTGGTGAGGACGGCAGCCTGCTTTTTCACCTTATTATATAAAGCGTCGCAACGCGCTTTCAGTTCCTCGATGTGCTCGTCGGACGAAGTGATGGCTGAGAGTTTGGCGGCGTATTCATCCGTCAACGCCAGAAGTTCACCGACAGTGGAAACGCGGTGCTTCTGTTGGAGCGTATAAATCAAGTTCAGACGTTCGTTCACTTCATCCAGACGTTCGGGGTTGAACTCTATTTCATCCTCCTTACCCGACACTTCCTGCGAAATATCCTTCAACTCGATATAAGTGCTTTCCATGCGTTCGGCAAGTTCCCCGGCAACCGGATAAACCCTCTGCAGGCCGAGCATCGTATTCAGGCATTCCTTCAGCCCGGACAACAAGCCTCCTTCGTCCGAGTAGAGCGTCTGCCCTACCCGATAGAGTCCGGCCTTTATCTCTTCCGCATGGCTCAGCGTATCTGCCTCTTGCTCCAGCTCCTCCTGCTCACCGGCAGACAAGTGTGCCCCTTCCAACTGTTCCAGTTGGAAACGGATATAGTCTTCGTCCGACTTATCCTGATTGGCACGGGCAACAAGGGCCTCCAAATCCTGCTGTGCCTGCTTCCATGCTCCGAAGATATGCTGGTAAGCAGACAAGGCCTCTTCGTTATGCGACAAGATGTCCAGTACATTCAACTGAAATCCTTCCTTGTTCAGCAATAGGTTCTGATGCTGGGAATGCACGTCAATCAGCTGTTCTCCCAACTCCTTCATCTGAACCAATGAAGCAGGCGTGTCATTGATGAATGCCCGGCTCTTGCCCGAAGCGGACACCTCGCGGCGCAGGATGCATTCTTCCTCGTACTCCAACTCATTCTCCTCAAAGAAAGGCTGCATACCGTAAGCGGAAATATCAAAACGGGCCTCGATAATGCACTTCGAAGCTCCTACACGAATGGCTTTCACATCGGCACGCTGTCCCAGCAGCAGACCGATGGCACCCAGAATAATGGATTTTCCAGCACCGGTCTCACCCGTTATCACCGAGAAACCGCTGCTGAAGCTGATATCGAGCTTTTCAATAAGCGCATAATTCTGTATGTAAAGCGAACGCAACATAAGGATATTGACGATTTGACGATTTACTATTTACTATTTAAATCTTTCACCAGACGGTCTACGATGTCGGCAGCCACTTCGGCTTTGGACTTCAAGGGGTAGTCCGTCTTTCCCTGGTGGTCTATGATACTGATTTTATTGGTATCGCAACGAAAACCGGCTCCCTTGTCGTTCAGGGAGTTCAGCACGATGAAGTCCAGATTCTTGCGGTTGAGCTTGTCTTCCGCATTCATCTGCTCGTTATGAGTCTCAAGGGCAAAGCCTACGAGGAGGCGCTGTTGGTGCTCTGTATCGTTCTTCAGATTGCCTAAGAAAGCGGCTATGTCGCGAGTAGGTTTCAAGTTCAAACTCATCTCCCCGGTCTTTTCACGCTTGATTTTCTCATCCGCCACTTGTTCGGGGGTGTAGTCTGCCACGGCAGCCGTCAAGATGGCGGCATCGGCATGGACAAAGGCGGCGGATGCAGCCTCGAACATCTCCTGCGCCGACTCTACCGCATGGTACTGGTGCATCGGGAAGTAAGTGCCTTGCTGCACCGGACCGGCAATCAGTATCACCTTGGCCCCTCTGGCGGTACATTCATCTGCCAGGGCAAGTCCCATCTTGCCGGAAGAATAGTTGCCGATGAAGCGCACCGGGTCTATCTTCTCATAAGTAGGTCCTGCGGTTATCATCACTGTCTTGCCCACCAGGTCGCCATCTTTGGCAGCAAAGTACATTTCCAGGTGGCGGATGATATTCTCCGGCTCCTCCATACGGCCTTTCCCCACCAGATGGCTGGCGAGTTCTCCCGTAGCAGGTTCTATGATGTGGTTTCCATAAGAGCGGAGTGTATCCAGATTCTTTTGGGTGGAAGGATGGGCATACATGTCCAGGTCCATGGCAGGCGCCACAAACACCGGAGCTTTGGCGGAAAGATAGGTGGTAATCAGCATATTGTCTGCCACGCCATTCGCCATCTTGCCGATGGTGGAAGCCGTAGCCGGGGCTATCAGCATGGCATCTGCCCACAGACCGAGGTCCACATGGCTGTTCCAGGTGCCATCGCGTTGGGCAAAGAACTCACTGATAACCGGTTTGCTGGTCAGGGCAGAGAGCGTGATAGGGGTAATAAATTCTTTTCCGGCAGGCGTAATGACCACCTGCACCTCTGCACCACGCTTAATCAGTCCGCGAATAATATAGCATGCTTTATAGGCGGCAATGCTGCCCGTAATGCCCAATACTATTTTCTTCCCTTTCAGTATATTTGCCATTTATTTCTGAGTCATTTCACGCAGACGTATCTTGGTCAGCGTGGCTTTGGTATTCAGGGTAAAATCACTGTTCAGAATCCAGCTGTAATAGCCGGGATCGCGCTTCAGGACATCGGATACCGACATGCCCTTGTACTTGCCGAAGTTGAATACTTCCACACCTTTGTCATCGTAGACCATACGACCGGCAAAGTCCACATTCTTGTTGAAGCTGGAATAGTCGGCAAGGAAAGCCACGTCATTCTGCAACTCCGGATAGCGGTCCAACTGCGACATCAGCACTTCGTAGGTGGCACGTGTATCAGCCTCTGCCGTATGGGCGTCTTCCAAATTCTTGCCGCAATAGAATTTATAGGCAGCAGACAGCGTGCGTTGCTCCATCTTGTGGAAAATGACCTGCACGTCCACAAACTTGCGGCGGCTCATGTCAATGTCCACACCGGCACGAAGGAACTCTTCCGCCAGGACGGGGATATCAAAACGGTTGGAGTTGAAGCCCGCCAAGTCGCATCCTTCAATGTCATTGGCAATGTTGCGCGCCACTTCCTTGAATGTGGGGCAGTCGGCTATATCGGCATCGTAGATGCCATGAACGGCAGATGCTTCGGCAGGAATGGGCATTTCGGGGTTGATACGCATGGTTTTGGACTCCTCATTCCCGTTGGGATATACCTTGAGGTAACAGATTTCGACAATTCGGTCTGAGTTGATATTGGTACCCGTAGTCTCCAAATCAAAAAAGACTATCGGATTTTTCAGATTCAATTTCATTGTTTTTTCGTTTTATAAGCTCTGGCTATGAGCTATAAATTATAAGTTTAACTTACAAGCCACGAGCTACAAGTACCGTGCGGCATAATTGCGCAGCCACTTGTAGCTCGTAGCTCATAATCCGATTGCTAATATTCATCAGTCATTCAGCATCATCGGCATCAGCAGCATCAGCAAGTCTTCGTTCTCTTCCTGCTCTACCGGAATAATGACACCTGCACGTGAAGGATCTGCCAGTTCGATAACGATTTCATCGGCAGAAATGTTATTCAGAATGTCAATCAGGAAAGTGGACTTGAAACCGATGCTCATCGGATTGCCCGCATATTGGCAAACCAGTGTTTCTTCGGCCGATGTAGAGAAGTCGATGTCCTGTGCGGAGATGACAATCAGATTCTCCTGCATACGGAGCTTGATAAGGCTGCTTGCCTGCGAGGAGAAGATGGACACGCGGCGCAAAGCACCGAGCAGTTGCAGGCGGTCTACCGTCACTTTATAAGGGTTGTTCTGCGGAATCACAGAGTTGTAGTTGGGATAGCGTCCTTCGATAAGACGGCACACCATGCGGTAGCTTTCCAGTGTGAACACAGCGTTGCGTTCGTCGAACTCGATAGTCACCATGCCTTGTTCTTTCGGCAGCAGATTCTTCATCAGCGAAGCCGGCTTCTTGGGCAGGATAAAGGCGGCACGTTCGTTACCTTTGGCGGCCAGTGTCTTGCAGCGCACCAGCTTATGACCGTCTGATGCCACCATCGTGATGTCCTCCGTTGTGATATCGAAATAGATACCGTTCATCACGGGACGAAGCTCGTCATCAGCCGTAGCAAACACGGCACGGTTGATACCACCCAGCAACACTTGTGCATCCATTTCCACACGTACGGCATTGTCACCCAACATGGCAGACTGCGGGAACTCGTCCGCATTCTGCCCCATCAGGCTGTATTTACCGTTCTGATACTGTACCGTGATTTCAAGGGAATCCGTATTGATTTCAAAAGTCAACGGTTGTTCGGGAATTTCCTTCAAAGCGTCCAAAAGGGTTTTGGCTGTGACGGCAAAACGACCGTCCATATCACTTTCATTCACTTCGACTGTAGTGACCATCGTCGTTTCACTGTCGGAAACAGTTGCAGACAAGGTTCCGTCTTGCAGTTCAAAGAGGAAACAATCCAAAATAGGCAACGCATTCTTCGAATTAATCACACGGCTAATAGCCTGCAAATGACTGGAGAGCGCAGTACTCGAAACGATAAATTTCATATCTTCTGTATATTTAAGTTTTTTATTTTGCTAACGTCTTAGAAACCGTTTTTATATTTTTCAAACTGACGGACAAAGTTAAAAAAAGAATTCCCTACGACAAAGAAATAGCAAGAAAAAACAGCCGAATATTCGTCTCATATTCCTAAAAAATTGTAACTTCGCCGCATCATTTAAAAAGAAAACAATGGAATTTACAGGAAAAATCATCGCTATACTCCAGCCCAGAGGCGGAGTTTCCAAGTCAGGTAACGAATGGAAATCACAAGAATATGTGATTGAAGACCATGGCCAATATCCGCGCAAAATGTGTTTTGACGTATTTGGAGCGGACAAAATCGAACAGTTCAATATTCAGATGGGCGAAGAGCTGACAGTATCTTTTGATGTAGACGCACGCCAATGGCAAGACCGTTGGTTCAACAGTATTCGCGCATGGAAGGTAGAACGCGTAAGCACTGCCGCACCCGCTCCGGGCGCTCCCGTTCCGCCGCCGGCTCCCACTGCCGCACCGGAATTCCTCGCAGGGGATGCAAAGGATGACCTGCCGTTCTAAGAATATGTTATAATTCACCACAGATTGCACAGATTAACACAGTTTATTCTAGAATTTTGATAATCAAGAATTTTTAGCTGTTTTAATCTGTGCAATCTGTGGTGAGTGTGTATTTTGACTTTCCTCGTGCTTATTTTCCCTCAGCACTCTACAGAATGACCGATTAATCACCCTTTATAAAGCAATACGATATTCGGATAAACCACCCCTTCTGTACAAGTGAACTGTACTGCAAGCATGAAATGACGGAAGAAGTTGGATTGACGGAAGAAGAAGTTCGGTATCAGACGCACATACGTTTCAGGCTGGCTCAGCATCATCTCCATATCCACCATCATCACAAAATTATATATGGGTGAAAGACTGCCTATACCCTCTTCGTACACCGGTGTTCCGTCTAACACATCTCCACTCTCCACCGCCTCAATATAGGCCGAAAGGCTCAGTGCATCGGGAGCCAGCAACAGACTACCCCGATAGAAACAGGCAAAGGTATAAAGGGCAGACTCCGTGATGCCCGTCAGCTGAGTGAGCAGCGTGTTACGGGGCAACACATATTTAGGGAACTTCCTTGCTTTGGGATACAACGAATTATTTGAAACCACCTTCGGCATAAGCGGAGCATCCTCTTCCTTGGGGGTACTGTAAAGCAGAGACTGCAAGCGGCGTTCCGCTGCCAGTTCATCCTTGAGAGGGATACACATCACGGCGCAAGGCAGCTTGTCCAACGTGTCTTTAGACTGGAACAAGCAAGACATCACGCTCTCGCCCGCATGCTCATTCAAGTAAGCAATCCACTCCTCGTCGCGCTGCTTGATATAGTCTGAATAGGTGGCCTTGGCATACTCCTGACTGGCAGTAAAGCCAAACCAGGAATTTCTGTCAGACATTGCCCAGCGATCGTAAAAGAAAGTGGAAGACGGAAGCAGAGCCCCGGAAAATCCGTCCTCTACCGGCTGCTGCACCCGCAAGGCATTGATAAACGTCTGTGTGGAATCCGACCCATGGCTGATGCCGGAGCAATAAATGGCATCTTCATTGAACTTCATGTCAAACTCCGCCCAACTGCCCAGCTGCGTCTGCGAACGGATACCGTCCGTAGGCTTCCCCATATCCACTCCTTTCATACGCACATAGACCGTGGCAGCCACGTTACTCTGCTTGCCCGCGTACATAGTGCGGAAAGAAGGGAGGTTCATCAGGGACTTTTTGCTGCGCCGCGCATCAATCACATGTTCTATCAAACGCTTCTGGAAACTTACAACCAGAAAATCGGGAGTGAAGTAGGCAGCCAGGAAACGACCGTCTGCCATGGGATAGATACGTATCTCCTCTCCCTTGTAATCGAAATACTTGGAAGGAAACGAACTGGAGCAGTACTTCTCCACAAAAGATTCCACCAACTCATAATCACCCGAACCCAAACTGCAATACAATACTTGGTTCATCGGTGTATCCGGCTCGTGAAAGCTAATCAGCATCTTGTTCATCTGTTTACTCAGTCCATGCGGAGTATCCTCCACCAAAGTATACAAATACTTCTTCAAGTAAACAAAAAGCTCCGATACGTATAGAAAATGATTGTCTTTGCTGCAATTCAGTTCATTGATATCCTCCACGAGGTCTGCCATACGGTCGGTTTCGAGTATGGCTGTGGCATCTTGCGGCACCAAAGTATAAAGATTGAAATCCTGCCGGTTCTCCACCGAATTCAACCGCAGGAAAGAATACACACCAAAACCGGTACATAGCAGCACTATGGACACAACGACAGCTATCTGTATGAGGAGTCGGAGTTTCATGGCATTTATTCATCAACTTTTGGCAAAAATAGCATTTTCTACTAATAAAACAAAACAAATGTTTCAAAAAGTTTAGAAATCTATTTCAAGTCCATCGTAGGCAAAGTGTACATGGGGTGGCAGCTGCTTTTCGATATCGGCATGAAGCCCTGCATGATGGCTCATATGGATGAAATAGGTCTCTTTGGCACCAATACGTCCGGCAGCCTCCAACGCCTCCGAAATACTCTGGTGCGTAGGATGCGGCTTTGGCCGTAAAGCATTCATTACCAAAACGTCCAAGCCCTTCAATTGTTCATAAGATTCCTCAGGCATCATGTGCATATCCGTGATATATCCCAGCCGGCCGCCAATGCGGTAGCCCAGGATGGGAAGCCTGCCGTGCATCACCCGTAAAGGCAGCACTTCCGTCCGGTTGATGTGGAACACCTGCCCCGCCTCCACTTCCTGCAGATAGATACGCGGAACTCCCGGATATACCTTATCGACAAAGCAGTAAGGCATCCTTGCCCGCAGATGGGCAGCAGTGTAGGCATCGGAATAGATAGGAATATCGGCAAAACGACCGAACGGGCGCAAATCATCCAGACCACCCACATGGTCATAGTGTTCGTGTGTCACCAGTACGCCGTCTATCTTCTCAAAAGAAGAAGCACGCAGCATCTGTTCCCTGAAGTCAGGACCACAATCTATCAATATCACCGCATCATCCGTATGCAGCAGGGATGACGCACGCAAGCGGTTGTCCCGCGGGTCAGTGGAAGTGCAGACCGGACAAGTACAGCCTATCTCAGGCACACCGGTCGAAGTTCCACTTCCTAATATTCTGAGTTTTCCCATTGACTAAATCAAATAAATTTCTAAAATTAGGTTATATACAACAATGTTTGGGTGTGTCAAAACTCTCTTACTATTTTATCAAACAAACTTCCGGGTGAATATCAATGCCGAATTTCTCGCGGACAGAAGCCCGCACGGCATCCGAAAGAGCGACAATATCCGCTCCCGTGGCACCACCCGAGTTCACCAGCACCAACGCCTGCCGGCCGTGCACCGCAGCAGGCCCCAGCGCCTTGCCTTTCCAGCCACACCGGTCTATCATCCAGGCAGCCGGTATCTTTACCCGACCGGCATCCACATCATAGTGGGGCATGTCCGGATATTCCCGTTGCAAAGACTCGAACTGCCGACGCGGCACGATGGGGTTCATAAAAAAACTACCCGCATTGCCCAGCACCTTCGGGTCGGGCAACTTGCTTTGACGGATGTCTATAATCACGCGGCGCAAAATTTCCAGATTCAGCACCGGATATTTCTCCAGCTCCTGCCGGATAGTACCGTAATCCAATGTATAATGTTCCCGTTTACCCAGGCAGAAGTTCACGTAAGTCACAAACACGGTCTTCATCTCCGGTTGCTTAAACAAGCTCTTTCTGTAGGAGTAGCCGCATTCGTCCACCCCGTAGATACGCTTCTCCCTTGCCATGTTTATGGTTTCCACGGATGTTATCAGGTCCTTTACTTCCACACCATAGGCACCGATATTCTGTACTGCGCTCGCCCCCACCTCACCCGGTATCAGCGAAAGGTTCTCGGCACCATACCAATGCCGCTCCACACAGTAGGCCACAAAATCGTCCCATACCACACCGGCGCCCACACGCACCGACACGTGCTCCTCATCCTCTGACGTCACCTCCAGGCCACCGATACGTGAATGCAGCACCGTGCCTTCATAATCCTTAATAAAGAGCAGGTTGCTCCCTCCACCGATATGCAGCCAGGGCGCAACGACCTGTCCTGCTGCAATCAGCTCCCGCAGTTCATCCTCCGAACCGTATTCCAGAAATCTTGCAGCAGTAACATCAATTCCAAATGTATTGGGTATCTTCTTCAAACCTTTCCTCCTTTATTTAAATGCTCGTGTCTTCATATTTGTACAGCTCCCATCCTTTACTGCGTTTGCGGAAATAGAAGATATTGGAGTATCCGTTGCCTATACCATTTACCTTCAGTATTTTGGTATCCGACAAGTCCTCATTCTTCTGTCCGTAATTGATATTAGACAATCTGTCGGTAGGCATTACCGGACGAAAGGCATACCACTGGTCCACATCCAAAGTAGTTTCCAGAATAGAAAACTCGTCATCAGGGTCTATGGTGATGAATTGTAGCGGATGCCTGATATGCTTGCTCTGATAGACACTGTCCGTCACAAAACGGGTATAGAATTCCACGAAGTCCTCATTTTCACCTTTCTCCATCTCGCGCAGGTTAATGGCCTCGAGCATCCACATTCCCCGCTTCCGTTCAAAATAATAACGCTTCACCATACGCGTTTTCAAGAAAATCCACTCCACTTGCACCGATGTCAGCGTAGTATCGCCCACCATGTCCATATCCTCTTCCTTATCAAAAAGCAAGGTGTAATAGTTCTGCTTGGTAAACAGATAATCATGCTTCCAAAACTCTTCCTCTATCTTTGACGGCGTGTCACGATTGTAATAGGGCAAAGGGAATACCGTCCTCTGCCTTTGCAGGGCATCATCCGAAGCATAATTGAAGATAAAATCATCAAACAGCTCGTCTGCCTCCATCGGCTTCGGTTCTTCCTTCACTTCTGCTTCCAGCAGCGTATCGGCCTTGTGACCGGCCGAATCCACCATTTCCGTAATGGTAGCAAAGGGATCCATTTTCGCCTTTTTGTTTCCGCACGAAATCAAAAAGGTGAACAACAAAAATCCCAATAAAAGTTTTTTCATTCTTTACGGACCGCTTACGGTCACTTGTTTAATTTAGCTCTTAATTTCTCAAGCATGTCTACGGTCATGGACTCCAGGTCGTACTGCGGCATCCAGTCCCATTCCTCGCGTGCACAAGAGTCATCCAGAGAGTCGGGCCAGCTGTCGGCAATGGCCTGCTTCAGCGGATCAATCTCGTATGCCATCTCAAAATCAGGCATATGCTTCTTAATTTCCTGATAAATCTGTTCCGGGTCAAAACTCATGGAGGCGATGTTGAAAGCGTTGCGGTGCTTCAGCCTTGCCGGTGCCGCTTCCATCAGCGAGATGGCCGCGTTCAGTGCGTCGGGCATATACATCATATCCATATACGTGCCGGCCTTCACCGGACATACGAATTTTTCTCCCTTCACGGCAGAGTAGAAAATATCCACCGCATAGTCCGTAGTGCCGCCACCCGGAGGGGTCACGTTCGAAATGATTCCCGGAAAACGTACCGAGCGTGTATCCACACCATATTTTGTATAGTAATAGTCACTCAACAATTCAGTCGTCACTTTTGTCACCCCATACATGGTACGCGGACGCTGGATAGTGTCCTGCGGTGTCTTCACATGAGGCGTAGCTTCGCCGAACGAACCGATGGAACTCGGAGTAAACACGGCACAATTGTACTCACGTGCCACTTCCAGTACATTCCACAACCCGTCGATACCGATTTTCCAAGCCATGGCCGGACGGCTTTCGGCAACTACCGAGAGCAAGGCAGCCAGGTTGTAGATAGTATCAATCTTGAACTGACGTGCCACCACCTCGATGGACTGACGGTCTGTCACGTCGGCAATGGCCGAAGGGCCGGATGCTTTCAATTCTCCCTTGGGCATAGCACTCGGAATGTATCCTGCCACAACATGGTCATCGCCATAACGTTTGCGCAACTCCAGCGTGAGTTCCGACCCAATCTGTCCGGTAGCTCCAATTACCAAAATATTCTTCATACGAGTTATTTATAAGGTTTCGTTATTATATATGGTGCAAATATACATACTTTTTTTTCATATTTCTGCCATATTGATATTGTTTATTCCAAGAAAAATGATGTTCTTTGTGGGAAATGTAATGACAACGTATTACCTAAAAAATAAAATGCTATGTACGGTAAAATGAAAGACCATCTCAGCAAGACACTTGCTGAAATAAAAGAAGCCGGACTCTACAAGGAAGAGCGACTGATTGAGAGTGCACAACAAGCTGCCATCAGCGTAAAAGGCAAAGAGGTGCTGAACTTCTGTGCCAACAATTACCTGGGACTGTCCAACCACCCGCGGCTGATTGCCGCCGCCCAGCAGATTATGGAACGCCGCGGATACGGCATGTCGTCCGTACGCTTCATCTGCGGAACACAGGACATCCACAAGGAGCTGGAAGCAGCCATCTCCGACTACTTCAAGACTGAAGACACCATTCTCTACGCCGCTTGTTTCGACGCCAATGGCGGTGTGTTCGAGCCCCTCTTCACCGAGGAAGACGCCATCATCTCGGACTCCCTGAACCATGCTTCCATCATTGACGGCGTACGCCTCTGCAAAGCCAAACGCTATCGCTACGCCAATGCCGACATGGCCGACCTGGAAAGATGCCTGCAGGAAGCCCAGGCACAGCGTTTCCGTATCGTGGTTACAGACGGGGTATTTTCCATGGACGGCAACGTTGCCCCGATGGACCGGATTTGCGACCTTGCCGAGAAATACGACGCGCTGGTCATGGTGGACGAATCACACTCCGCCGGCGTGGTAGGCCCTACGGGACACGGCGTAAGCGAACAATACGGCACCTACGGACGCGTGGACATCTATACCGGAACCTTGGGCAAAGCCTTTGGCGGCGCTTTGGGAGGATTCACTACCGGACGCAAGGAAATCATCGACCTGCTGCGCCAACGCAGCCGTCCGTACCTCTTCTCCAACTCATTGGCTCCGGGCATCATCGGCGCCAGCCTCGAGGTATTCAAGATGCTCAAAGAGAGCAATGCCCTGCATGACAAACTGCTGGAAAACGTGAACTACTTCCGCGACAAGATGACCGCCGCCGGTTTCGACATCAAGCCGACACAAAGCGCCATCTGCGCCGTCATGCTGTATGATGCCAAACTCTCCCAGATTTATGCCACCCGCATGCAGGAAGAAGGCATCTACGTCACCGGCTTCTACTACCCCGTAGTGCCCAAAGACCAGGCACGCATCCGCGTACAAATCTCTGCCGGACACGAAAAGGAGCATCTGGACAAATGTATCGCTGCATTTATTAAGGTGGGGAAAGAGCTGGGAGTGCTGAAATGAGTGATAAGTTATAAGTTATTTGCTTGTGCTTTCCCTTGCGGATATAAGCCCTTCATCAACAAATAACTCACAACTTATAACTCATAACTAAAAAAAATCCCGCGACTAAAATTAGCCGCGGGATTTTTTTTAGTTTCTCTCTTATCTACTTTCTCCCAGTTTTGAGTCAACGAAGAAGATTCCGGCATCACCGGCTTTCTTTATCATATCTACAATGCCGTCGGCAGTAGCTTCTTCTTCTACCTGCTCGCGCACGAATCCCCAAAGGAAGTCTTGTGTAGCCTTATCTTTTTCGGCAGAGGCAACATCTACCAATTCATCAATCATTTTGGAAACACGGCGTTCGTGCTGGGCTACCTGCTCGAACACTTCCAGTGGAGTACCGAAGTCATTGGGAACAACATCAATCTTGTCCAGTTTGGCCTTACCGCCACGCTTGATGATATAAGAAGCCATTTCACAAGCATGAGCTTTTTCTTCAGAAGCCTGCTTCTTCAACCAGGAAGCCATGCCGTTATAACCTTCTTTCTCCATATAGAAAGACATTGCCAGATAAAGGTTGGAAGACCACATCTCAGCCGTAATCTGCTCATTAATTGCATTCTGTAATTTTTCTGTAATCATAATCGTATTTATTTAAATTGAAATCATTACAAAAGTAACAAGAAACCTTAAAAGTTGTTCACGCAATAACATTTTTTATATAAAAACAGAAGCCTTGGTATAATAAATGCTTCGCCATTCATGCAACGCATCTCCAGCCTCTCTATACCAGCTCGTCCGACGTATATCCTTGAGGCAGCTCACGGCAGTTATAGCCCGAAGCCATAATTTCGCCATAAGCCCCTGCCGAACGGAGGGCGATAAGGTCGCCACGCTTCACCCCATTCAAATCAATAGCCTTACCGAATACATCAGAAGACTCGCAGATGGGCCCTACGACATCATAAGCCTGAACCGGCGCATCCGAAGTGATATTCTCTATCTTATGGAACGCTTGGTAGAGTGCCGGACGAATCAAATCCGTCATGCCGGCATCCAGAATGGCAAACTGCTTGTTGGTGCCCTGCTTCACATAAAGCACCTGCGAAATCAATGAACCGCATTGTCCCACTACCGCACGTCCCAGCTCGAAGTGGAGCGTCTGGTGGGGACGGAGTTTCAGATGGCTGTTGTAAGTCTCGAAGTAGCTTTTGAAGTCGGGTATCGGCTGACGGTTGGGGTGACCGTAGTCAATGCCGAGTCCGCCCCCCACATTGACGTGCTCGATGCGGATATGGCGAGCTTCCAGCTTATCCTGCAATTCGTTGACGCGGTTACACAAAGCCACGAAATCGCCCATATCCAATATTTGGGAACCGATGTGGAAATGCAGTCCGATGAATCTCAGGTTCTTCATATTCTGCGCAATGTCTATCACATGGTCCATATCCTGCATGCTGATACCAAACTTGTTTTCGGCCAGCCCAGTGGTAATATTGGCATGGGTATGGGCACCTACATTGGGATTGATACGGAAAGCCACATTGGCCACCTTACCTTTAGCGGCAGCCAGCTCGTTGATAATCTCCAGCTCGGGGACAGACTCCACATTAAAGCAGAAAATGTCATAATCCAGCCCCAGATTGATTTCCCAATCAGCCTTGCCCACCCCTGCAAAAACAATCTTGCCAGTGGGAAAACCTGCCTTGATGGCTGCACGGATTTCACCGCCACTTACACAGTCGGCACCCAAGCCGTTCTCGCGGATAATGGCAAGCACCTTGGGATTGGCATTGGCCTTCACAGCATAATGCACCGAATAGTTGCCATATCGGGCAGCTTCCGTACGGATGCACGAAAGTGTGTCGCGCAAGACCTTTGTGTCGTAGTAATAGAAGGGAGTACGCAATTCGCGGAATTTATGGATAGGGAATGTTCCTTTCATATAATAATCGTAATCTTTGTTTAGTTTAAAAAAAGGAAGATGAAAGAGGTGTCTACAAATAATTTTTCAGACGCAGATGACGCAGATTACACAAATAGGAAGCAAAAAGAATCTGCGTCATCTGTGTAATCTGCGTCTGAAAAATATCAAGAGTTATTCCTCATTGAACAGCGCATCACTGAGTGACTGCAACGCTGCCTTCTTGTCGCACTCGCGGATGAGGAAAGAAATATTATAGTTGCTACCACCGAAAGAAATCATACGTACCGGTATGTCGCGCATGGCATCCAATGCCTTGGCTTCGAAACCGACGTTTTCCCATTCGAGGTCGCCCACCACGCAGATGATGCACATGTCCTTGTCCACCGTCACTGTGCCATACTTCTTCAAGTCATCCAGAATTTCATTGAGATGCTTCACATTATCGATAGATACGGACACACCCACTTCTGAAGTACAAATCATATCGATGGAAGTCTGGTAGCTCTCGAATATCTCGAAAACCTTACGCAAGAATCCGTGAGCAAGCAACATGCGGCTGGATTTTATCTTGATGGCCGTAATGTTGTCCTTGGCAGCCACCGCCTTAATCTTACCCTTCTCCGTATCATTGGAAATCAGCGTACCCGGAGCAGTGGGGTCCATCGTATTGAGCAGACGGACGGGGATATTGGCATACTTGGCAGGCTGGATGCAGGTAGGGTGCAGAATCTTGGCACCGAAGTATGCCAGCTCGGCGGCCTCTTCGAAATGCAGATGACGCACCGGCGCAGTCTTGTCCACAATACGGGGGTCGTTGTTGTGCATGCCGTCGATATCCGTCCAAATCTGGATTTCGGAAGCGTTGATGGCAGCACCAATCAGCGAAGCCGTATAGTCGCTTCCGCCACGCTGCAGATTGTCTATCTCGCCGTAGGCGTTGCGGCAGATGTACCCCTGAGTGATATAAATCTCAGCATCCGGATGCAGTTCCAGCTGAACCTGGAGCTTGTCCTTGATATAGACCGGATCGGGCTCGGCATTCTTGTCCGTACGCATGTATTCTAAAGCCGGAAGCAACACAGACTTCACGCCGCATTCCTGCAGATAGTAGTTCATCATGGCGGTGGAAATCAACTCGCCCTGAGCCAACACCACTTTCTCCTCAAACAGAGTGAAGAGGTCTTTGGTATAAGAACGGATATAGTCAAAATGTGATTTGATGAGTTCCAGGCCTTTCTGTTTATACTCCGGAGAAGCAAAGAGTTCATCAATGTGCTGGCGATATTTACTTTCCAGCTTGTTGATAATCTCGTTGGCACCTTCCGGATTCTTCTTGTACAGATAGTCCGAAATCTCAACCAATGTGTTTGTGGTACCCGACATGGCAGAGAGAACCACAATCTTACGTTCACCATCGGTAATCAATTTGGCCACTTCCTTCATTCGCTGAGCCGAACCTACTGAAGTACCTCCAAACTTTAAAACTTTCATTTTCGTTCCTGTATTAATTAGTTTATAGTTACAAGCTACGAGCTACAAGTAGGCAGCTGCGGAGCTTTATCGTTAATTTCTGTTCTTTATAAGAATCAGTAGTTAGAGATAACTACTTAACTACTAATCATTGGTTATTGCAGGGGCGTATTCTGCTGTAACATCAGTCATCAGATGGTCTGCGCACCGGTACACCTTGCCGGGAAACTCTCGCAGCAGCTGCAGGTTGTGCGTGGTCATCACCACCAGTGCGCCGGCTTCACTGATGCCGTGCAGAAGTTCTGCAATGGCATGTCCGGTTTCCGAATCCAGGTTTCCGGTAGGCTCATCCGCAAGGATTATCTCCGGAGAGTTGAGCACTGCACGCGCAATCACAATGCGCTGTTGCTCACCACCCGACAGTTCATTAGGCAGCTTATATCCTTTGTTGCTCATCCCCACCAGGTTCAACACCTCTTCTATTTTGTCCTTAATCTCCCCTTTGCTCTTCCAACCGGTAGCACGGAGAACAAATTCAAGGTTATCGTACACCGTACGGTCTGTCAGCAACTGGAAGTCCTGGAATACGATTCCCAGCTTACGGCGCAACTGCGGGATGTGCTTACGCTTAATATGGAGCATGTCATACCCCAATACTTCAGCCTCGCCCGATGCAATATCCAGTTCGCCATAGAAAGTCTTGAGCAGGCTCGTCTTGCCGGAGCCCACTTTACCTACCAGGTACACGAACTCCCCTTTGTGAAGTTCCAAATTCACATCGTTCAGTACGCACAACTCCTGCTGGTGTATCTCTACGTCCGTATATCTTATCAGCGCCTCGCCCACCCCCATTTTAATTATTAATTTTTAATTACTTAATGTTTCTTCCACGTCGCACTGTGACGTTCCTCCAATTCACGCGCAAGGTCTTCAATGCGGTATCCTTTGGATGTGAGCAGCACGATGAGGTGATACAACAAATCAGCTCCTTCATAAATCAGGCGTTCGTCCGTACCGTTGCAAGCCTCAATGACGGTTTCCACAGCCTCTTCGCCTACCTTCTGTGCCATTTTGTTGATACCGGACTGGAAAAGACTGGTCGTATAGGAACCTTCGGGCATTTCATCATAACGCTTACAGATGAAATCCTGAAGAAGCTTTAGAAACATAACCGGCTGTTCGTTCTTCTCACCCCAGCAAGTATCTGTACCGGTATGGCAAACCGGGCCTACGGGATGTACCTGCACCAGTAACGTATCCCGGTCACAGTCTTCCTTTATGGAAACCACATTCAGGAAGTTGCCACTCTCCTCGCCTTTCGTCCAAAGACGGTTCTTGGTACGGCTGAAGAAAGTCACCTTTCCAGTTTCCACCGTCTTGTCATAAGCCTCCTTGTTCATGAAGCCAAGCATCAGCACCTTAGCGGTATCTGCATCTTGTATAATCGCCGGAACGAGTCCGTTCATCTTGTCAAAATCCATTCTATTTACGATTTAGCTATTTACTATTTACGATTGATATTACTTTAAGTGACTGGAGACTTATGATTTGCTTGAGTAATCCCAATCGTAAATCGTAAATCGTCCAATCGTAAACTCACCTTCATCTTCTCATCGCAATTCCTTGGGCACAAAGATACGATTTTAATTCGGGAATTTTGATTTCTCCGAAATGAAAAACACTGGCTGCCAGGGCAGCATCTGCTTTTCCCTGCAAAAAGACGTCACGAAAATGTTCTTTGGCACCTGCCCCTCCCGATGCAATGATGGGGATGGACAATCCGTCGGCAAGGCTGGAAAGCGCTTCATTGGCATAACCGGTCTTGACACCGTCGTGATTCATGCTGGTGAACAATATCTCGCCCGCACCACGTTCCTGGGCTTCTTTTGTCCACGCAAACAGTTCCTTATCCGTTTCCACACGACCACCGTTCAAGTAGCATCGCCATCCCTTCTCTGTCTGTTTGGCATCAACTGCCAGTACACAAACCTGAGAACCGAAGTTCTTCGCAATCTCGTCTATCAATCCGGGACGGCGGATAGCTGAGGAATTGATGGAGATTTTATCGGCACCTGCATTCAGTAGCCTATCCACGTCACCCAGTTCATGAATGCCTCCACCTACAGTAAAAGGAATGCTGATATTCGCAGCTATGCGTTTCACCAATTCAGTGAAAGTCTTACGGCCTTCAAAACTGGCTGTGATGTCGAGAAAAACCAGTTCGTCGGCACCCTGCTCACTATAAGCACGCGCCAGTTCTACCGGGTCGCCGGCCTGGCGGAGGTTCACGAAATTGGTACCTTTCACTGTCTGCCCATCTTTAATGTCGAGGCAAGAAATGATTCTTTTTGCTAACACGGCGGTTTGAGTTATAAGTTATGAGTTATAAGTGATTAATTTTCACCTTTCAACTAACAAAATTTTCCAGTTCTTTGAAGGTGATGCGGCCTTCGTACAGAGCCTTACCGAAAATAACGGCAGGTATGCCGACAACTTCCAAATGGCGTATATCATCGGCACAGCTTACGCCTCCACTTGCTATCAGATAGAGTTCAGGATGGTGCTCCAGTATCTCCTTATACAACGCTATCGATGGTCCTTGCAGCATTCCGTCACAACTGATATCAGTACAGATAACCTTACGGACCCCCTTCTCTACATAGTCTTTCAAGAACGGAAACAGTTCGCAGCCACTCTCATCCTTCCAACCATTGACGGCTATTTTATGCTCTTTCACATCAGCGCCAAGAATAATTTTCTCGGAACCATACATTTGAAGCCATTTGCAGAACAATTCGGGATTCTTCACAGCAATGCTGCCACCGGTCACCATCTGCGCACCGTTCTCAAAAGCTATCACCAAATCTTCATCACTCTTCACCCCACCTCCAAAATCAATAATAAGAGACGTACGCACAGCTATCTGTTCCAACGTACGGTAGTTTACCACATGATGGGAAGCCGCACCGTCCAAATCGACCACATGAAGTCTGCGGATACCATGAGCCTCCAGCTCCAGGGCCACTTCCACGGGATTTTCGTTGTACACCTTCTTGCTGTCATAATCGCCTTGGGAAAGGCGTACACATTTTCCGTCAATAATGTCAATAGCGGGAATCAGTTCTATCATTTTATTTACGATTTGACGATTTACAGTTCCAGGAAATTCCGCAAAATACGCTCTCCCACACTTCCACTCTTTTCCGGATGGAACTGTGTGGCGTAGTAATTGCCTTTATGCAAAGCGGCACTGAACGGATGAATGTAATCCGTCACGGCTGCCGTACAATCATTGACTGGCACATAGAAACTATGTACGAAATAAACAAACTCTTCTTTAGTAAAGCCTTTAAAAAGTCCGCTATTCGTCCGGGCAATGGTATTCCATCCCATATGAGGTACTTTATCCTCGTGCCTCTGCGAAATGAAACGTTTCACATCAGTATCAAAAATACCCAGGCAATCCACATCCCCCTCTTCAGAGTGGCGGCACATCAACTGCATGCCCAGGCAAATGCCCAATACCGGCTGGCGTAACTCCTTTATCAGCCTATCCATACCACCGGCACGCAAAAAGTCCATAGTGGTTTCCGCCTCTCCCACACCGGGAAAGATAACCTTATCGGCAGCACGTAGCACAGCCTCATCCGCCGTAATCACTGCCTCTACTCCCAGACGCTTCAAAGCATAATCCACCGAACGGATATTGCCTGCATTATATTTGACAACTGCAACTTTCATTTTTTTAATTGAGAATTGACCATTGAAAGGTAATAATTGAAAGGTAATGACAAGTTCCCCACCATCAACTATCAATTATCAACTATCAACTAATTAAATATTACCGTTTTGTTCTTATATGCCAACACCTTGCGTTCAATATGCTTCTGAACAGCACGAGAAAGCACAATCTTTTCCAAGTCCTTACCCTTGTTCACCAAATCCTGCACAGTGTCCTTGTGTGTAATACGCACCACATCCTGCTCTATGATGGGACCGGCATCCAATTCTGTGGTAACATAGTGGCTGGTAGCTCCAATAATCTTCACTCCACGTTCAAACGCAGCATGATAGGGCTTCGCTCCCACAAATGCCGGAAGGAAAGAGTGATGGATATTGATTATCCTATTGGGATAAGCGTTTATCATTTGCTCGGAAATGACCTGCATGTAGCGCGCCAGCACTATGAAAGTTATCTTATGCTTTGCCAGTAACTCCATTTCCTTCTTCTCTTGTTCCTCCTTTGTCTCTTTGGTAATGGGGAAAAGATGGAAAGGAATACCGAAACGCTCGGCCACGTGCTGCAAATCGGGATGATTGCTTATAATAAGAGGTATCTCCACATTCCACTCACCAGCGGTGTAACGCGCCAACAAGTCGAACAAGCAATGGGACATCTTTGAAACAAAGATAGCCATACGCGGTTTTGTATCGGAGAAATAGAGACGGAAATTCATCTCATATTTCTGTGCATACAAAGTGGCAAAATAATCCTCAATCTTTTCCTGAGGCACCAGAAAATCTTTCAATTCCCATTCAATACGCATAAAAAAGATATTCTCTACATGGTCTACATACTGATCCAGATAGATAATATTACCTTTATTCACCGTTATAAAGTCTGTTACTTCTGCCAATATGCCTGGTTTGTCAGGGCAGTGCAGCAACAGTTTGGCTGTTTTCATCATCCTAAAATGTTTTTTATCATTTTTCAAATTACAACATTCTCGTTTTGAGTCCGCAAAAATAACGATTTATTGCAAAACAACGAACTTTTCGAGCAAGAAGTTTAAAACAAGCTCCGAAATGTTTCGTTTTCTCCAGGAAAGGTTTTCATATCAAGAATAAAACAGTGCATAAACGTATTTCTAAACAGTTGTTAAATTTACTTTTCTCTTATTTTTCCAATCTTCTCAATATGAGGATATAAAGCAAATACAGCACAAAACGCTTGGAAAAAAGTTCGCCATAGCTATTGCAGATATCAAAGAAATGCCTACCTTTGCAACCGCAATCAAGAGAGATAGCAACGAAAGAATGAAATAATGGTGCGTTAGTTCAGTTGGTTAGAATACATGCCTGTCACGCATGGGGTCACGGGTTCGAGTCCCGTACGCACCGCTTAAGGAAAACAAGTGATAAGATAAACCTCTGAGAATCAACATCTCGGAGGTTTTCTTTTTTCTGATACTCCCCCTCTTACTCCCCCGATCTTTTATACTCATTTAACCTGTTCCTGTTAAAGGCTGTGAAGAATATGTCCCAAAAATCCTTCGTAATGTTTTTCCGGCATGTACTACAGACCTTTCGTTACTTTCCAAATAATCTTCCGTTCGCTTTTCTAACATTACTCAAAGACGTTTTAAATACAATTTGAACATAACGTCTGTTTCTTCTCCATTGGAATATACACCATGATATACTTTTTATTCCCAAAGTGTTCCCAGAATGTTCCCAGAATCCCAATATTTTGCATTACTGTAAAAAAAATAATTGTATATAATTTACTGATAAACAATGCTTTGATATAATAAGCATATGAGTTTGTGGCTGTTCCCAAGTAAATCATCCCTTTATTTCCCATCTTACCTTTGCTATGTCATTAAGACAAAAAGTATGACGAACTAAAATTTTAAAAAGATGGCACAGCAAAAAAATGAAGTACAATCGCTGTTGGAAAAAGCGATGTTCCAAGCAACTGTTGCAGATTTTTGGATGGCCGGCCTGGAGCTGGGAGTAATAAAAACAAATCAAAGGGATGAAGCGTCTCCGAAAGAGGTTTGTTCCGGTATCCCCCAATTTATAATAGGGGTAAAGGGACTTGCTGGATTTTTGGGTACTTCCGTTTCAACAGTCAACCGTTGGAAAGCTTGTGGTCTGCTTGATGATGCAACCCTGCAATGTGGGAAGGTAGTGATCTTTGAACTGCCTAAAGTAATTGAAATCCTACGTGTGAGTGACAAGAAAAACAAGTTTAACGTTAAAAGTTAAAAGTACAATGGAAAAGAGTCTAATTGATGAAGCAGTTTCCACACTGGATCTGCAAGGGTCAAATGTGAAAGAATCCACTGTAGAGGATAAGGATCTACAGGCAGGTGCATCTGCTGGTGATGCACAACAACCTAATTCAGAAGAGAACAAAGAAGAAGCCCCAGAAGCAGCACCGATAAAACTGACAAAAGGAATGATCTGCACCATATTTGGACTACTTGAAACGGGTTATACTTTCGGGCGTATCAAGATTAACCGTGATATTGATGTGAAACAGGTCAAGAAAAAAATAGCTTCCATTCTGGCCTGCAAAGGTATCATATCTCCATTCCTTGTCGTACCTGCCATTGTTTGCCTAAAAGCGGGGCTGGAACTGGAAGACGAAAACGGAAATCCAATCACAGAGGATACCCCGAACCTCGATCTTATCCTTATTGTAATTGACGGGCAGCACCGCATGGAGGCTCTCAGGCAGTTGAACAAGAAACTAAAGAAAGAGGGTAAGACGGAATATGAGGGTTATGTCTATCTTCCTCTTATAAGCGAGTATGACGTTCCCACGTTGTTGAGAGAGGCCAATTCAGCAACGAACCCTTGGGACGGTATGGATTGGGTGACACAACTTCTTGCCACCGCCAAAGAAAAAGGTATATCAACTGAAAAATTGGAGTGGGTAAAGGAGAAAGCCAAAACCGGATCTGATTCCGCTGCATGGTCTTGGGTAAATGGTGGCAAAACCAATTCAAAGACAGTCTGCATCAAGGCTTCAACCAATGATCAAAAACTGGAGGAGCTGGCTGATACTACATCATTTGAAGAAGACAAGAAGCTTTATGAAGCAGCCGCCAAGTCTTTTGAAGGGAATTCAGCCAAGGTTCTCGGTTGGAAAGTGTTGCCGGAATGGATTTACAAGCAACTGGACTCCCTGATAAAAAGGGATATGAAACGGAGTGAGGCCATGAATCTGTTGGTTGCATTTCTTGAAGGCATAGGAGCTACCAATGCACAGGAAATAAGCCAGATGAAGAAGAGTGCCAATCAGAGCAAGGATAACATGATTATCACCAAGCTGAACGAATTATTTGCTGATTTCAATCTTAAACACTAATCCCGGTTTCCCCATCATGTGAGAGGTGATGGGGATTCTCTTAACAATGCTCAGAAGATGAAAACATTGAAACAATTTAAGGAGGATGGATATAGTATCTGTCTCCCCAAAAAGCCCAAACTTGATACCGGAATTATCAACAAGCTACAATGTCAGCTAATGTGTCCTACAGATAATGTCATAGTACATGTTATTCCGGTCAGTGATTATCTGATACGTAGAGTGTCTATAGTTGATGGGAACGGTGATCTTGTAACTTCACTGGATAACAACTTGGAAAAGAAGCTGGTTATTGTGAGTAGTGATTTGAACCTTTGGTATGCTTTATTACAATCCGCTATTAAAGATGAAGAAATAAATGTTGAAACAATTCCCGACAGATATGTAAAATTCTAATATAAAGTAAGCAAGGACCCAGTTTACTTTATCACAATTGAAGTTTATTAAAAAAATAAGATGATGGGAAATAGGATATTTTTCATTACAGGCTCTCCTATGCCTGAGAATATCACAGAAACAGAGTCTAACAAGCTAATAACCAATTTAAAATAAAGAATCATGGTACAATTTAATTGTAACAACGGCAATTTATTTCCATCCTATAGATTGCCAATTCAGAGTAAAAAAGGATATGAATCATTATGTGAAGTAATGTATGAGTACTTAGGGAACAATGCCTGTCTTATGAATGAAATCAGTCAAAAGATAAGGGATAATACCAATCTGTATGAGAGTTATTCAAAATCAGACCATTCAGATATAGGTTCACATACTCATGTTTTTCCTTCTTTTAACCTGGGAGATGACTATATCGCTTATATCGGCATGAACTGGCCGGAAATGAAAGAGTTTTTAATTCCTTGTCTGACCAAAGAGTTTATTCTTGAAGATGGGGGTGATGACATGACGCTGGGAATGATATATCCTGATAACCTGGAAGGGAAAATTCCCGCTTTTTTCACAAAGATATTTTTTGAGGATTTCTCTGATTCTACAAAATTCGGGAAAGATCTCTTCTTCCTGGATATTTGTAAGAATGGGTACTTCTTCGAATCCGATTCAGGGGAAGTAAGGTGGTTATTCTCGAAAGGAGTTGCATTCGGTCATAAGTATTGTATGTATTATGTATTCAATGAGTTTTCTGACAAAATGAAATATCAAGGAGAAGAACTGACGGATGAAAGGATAGAAGAACTGATGGATGATGTTTGGAGCCTTTAATGATTAATATAGCTCCTTCTTAACCTGAGGGAGCCATAATCCGCTTCAAACCGCTAAAACGCTCTTCCGTAACCCTCTAATCCTTACTCCTGAAAATGATTCTAAAAATAAAAAATACATTCATTGGAGGTTCAGAATCTTCATTGGATCGTCAGGAAAATACTGCTCCTGATGTTATCGTCAAAAAAGTAAGTATAACTCCGGAAAAGTTCAAAGATGATGTCGAAGTGCTGGCAGGTTATATCGGTGAGGAACATTTCATTTCCGGTCTCAGCATTGAAGTTACATTGAGTGAACTTCTTGCCGTAATTCCAAGAAAGCGTAGAAGATGCGAAGCGTATAACTCTCTGGTAAAATACCTGAGAGAAGAAAGAAACATAATATTAACCATAAAAAGCAATAAGAAGAATGGCAAAGATTTGTAAGAAACAGCCGCTTGATATAGTAGTCTGTGGCATAACATTGAGAATTAGTAAGAAATACGGTATTCGAGTAAATTGGGCTGGCACTCGTGTTTATAAAGAGTATAATACAACTAGCTGGAACCGATTTCTACAGATTCATACCAATACTGATGGCTCCAAATTTCTGAATGTCAAACCTAAGAATGTTCCGTTGGATGAATTAGTTGCCGATGCTTATAACCCCATGCCTGATGACGGAAAGAAATATAAGTTGGTAC